>MHCFR00700__coassemble_364_pt1 | contig 293152 bp, 271 predicted proteins | sample MHCFR00700__metabat2_low_PE_037 | metagenome-assembled genome bin MHCFR00700
GGACCGGGATGGACGAACCTCTGGTGCACCAGTTGTCACGCCAGTGGCACAGCTGGGCAGCTATGTTCGGATCGGATAAACGCTGAAAGCATCTAAGCGTGAAGCCGACCTCAAGATAAGATATCCCACCAGGTCAACTGGGTAAGACCCCTTGAAGACTACAAGGTTGATAGGCACCATGTGTAAGAGCCGCGAGGCTTTGAGCAAGGGTGTACTAATAGGTCGAGGGCTTGACCCCAATCTTTAGAAGGTACTCTGTTTGCCAAGCAGTTCGATATTCAGTTTTGAGGGTACATCCTCAGAAAGAGAAGCAGATGACAAGGTCATTTGTATGGCCGGTGTCGATGACGGTGAGGTTCCACCTGTTCCCATTCCGAACACAGAAGTTAAGCTCACTTGTGCCGAAGATAGTTGGCTGGAGACGGCCTGTGAAAATAGGTAGATGCCGGCTTCTCTTTATATGGCCCGTTGGTCAAGCGGTTAAGACAGCGGCCTCTCACGCCGTTAACATGGGTTCGATTCCCGTACGGGTCACCAAACAAAACACCTGCTGCAAATCTGGCAGGTGTTTTTATTTTTGTATCACGTACAAGGACGCCCAGGGCGTCGGTGACCCGTACGGGAATCGAACAGCCCGCGCCGCCCGGTCATCGTCCCGGGCGGCAACAACGCCCCTGCGGGGCGTTGTTAGGGCGCGGGAGATTCCTCGTGCGGGCAGGGACCTTGCCTTGCTGAGATAAAACCGTATGTAACCAGGAGCCAGAAAATGAAAAATCCGATTGTTGTGGGTTTCCCACTGCGTGGGGAATGGTATGCCCCCAATACGCCAGGGTCCAAAATTCCTAGCCATGGCACCAATAGGCTGGGCTCGCGGTATGCCTACGATTTTATCCAGGTGGACTGGAATCGAAAAGGGTATCCCGCTTATCAGGCAGGTCTTCTGGAATACCTTCTGCGGGGCGTTTCACTGGCCCGATATTATTGCTGGGGACAGGAGGTATACGCCCCCTGCAACGGCGTTGTCGTTGAAGCCAGGGACGGCTACCCGGAACGACCGCGGACCAATCTGCTTGGAGATCTGGCGAATGCCTATCAAAATGCCCGCCATTTTGACCCGGACAAGGATGACGTGCAAGGGGTGGCGGGTAATTTCGTTATCATCCAGTGCGCAGAAGGGGGCTATGCGGCGCTTGTTCACCTTCAGACCGGCTCTGTACAAGTAGCGGCCGGGCAAAGTGTGACCAAGGGGGAACGAATCGGGCGGGTCGGACACTCCGGCAATTCTTTTGCCCCGCACCTGCATTTTCAGCTTATGGACCGGTGCGACTTGGCGTCTGCACGCGGTTTGCCCTGTGCGTTTGAAAGATATGAAGTGTTTCGTGACGGAAACTGGGTGACCGTGCGTGACGGGGTCCCCACCAAAAGGGACCGGATCCGATTCCTGCCTTCAAATTCGCCAGGCGACCGGTAAGGAAAGGGGGAAAGGTCTGTCGGACAGCCGGCAGAGATCCGGGCGATTTTGCGAAAACGGATCGCCGCACCCCGTAGAATCCAAACTGTTATCCACTTCATGGCCGCGCAAAAAAACTGTAAGGCTCTCATTGCAGGAACCAAAGGATCCGGTATAATAGAGACAGGAGGTGATCGCGTTGGCACACGAAGAACGGAAAGATTTTAATGCCATGCTGCATAACAGCAAGGATATGCCGAAGATGCAGGTTATCACAGACAGAAAGAGCATAGAAAAGTACGGCGGGGACAGGATGTACTTTGCACCGCCGCTGGACTACGACAGGGTCATGAAGCGGATCCCCCGGGGCCAATTGACCACGGTCGGCGCCATACGGGCGCACTTCGCGCGGCAGAACCAGGCCGACTTTACCGAGCCCATCACGGCGGGAATCTTTGTGTCCATCGCCGCCTGGGCGAGCGAACAGCGGGACACCGAGAAAACGCCCTACTGGCGGACGCTGAAAGCCAACGGGGAACTCAACGCAAAATATCCGGGCGGGGTCGAAACCCAGAAGGCGCGGCTGGAATCCGAAGGCCACACCGTCCTTGCCAGGGGGCGCAAAACCCTCAGGTACTATGTGAAGGACTACGAAAAGGCGCTGGCCGATCTGGACCGGCTGGATGCCCCGGGCTCGGCAGGCGACGGGCAATAGAAAAGCGCACAGCCAATGCAGGGCTGTGCGCTTTGTGATGCAGGCGGCGGATAGACCGGACGGCGGAACATCCCGCCGCTCACTTTTTCCGATTCGAACAGACAATGGCGATGATGGCCAGGCCGATCAGCACCCACGGGAGGGCCGCCCCGACAAAGTCAGCGATCATCGGGAAGCACTCCCTTCCGGCGTCAAGTAGTCCAGGGAGAGGAGAACGTCGGTGTGGGGCAGATAGGTGATTTCCGCTTGCAGTTCCCGCCCGCTTCCAACCGCATCCAGCCCGCTGTGAAAGACGCGGTGGGAGACCGGGAAGGACAAGACGGTCCCGTCGGGGGTGACGCCCTCCAGGGAGTTGCGGGAGCCGCCGTCGTTTACCACATCCTGCTCAAAGTGCAGCTGATCCAAACGGGCGACGGCCGGCTGGTGAAGATAAGGCAGGTCGAGCATCAGGCTGCGCAGACAGGCGACAGAAAAGGCAAGCAGAACGCAGATCACGGCGGCACAGACCAGCACCCTCTTGCCGGTGGCACCCGGCTTGCGCAGGAAGCGCAGACAGACCCCCACGGCCAGCAGGGCCAAGCCGGCGCCGAGCAGCTGCCGCAGGCCCCCCTGCACAAACCCGACCAGCCCCAGCGAGAGAACGGCACTGTCCGCAAAGAGAACGAGCGCCCCGCAGACGAACCACAGGACCAGGCCAAGCAGGGCCAGACCGACCAGCACCCGGTCGGCGCGCTTTGCTTCCATCGTTTCGGCCTTCGTAAGAATCCCCTCTTTCTTGTATACTCCATGCCATTATAGGCGCAGGATGAACCGGCCTGCCACCATGTTCCTGTAAAATCCCTGCAAAGAATGGGAAAGGCGGCGGGGGACGGAAAAATGTTCACAGTTAGTTTACAGACGGATTCGTCTATAAGCGCTATAATCAAGCATGTAGACGAAACCGTCTATAAATTAAGGAGGGACCCTTCGATGACTGTCTACCAGGGGACCATCGCAGCCGCGGCGGTGATCAATGAGATCATTGCGGTGTTTATGGCCAAGAAGGGCTTTGAATGGGCCGGTGAATTGCACCAGGCGGAGGGAGGCAGCATCCACCATGACACAAAAGGAAAGGCAGGAACGTAGCCGGCGTGAGATTCTGCGGGCGGCTATGGAAGAGTTCGGCGCCCATGGATACGATGCGGTCTCGATGGAAAACATCTGCGCACGGCACGGCATCTCCAAGGGGATGATGTACCACTACTATTCCAACAAGGATGAGCTGTTTTTGCTTTGTGTGGGGACCATCTTCTCGCAGCTGCAAAAGGAGATCGAATCCCGGGCACCGTCTTTGGTGGAGGAAGAGACCCTGTATGCGGTCCGGGATTTCTGCCTGCTGCGGGAGGACTATTTCCAGCGCAACCCGCAGCAGAAACTGATCTTTGAGACCGCCTTGCTCCGCCCGCCCCGGCAGCTGGCCGAGGCGATCCATACGCTGCACAGGCCGCTGTACGAGGTCAACCAGCGCTTTTTTCATGCGATCGCCGCACGGATGACGCTGCGGCCGGGGCTGAGCGGCGAAAAGGTCACCCGGTACCTGGAATGTGTCAACACCTACTTCTGGCAGCTGGCCGCCCAGTATCGGGCGGAAACCGGAACGCCGGTCCAGGATGTCCATTCGCTGTTCCAGGTGGCGGAAGAACTTTTGAACCTGACGCTGTTTGGCGTTGCCCGGCAGCCTGACTGACACAGGCCGGAACCCGCGGCGGCTGGCCCGGGCGGGGGAGAGCGCGGCACGCAGCCCGGCGGAACACGCCTGGGGAGAGATGCTGCAAAACCGCCCTTCCCGCCTGCACAGACAGAGAATCGGCCCCCGAAGGAAGCCAAAGAAGCTTTCCTCGGGGGCCGATTCCTCTTGCCGGTTCAGGTTCTGTGCGGGCGATGGCGCCGGCCTTCCCTTGCTGCAGAAACCCGGCGAAAATTGCCGGGCTCTGCGGCGTGGGTCACGCCTTCTTGCCGCTTTCCGCCCAGAGCCGGTCGGCGGTGGGCTGCCAGGCCGCCGCATAGGGGGTGGTGCGGTCGCAGAGCACCTCCACATCCTCCGGCGATTCGTAGTCGGTGGAGCGGGCGCCGGTCTGCCGGACCATCTCGCGCAGCCGCTCGGGATTTTCCAGCATCGGGCAGGGACGCAGCATGTTCTGGTTGAAGGGCTGGCCGTCGTGATAGGCCATGAACAGCGGGCTCTTCAGGGCGTCCAGCAGGGTGGACTGATGGATGTTCACATTGGAATAGTGGATGAAGACGCAGGGCTCCACATCGCCCCGGGCGTTGATATGCAGGTAGCGTCGGCCGCCGGCGATGCAGCCGCCCACATACTCGGCGTCGTTCTGGAAGTCGATGGAGAAGATCGGCTTGCTCTGGCGGAAAGCGCGGATGCGCCGGTACATCTCGGTTCGCTGTTCGGGGCTGGGCAGCAGGGCGGGGACGGCACCCGAGCCCACCGGCATGTAGTGGAAAAACCAGACGAAGAAGGCGCCGGCTTCGATGATGCCGTCAAAATAGGCTTCACTGCTCACATCGGTGCAGTTGGCGCTGGTGTAGCAGGTGGACACGCCGAAGGGCAGCCGGTTCTCCCGGAGCAGCTTCATGGCCGCCATCACCTTGGCATAGTCGCCCTCGCCCCGGCGGCCGTCGTTGGCTTCCTCAAAGCCTTCCAGGCTGATGGCCGGCACGAAGTTCTTGACCCGCAGCATCTCCCGGCAGAACGCCTCGTCGATCAGGGTCCCATTGGTAAAGCAGAGGAATTCGCAGTCGGGATGGGCTTCGCAGAGCTTCAGGATGTCCGCCTTGCGCACCAGCGGCTCGCCGCCGGTGAAGATATACATATAGGTGCCGAGCTGTTTGCCCTGGCTCACGATGGAATCCAGGTCCTCGTAGCTCAGGTTCAGCCGGTTGCCGTATTCGGCTGCCCAGCAGCCGGTGCAGTGCATGTTGCAGGCGCTGGTGGGGTCCAGCAGGATGGCCCAGGGCACATTGCAGTTCTCTTTGGCCGAGATCTCATCCTGCGTGGCGCTGCCCTGCAGGCTGGCGTTGATGATGAAATTCTGGAAGAAGGTCCGCCGCACGCCGGGGTCCAGCTGATAGGCCCGCATCATAAGCTGGTACCAGTTGTTTTTCTCGGCAATGGCGGTGCGGAAGGCCTTGCGCTGGGCGGTGTACCAGTCTGCCGGCACGACCTTATCCACCAGGGCCATCAGTTTCGGGATGTTCTGCTCCGGGTCCTTTTCCAGATAGGCAAGTCCCTGGTTGATCACAGCGGCCAGCGCCGCATTTTTTACTTTGTCGGTAATTCCCATATTCAGGTTCCCTCGCTTCTTCTGATCTGCACGGTATAGAACCGCTGCGAGGCCGTTCAGGCCTCACAGCTTCATCCTAATACGGCGGGCCGTCTCCGTCATGGGGCAGCAAACGCCGGTTGGGCAAAAATGGGACAGCGGCTGCGAACCGTTCTCTTTTGGGACATACGGCGGGAATTGTCCCTTTTCTTTCGGCGGCGGTTGCGTTATGGTAAGACTGAAAGAAAGCGCACCCGCCTTTCCCGGCGGGAATCCCGGCAGAAAGGAGGCGCCGCCATGCAAAAGGATCTGTCCCGCCGGCTGATCGAAGCCACGGTGCGCCGGGCCCTGGATCGGGGGATCCACGCGCCCGACCGGGCCACCCGCAACCTTGTGGATATGGGGCTGGCGCTTACCCGGGGGCCGGTCCAGCGGCAGCTGCTGACCACCGTGCAGCGGATGCTCCGAAAACCGGACAGCGCTTACTATGCCCTGGCACGGGATGCCCTGGCCCATGTGGACCATGAACGGCTGCTGCAGTTCGGGGTGAATCTTGGTTACGAGAGCTGCGCAAAAGGGGCCCAGCGGGCCCGCGGCCGCGCCGGCCGGGACCCGGTGCCCTGGGCGCTGGACCTGTCGGTGGACAGCAGCATCCCCGGCGGCGCCGTCCGCTACCCGGCGCTGCTGCGGGAGGCGGCCGCGCTTGGCATCCACACCTTTCTGCTGCGGCCCCAGGGGGACCCGGCGGCCGTGCTGGCGCTGCCCCCTGTGGTGGAGGACGGCGCTTTTGTGCTGCTGCTGGATCCCCCTGCCATCACCGAAACGGCGCTGCAGGCGCTGGCCGGCGCCCCCAATGTGCTGGTGGCTGTCCGGGCAGAGGCGGCGCCGGCCGGAGTTCCGGCCGCCTGCCGGCGTCTGCGCCGTGCCCGGTTCCCCTATGCGGTGTACAGCACCTGCCACCGGGCGGAGCCGGTCCTGGCCGGCGGCTGGCTTTCCGCCCTGGCGGAACAGCATCCGCTGTTCCTCTTTCTGGAAGCGGCGGAGGATTGCCCGCCTGCCGAGGCGGACGCCCTGTATCAGTATATATGCCGGCTGCGCGCCTGCCAGACCTGCCCGGTGGTGCCGGTGGACCTGCGGCGGGACGTGGCCTTCATCACCCGGTCGATCGGCGGCGAGGGAGCCCCGCAGCCGGCTGCCTTTGACGGCAGCGGTTCGCTGCGGGGGGCGCCTGCCCGGGCCGGGGACCCGGGCTGCAACCTGTTCTGCGCCGGTCTGGGGGAGATCCTGCAGCGCGCCCGGCCGGCCTGCCGGCTGTGACCGCCCCAACCGACAAATCAAAACCGCCCTGCTCGGCCTCAGCGCCGGCAGGGCGGAATATTTTGGACTTGTTTTGCAGGGCGGGCCGAAGGAAGGGCACAGGAATTCATTCGCCGTCCGCGTCCTGCTGGTATTTGTCCAGCACCCGGCGGGACACCGCCATGATGCAGCGGCGCAGCTGCCGCACATACACCGCGGCGGAGACCGGTTCCCGGGCTTTCAGCCAACGGCGGACCGAGCTGGTCAGGGCGTCCAGGTAAAAATCTGTGCAGAAGGCAATGTCCTCCTCACTGCCAAAGATCATCTCCATCTCACTTTGCAGCAGCACCCCCAGGATCTCGCGGAAATACTCGCAGAAGGAATTCTGCCCCTCCACCTCGAAGGCGCGGCGGTAAAAGCTGCGGTTTTCATAAAAGTAATCGCAGAGCGCGGCCATCAGCATCCAGGCGTTCTCCTCCTCGCCGGTGCGGATGCGGGACACAAATTCGGTAAAAAAGATCCAGTTCAGCAGCTCGTATTTATCCTGGAAATGGTAGTAGAAACTCTTGCGGCTCATGCCGCAGGCTTCGCAGATATCTCCCACGCTGATCTTTGAAAACGGACGGTCGGCCAGCAGGTCTTTGAGCGCTGTCGCCAATGCCCGTTTGGTGATGTTGGAATCCGCCACGCGGTACGCCTCCCCTCTGCCGTGCGCCGTTCCACAGGGTTTTCGCCTCTTTATTGTAGCACGCTCACCGGGGGTTGTCACCGGGGTGGGCGGCGGGCCGGGATGGGTTTTTTGGGACAATTTCCCCAAAGTGTCGCAAAAACGGACACTTTCCGCCCGGCGGGCAAAGACGTGAAAGGGAGAGTTTTGACCGGCCCCAAGCCCCCGGCCACGGCGGGAAAGCCGTCTTGTGATATGGACAAAACAACCGACAGGGAAGGCGGCCGGCCCCCGAAAAATCAAGGCGGGGGTTGACAGGCGAGGGATTCCATGGTATTGTATACTTGTTTGATAGGTAAGGCTCCTGCAGGGATATGGGCTGCTGCCGCAAAATGGTGGAGACACCATGCGCTGGTGAACAGGATGCGTCGAAACCAAGGCGCACCCTAACGCAGCTGCAACGCCCTGCAGAGCTAAAGCTCAGGCGAACACTCCATCCATGTTTTGCGCCCGCCTGCCTGTCAGGCGGGCTTTTTGTTTGGAGAAAATGAGATCGGAAAGGAAGGTGAGGCGCCATGGAGATATGCCGAAGTAGGGCAAAACGAAACAGCTGCATAGTTTGCACAAGGTCCGGGCGCCTGCGCCCGTAACCTTTGTTTGCTGTGCCCGGCGCCCGCGTTTTGCCACTTGGATGCAGAACGCGGGCGCTGTTTGTATGTCAGGATTTTTTGTGTAAAGCGAGGTGAACAACATGGACGCGGGAACCAGGAACAGTGCCGGCCGATGTTCGGACCTATTTTTGGCAGACCGGAGCAAAACGGAACGTCCGGCACCGGACGGGGCGGCCCCCGGGGCCCGCATCCGCTGCGGCGCCTAGGGCGGGGCCGGTCTGCCGCAGGCACTGTACCTTTTCCCATTCATCACAGACCTGATGGGAGGTACAGACATGAAGATGTTCAACAAAAACCGTGCGGGCAACCGTCCCGCCAAGATCCGTGCGGTGCAGGCCGGCCTGCGCCGTGCGGCCGCCGACCGGGAAGACCGGCTGCTGGCCCGGCTGCACAGCACCCCTGCGGGGCTGAGCGAGGCGCAGGCCGAAGCCGCCCGGGAACGCTGCGGCGCCAACCGGATCGTACACACCAAGCGCAAGCCGGCAGCCCGGCGGCTGCTGGAAGCCTTTGCCGATCCCTTCTCGCTGGTTTTGCTGCTGTTGGCGGCGGTGTCGGTGGTCACCGACATCCTGCTGGCGGAACCCGGGGAGAAAAACTTTATGACGGTGGTCATCATCGGGGTGATGGTGGCGGTGTCGGGCGCACTGCGCTTCGTGCAGGAGACCCGCAGCGGCAGCGTGGCCGACAAGCTCACCGCCATGATCCACACGACCGCCTGTGTGGAGCGCGGGGGCGTGAAGCAGGAACGCCCGATGGAAGAACTGGTCGTGGGGGACATCGTCCATCTGGCGGCGGGGGATATGATCCCGGCGGATCTGCGCATCCTGAACGCCAAGGACCTGTTCATCAGCCAGTCGGCTCTGACCGGGGAGAGCGAGCCGGTGGAAAAGTCCGCCGAAGCGGCAGACGCCAGTGCTCCGCTTACCGAGCTGCCCTGCCTGGCCTTTCAGGGCAGCAATGTGATCAGCGGCAGCGCCCGGGCCGTGGTGGTCGCGGTGGGCGGCGATACCATGCTGGGCGGCATGGCCGGAACGCTGGAGGAAAAGCCCCCCAAAACTGCCTTCGAAAAGGGGATGGGGGCGGTATCCCGGCTGCTGATCCGCTTTATGGCGGCCATGGTGCCGCTGGTCCTGCTGCTCAACGGGTTCACCAAGGGCAACTGGATGCAGGCGGTGCTGTTTGCCATCTCGGTGGCCGTGGGGCTGACGCCCGAAATGCTGCCGATGATCGTCACCACCTCGCTGGCCAAAGGCGCGCTGGCCATGAGCCGGAAAAAGGTCATCATCAAGAACCTCAACGCCATCCAGAACCTGGGCTCCATCGACATCCTCTGCACCGACAAAACCGGCACGCTGACCCAGGACAAGGTGGTGCTGGAATACCACCTGGACGTGGACGGCAACCCGGACGACCGGGTGCTGCGCCATGCGTTTCTGAACAGCTATTTTCAGACCGGGCTGAAAAACCTCATCGACCTGGCCGTCATCGAAAAGCAGCGGGAGCAGGGGGCCGGGCGGCTGATCGAGACCTACTGCAAGGTGGACGAGGTCCCCTTTGACTTTGAGCGCCGCCGCATGAGCGTGGTGGTCAGCGACCCGACTGGCAAGACCCAGATGGTGACAAAGGGCGCGGTGGAGGAAATGCTGGCCTGCTGCGCCTGGGTGGAGCGGGGCGGCCGGGTCCTGCCGCTGACCGAAGCGCTGCGGGAGCAGGTGCTGGCCCGGGCCGACCGGCTGAACGCCCAGGGAATGCGGGTCATTGCGGTGGCCCAGAAGAACGACCCCGCCCCGGTGGGGCAGTTCTCGGCGGAGGATGAGCGGGAGATGGTGCTCATCGGTTTCCTGGCCTTCCTGGACCCGCCCAAGCCCACGGCGGCTGCCGCCATCCGGGCGCTGCAGTCCTACGGCGTTCAGGTCAAGGTGCTGACCGGCGACAACGAAAAGGTCACTGCCGCCATCTGTGCGCAGGTCGGGCTGCCGGCCGACCGGGTCCTGCTGGGCGCGGACCTGGAAGAGATGGACGACGCCGAACTGGCCCGGCAGGCGGAGCAGGTCGCGGTATTCGCCAAACTCTCCCCGGCGCAGAAAGCCCGGGTGCTGCAGACCCTGCAGCAGAACGGCCACAGCGTCGGCTACATGGGGGACGGCATCAACGATGCGGCGGCCCTGAAAGCCGCTGATGTGGGCATCTCGGTGGACACGGCGGTGGATATCGCCAAGGAGTCCGCCTCCATCGTGCTGCTGGACAAAGATCTGATGGTGCTGGAGCGCGGCCTGATCGAAGGGCGCAAGACCTACGCCAACATGATGAAGTACATCAAGATGACCGTCTCCTCCAACTTCGGCAACATGCTGTCGGTGCTGGCGGCCAGCGCCTTCCTGCCTTTTCTGCCGATGACGGCGCTGCAGCTGATCCTGCTGAACCTGATGTACGACCTTTCCTGCACGGCCATCTCCTGGGATCATGTGGACCCGGAGTATCTCCGTTCGCCCTGCCGCTGGGACGCCCGGGGCGTCGGCCGGTTCATGCTGTGGAACGGCCCGGTCAGTTCGGTGTTTGATGTGGCGACCTTCCTTGTGATGTACTTCGTCTTCTGCCCGGCGGCGACCGGTGGCCGGCTGTTTTCGGCGCAGCTGGCCCCTGATGCGCAGGACGCCTTCATCGCCCTGTTCCAGACCGGCTGGTTCGTGGCCTCCATGTGGACCCAGACGCTGGTCATCCACATGATCCGCACCGCACGGCTGCCTTTTGTGCAGAGCCGCGCTTCGGCCCCGGTCACGGCGCTGACGCTGGCCGGCATCGCGGCGGCCACCGCGCTGCCCTTCACGCCGCTGGCCCCGGCGCTGGGGCTGACCGCCCTGCCGCTGGGCTACTTCGCCGCCCTGGCCGGCATCGTGGCGGGCTACATCCTGCTGGCGAGCCTGGCCAAAACGGCCTACCTGCACCGCTTCCACACCTGGCTGTGAAGGCAGGGCGGCCGGGGAGACACGCCGCCGCGGCGCCCGGCAAAAATACACCTTCCGCCGCCCTTGCCAAGCGCAAAATAACGTGCTATGCTAATATCAATATGCCCCGCTGCGGTCTTTTGCCGGCGGGAACAGGCGCCGCCCGCCGGTCTTTGCGGACCGCAGGACGGCGCTGTGTATGAAAGGTGTAGGAAAAATGGAACAATCCCGTCTCGCCCTGTTTGAGGAACGCCCGGTCCCCAGCGCCGTGATGACCTTGTCGGTGCCCACCATCCTCAGTTCGCTGGTGATGGTGCTGTACAATCTGGCCGATACCTTGTTTGTGGGGATGCTCAACGACCCGGTCCAAAGCGCCGGCGTGGCGCTGGCGGCGCCGCTGCTGCTGGCCTTCAACGCCATCAACAACCTGTTCGGCATCGGCAGTTCCAGCATGATGAGCCGTGCGCTGGGGCTGAAGGACCAGGACACGGTGGCGCGCAGCTCGGCTTTCGGGTTTTACTGTTCGCTGATCTGTGCGGTGCTGTTTTCGGTGGGGTATACCCTGGCTGCCGCGCCGCTGCTCGGCGTGCTGGGGGCGGACGCCACCACCTTCCAGGCGACGGCTGACTATCTGTTCTGGACGGTGACCTGCGGGGCGCCGCCGGCGATTCTGAATGTCATCATGGCCTACCTGGTGCGGGCCGAAGGCTCCACCATGCACGCCAGCATCGGCACCATGAGCGGCTGTCTGCTGAACATTGTGCTGGATCCGGTCTTCATCATGCCCTGGGGCTTTGGGATGGGGGCGGCCGGCGCCGGCTTCGCCACCTTCCTGTCCAACTGTGTGGCCTGCCTGTACTTCTTTGTCCTGCTGTATCTGCGGCGGCACACCACCAGCGTCTGCATCGACCCGCGCAAGTTTTGCTTCCGCCGCCCCATCGTGGTGGGGGTGCTGCAGGTGGGGATTCCTGCCTCCATCCAGAACCTGCTAAACGTGACCGGCATGACCCTGCTCAACAACTTTGCCTCGGCCTTCGGGGCGGATGCGGTGGCCGCCATGGGCATCGCCCAAAAGATCTATCAGGTGCCCTGGAATATCTCCTCCGGCTTTTCCCAGGGGGTCCAGCCCCTGGTGGGGTACAACTATGCCAGCGGCAACGGCCAGCGGATGCGCCGGGCGGTGCTGTTCAGCATCAAGGTCTCGGGCGCCTTCATGGTGCTGGCGGCGATCTTCTGCCACCAGTCGGCCGGCTGGCTTATCAGCATGTTTATGGAAAACGAGAGCATCGTCGCCTATGGCACCCGCTTTTTGCAGGGCTTCAGCCTGGGGCTGCCCTTCCTCGGCATGGATTTCCTGGCGGTGGGGGTGTTCCAGGCCTGTGGGCTCGGCAAAAATGCCCTGATCTTTGCCATCATGCGCAAGATCGTGCTGGAGATTCCGGCGCTGTGCATCCTGAACTACCTGTTCCCGCTGTACGGTCTGGCTTACGCCCAGCTGGTGGCGGAAGTGGTGCTCTGCATCGCGGCGGTGGTGGTGCTGCGGCGGCTGTTCCGTTCGCTGGACCACCGGGAAGCACGGGCGGCCCTGCAGGACAATGCCTGAAAGCCGGACCTTCTGACAATAAGAAAGATCCCTGCGCACTCCTTTGCGGAATGCGCAGGGATCTTCTTGTGTAAAGGCAGATGGCTTTACAGGTTTGTGTACCCCATCAGATAGCGGTCCACCGCGGCGGCGGCCTCCTGGCCTTCCCGCAGCGCCCAGACCACCAGGCTCTGGCCCCGGCGCATATCGCCGCAGGCGAAAACCGAGGGCACGCCGGTGGTATAGGGCGCGCCGGTGGCCACGGTGCCCCGGCCGGTCAGTTCCACCCCGAAAGCGTCCGCCACATAGGGCTGGCAGCCGGTAAAGCCGGCGGCGATCAGCACAAGGTCGCAGTCCAGCGTGAACTCCTCCCCGGTGGGAACCATGACCCGGCGGCCGGTGGACTCATCCACCCGGCTTTCCAGCCGGGCAATCACGGCGCCGCTGACGCTGCCGTCCTCCCGGCACAGAAATTCCTTGACGGTTGTCTGATACAGCCGGGGGTCCTGCCCGAACAGGGCGATGGCCTCCTGCTGGCCGTAATCGGTCTTGCAGACCCGGGGCCACTCCGGCCAGCTGTTGTCTGCGGTGCGGGTCTGCGGCGGGCAGGGCATCATTTCCAGCTGCACCACGCCGGCGCAGCCCTGGCGGATGGCGGTGCCCACACAGTCGTTGCCGGTGTCGCCGCCGCCCACCACCAGCACCTGTTTGCCGGCGGCCGAAATCGCCCGCCCGTCTGCAAACCGGGAATCCAGCAGACTGCGGGTCACGCTGGTCAGGTAATCCACCGCAAAGTGGATCCCTGCGGCTTCCCGCCCGGGAACCGACAGGTCCCGGGGCTGCTTGGCGCCGCAGCAAAGCACCACGGCGTCGGCTGATTCCAGGACTTCCCGGGCGGGCAGGCTGCCGCCCACATCGGCCCCCAGAACGAACCGGATGCCCTCCGCTTCCATCAGTGCGATGCGGCGCTCGATGACCGATTTGTCCAGCTTCATATTCGGGATGCCATACATCAGCAGCCCGCCGGGGCGGTCTTCCCGGTCATAGACGGTCACGGTATGGCCGCGCCGGTTCAGCAGGTCGGCCGCCGCCAGCCCGGCGGGGCCGGCGCCCACCACCGCAACCTTCTTGCCGGTGCGCACCGGCGGGGGAACCGGCCGCATCGCGCCGCTGGCGTAGCCGTATTCGATGATGGCGTGCTCGTTTTCCCGCACGGACACCGGCGCCCCGGCGGCCATGCCGCAGGTGCAGGCGGCTTCGCACAAGGCCGGGCATACGCGGCTGGTGAATTCCGGGAATCGGTTGGTGGCCATCAGGCGCTGCAGCGCCAGCTCCCACCGTCCCTGGTACACCAGGTCGTTCCATTCGGGAATCAGGTTGTGCAGCGGGCAGCCGCTGGCCATCCCGCCGATCATCATGCCGCTCTGGCAGAAAGGCACGCCGCAGTCCATGCAGCGGGCGCCCTGGGCCTGCTGTTCTTCCAGCGGCAGCGGCAGGTGGAATTCGTTAAAATCCCGGATGCGCTCTTCTGGCGGCCGCTGCGTGCCGGTCTGCCGGGCGATCTCCATAAATCCGGTCACTTTTCCCATTTTGGTCCGCCTCCTTATTTCGCGTGTTTCATGGCGTAGAATGCTTCGATCTGCGCCTGCTCGTTGTCTTCGCCCTTCTCTTCCATCTGGGCGATCAGACGCAGCATCCGGTCATAGTCGTGGGGCAGGACCTTTTTGAATTTGGGCAGGTAAGCGCCGAAATCGTCGAGGATCTGCCGCCCGCGTGGCGAGCCGGTGCGCTCCACATGTTCGCGGATCAGGTCTTTCAGCAGGGCCACGTCGTATTTGTGCTCCACCGGTTCCAGGCTGACCATGTCCTTGTTGACCCGCTGGTAGAAATCCCAGTCCTCGTCCAGCACATAGGCGATGCCGCCGCTCATGCCGGCGGCAAAGTTTTTGCCGGTCTTGCCAAGCACCACCACAGTGCCGCCGGTCATATACTCGCAGCCATGGTCGCCCACGCCCTCCACCACGGCGGTGGCGCCGGAGTTGCGCACGCAGAACCGTTCGCCGGCCACGCCGTTGATGAAGGCTTTGCCGCCGGTGGCGCCGTACAGCGCCACATTGCCGATGACGATGTTCTCACCCCGGTCGTAGGTGACCGCCTTGGGCGGGTACACCACCAGCTGCCCGCCGGACAGGCCCTTGCCCAGATAGTCGTTGGAGTCGCCCTCCAGTTCCAGGGTCAGCCCTTTGGGCAGGAAGGCGCCGAAGCTCTGGCCGCCGTATCCGCGGCAGAGCACATGGAAGGTGTCGTCCGGCAGGGTGTTGCCGAACCTGGCGGCGATCTCGCTGCCGAAAATGGTGCCGAACGCCCGGTCGGTGTTGCCGACCGTCACCTCGATGCGCGCCGGCTTGGGCTGGGCGGCCTCGAAGTTTTTCTTGAATTTTTTCATCAGCACCCGCATGTCCAGCGTCTGCTCCAGTTTGAAGTCGTAGACGGCCTTCGGGTCGAAATGGACGTGGTTGTTTTCGATCAGCGGATTGCTCAGCAGGGCGGACAGGTCCAGCTTGCCGGCCCGGGACCCGGCGGGTTCCGGGCGGACGCGCAGAAGGTCGGTGCGGCCCACCAGCTCCTCCACCGTGCGCACGCCCAGGCGGGCCATGTGTTCCCGCAGTTCCTGGGCCATGAACCGCATAAAGTTCATCACATACTCGGGTTTGCCGATAAAACGCTTGCGCAGTTCGGGGTTCTGGGTGCAGATGCCCATGGGGCAGGTATCCAGGTTGCAGACCCGCATCATCACACAGCCCATGACCACCAGCGGCCCAGTGCCGAAGCCGAATTCCTCGGCGCCCAGCAAAGCGGCGATGGCCACGTCGCGGCCGCTCATCAGCTTGCTGTCCGCCTCGATGCGCACGCGGCTGCGCAGACCGTTGAGGATCAGGCACTGGTGCGCTTCCGCCAGCCCCAGTTCCCAGGGCAGGCCGGCGTTGTGGATGGAGTTGTCTGGCGCGGCGCCGGTGCCCCCATCGTAGCCGGAGATCAGGATGACCTCGGCGCCGGCCTTGGCCACGCCGGCGGCGATGGTGCCGACCCCGGCCTCGCTGACCAGCTTGACATTGATGGCCGCTTTGCGGTTGGCACATTTCAGGTCATAGATCAGCTGGGCCAGATCCTCGATGGAGTAGATGTCGTGGTGGGGCGGGGGAGAGATCAGCCCCACGCCGGTGGTGGAGTGGCGGGTCTTGGCCACCCAGGGGTAAACCTTGGCGCCGGGCAGCTGCCCGCCCTCGCCGGGCTTGGCGCCCTGGGCCATCTTGATCTGGATCTCGCTGGCAGAGACCAGATACTGGCTGGTCACGCCGAACCGGGCCGAAGCCACCTGCTTGATGGCCGAATTGCGCTCGGTCCCGTAGCGGTCGGCGGCCTCGCCTCCTTCGCCGGTGTTGCTCTTGCCGCCCAGCCGGTTCATGGCGATGGCCATGCACTCGTGGGCTTCCTCCGAAAGGGCGCCGTAGCTCATGGCCGCCGTCTTGAACCGCTTGACGATGGACTCCACACTCTCCACCTCGTCCAGCGGCACGCCGGCCTCCGGGTAGTTGAAGTCCAGCAGGTCGCGCAGATGGGTCTGGTCCGGCCCCACCTGGTCGATGGCGGCGGTGTACTTCTTGAAGGTCTCGTAGCTGCCGGTCTGGCAGGCCTGCTGCAGCAGGTGGATGGTCAGCGGATTGTACAGGTGCTGCTCAGCCTGGGGACCACTGCGGAACTTGTGGGCGCCCAGGCTGGGCAGGGCGGTCGCGGTATCCAGCCCCAACGGGTCGTAGGCCTGGCGGTGGCGCTGCTCGATGTCCTCCTGGATGTCCTGCAGCGTGATGCCCCCCACGCGGGTCACGGTGTTGGTGAAGTATTTGTCCACGACCTGCCGGCTGATGCCCAGCGCCTCAAAGATCTGGCTGCCCTGGTAGGACTGGATGGTCGAAATGCCCATTTTGGAGGCAATTTTGACGATGCCCGCCAGCACGGCCTTGTTGTAGTCGGTCACGGCGGCGTAGTAGTCCTTGTTCAGCAGCCCTTCCTCGATGAGTTCGTGGATGGTCTGCTGGGCCAGGTAGGGGTTGATGGCGCAGGCGCCGTACCCCAGCAAGGTGGCGAAGTCATGGACCCGGCGGGGTTCGCCGCTTTCCAAGATCAGCGCCATGGCGGTGCGCTTTTTGGTGCGCACCAGGTATTTGGATACGGCACCCACGGCCAGCAGGCTGGGGATCGCCACATGGTATTCGTCAATATCCCGGTCCGAGAGGATCAGCACATTGGCGCCATCCCGGTAGGCGCGGTCCACATCCACAAACAGCCGATCGATGGCTTTTTCCAGGTCGGTGTTCTTGTAATAGCAGATGGAGACGGTCTGCACCCGGAAGCCGGGCACCTTCATGGCCTTGAGTTTGAGCACATCCGTCTCGGTCAGGATGGGGTTGTTGATCTTCAACACCTTGCAGTTTTCGCTGTTCTCTTCCAGCAAATTGCCCTGGGCGCCCACATAGATGGTGGTGGAGGTGATGACCTTCTCCCGCAAAGCGTCGATGGGCGGGTTGGTCACCTGGGCGAACATCTGCTTGAAGTAGTTGAACAGCGGGGGATGGGTGTGGCTCAGCACCGCCAGCGGGGTGTCGTTGCCCATGGCCCCGGCGGGCTCGCTGCCGTTTTTGGCCATCGGCAGGATCATGCCGGTCACGTCTTCGTAGCTGTAGCCGAAGGCTTTCTGCAGGCGGACCCGCTCTTCCGGCGTGGCGGTGGGGACCTGCTCGTTGGGGATCCGGAGATCCCGCAGGTTCACAAGGTTCCGGTCCAGCCACTCGCCATAGGGCTGGCGGCCGGCATAGGCGGCCTTCAGCCGCTCATCGTCCACCAGTTCCCCCCGGACGGTGTCCACCAGCAGCATCTTGCCCGGGCGCAGGCGGTCCTTGCAGACGATCTCTTCGGCGGGGATGTCCAGCACCCCCACCTCGCTGGAAAGGATCAGTCGGCCGTCCCGGGTGATGTAGTAGCGGGAGGGGCGCAGCCCGTTGCGGTCCAGCACCGCCCCCATCACGTCGCCGTCCGAAAACAGGATGGCGGCTGGGCCGTCCCAGGGCTCCAGCATGGTGGCGTAGTACTGGTAGAAATCCTTCTTCTTGGGGTCCATGTTCTGGCTGTTGGACCAGGGTTCCGGGATGGTCACCATCACCGCCAGCGGCAGGTCCATCCCGTTCATCACCATGAATTCCAGCGTGTTGTCCAGCATGGCCGAGTCGCTGCCGCCCTGGTTCACCACCGGAAGGACCTTGGCCATGTCCGCCTCCAAAAAGGGGCTGCTGATGGTCTCCTCACGGGCCAGCATGGTATCCACGTTGCCGCGGATGGTGTTGATCTCGCCGTTGTGCAGGATCAGCCGGTTGGGGTGCGCCCGGTTCCAGCTGGGGGCGGTGTTGGTGGAAAAACGGCTGTGTACCATGCCGATGGCCGACTCATAGTCCGCGTCCTGCAGGTCCGGATAGAACAGCCGCAATTCCTTGACCAGAAACATGCCTTTGTAGACGATGGTCCGGCTGGACAGGCTGCATACATAGGTTTCGGGGCTGGACTGCTCAAACACCCGGCGGGCCACATACAGCCGCCGGTCAAAGGCCAGCCCGGGCTGCAGGCGGGCCGGCTTGCCCACAAACCCCTGCCAGATGCTGGGCATGCAGCTGCGGGCCGTATGCCCGAGGATCTCGGGGCACACCGGCACCTCGCGCCAGCCCAGGAAGGGAAGCCCCTCCTTCCGGCAGATGATCTCAAACAGCTTTTTGGCCTGGTTGCGCAGCAGTTCCTCCTGGGGGAAGAAGAACATCCCCACGCCGTATTCCCGCTCGGCGCCCAGGGCGATGCCCAGCGCCTCGGCGGCTTTGGCAAAAAAGCGGTGGCTGATCTGCATGAGAATGCCGACGCCGTCGCCGGTCTTGCCCTCGGCGTCCTTGCCGGCACGGTGCTCCAGGTGCTCCACGATCTTCAGCGCGTCGTCGATGGTCTGGTGCGACTTGCGCCCCTTGATGTCCACCACCGCGCCAATGCCGCAGTTGTCGTGCTCGAATTTCGGGTCGTACAACCCGGCGGGGGCCGTGCGTTCGGTAAAACGTTCCATACTTTCCCGGTCTCCTTCCTGCCTCAACGTCAGTATGGGCGCAGCGGCGCGCCATACCGTTGGGATACAAATAAAGGCGCCCCGCTGATGGGCCCAATGACCCAAACAGCGGAACGCCTTTGTCCGTACCCGTACTATACCATACAGCAGTGCGTTTGACAAGGATGAAACGAAAGAAAATAAAGAAAGCAAAGACGAAAACAGAACAACAACCAAATATGTAAGCGTAAACTTAACATTATTCTGTAAGGGCGGCTTCCCGATCGTTCTGTGCCCGCAGCTCGGTCAGGATGTCCGCCAAAAGCTGTTCCTGGGTGGGGCCTTTGGGGGCGGCGGGGGCTTCCTCCTTTTTGGGGCGGCCCAGCGCCAACAGGCGGTTCATGGCCTTGACGATGCAGAACAGCACAAACGCCATGATGACAAAGTTGAGGACCGCCGAGATAAAGGCGCCCAGGCGCAGCGGGTCGGCGTTGTTGGGCAGCGGCAGCACCACGTTGCTGAAGTCGGTGCTGAAAGCGATGCCCAGCAGCGGGTTGAGGACATCGTTGGTCAGCGAGGTGACGATGTTCTGGAACGCCGCGCCGATGATGACGCCGACGGCCAGGTCCATCACGTTGCCTTTGAGGGCAAAGGCCTTGAACTCATTGAAAAACTTTTTCATAAAGGTCTCCTTTCGGTTGGCGGGGCGGGCCGCAGGCGGCAAAAACACGAACCCGGCCAAGCGGCCCTGCAGGTCGCCTGACCGGGTTCGAGCGCAGAGAACTGCGGGGGTGGGCCCGTGTTACTTCTTCAGCAGATCGGCCACCGCCTGGGCGGCGCCGTCCAGATAGGCGCCGGCGTAGGTCTCGATCATGCCGGCGTCGGCCTCCTTGGCCAGCTCGGGGTCAATGGGCATTTTGGCCAGCACCGGCAGGTGATAGCGCTCGGCGGTCTGTTCCACATGGCTGTCGCCAAACACCTGGATCTTCCGGCCGCAGTCGGGGCAGACCACATAGCTCATGTTTTCCACAATGCCCAGCACCGGGACCTTCATCATCTCGGCCATCTGCACCGCCTTGCCCACAATCATGCCGACCAGTTCCTGGGGGCTGGAGACGATGAGGATGCCATCCACCGGGAGGGTCTGGAAAACGGTCAGCGGCACATCGCCGGTGCCCGGGGGCATATCCACAAACAGGAAGTCCACATCCTCCCAGATCACTTCCTGCCAGAACTGTTTGACCGCGCCGGCAATGACCGGGCCGCGCCAGACAACCGGGGCCTGCTCATCTTCCAGCAGGAGGTTGATGCTCATGATGCTGATGCCGGTACGGCTCTGGATGGGGTAGATGCCGTCCTCGGTGCCGGTGGCCGGCCCGTGAACGCCGAACAGTTTGGGGATGGACGGGCCGGTGATGTCGGCGTCCAGAATGCCGACGGAGTGGCCCAGCCGGCGCATGGCCACGGCCAGCATGGCGCTGGTCATGCTTTTGCCGACGCCGCCCTTGCCGGACACAACGCCGATCACCTTTTTGATGTGGCTTTTGGCGTGCGGGGGTTCATGCTGCGGCGCTGCGTTGCGGCTGGAGCAGTTGGCGCTGCAGTTGCTGCAGTCATGGGTGCATTCTTCGCTCATTGAAACAGTCTCTCCTTTGAGCCGGGACAGCCAGGCCCGGCGTTCTGCATTTTTGGCGGCCGGCGGTCGGGCCGGCCGGGCGGCGCACAGCAGCCGCCAATACCATCAATTTTACAAGTTTCCGACAGGAAATGCAAGGGGTTACGGCAGCGCCGCCACAATCTCGGCCACCAGTTTCTGGAAGACCGGCCCGCGCTGGTTGGCGATCTCGATGACCTCCTCGCCGGACAGCCGTTTGCCGGTCATGCCGGCAGCCATGTTGGTGATCAGGCTCATGGCCAGCACCGGCAGGCCGCAGTGGGCGGCGGCGATGGCTTCGGGCACCGTGCTCATCCCCACGGCGTCGGCCCCCAGCGTCCGGAAGGCCCGGATCTCGGCCGGGGTCTCATAGCTGGGGCCCATATACCCCAGGTAAACGCCTTCCTGCAGGTTCAGCCCCTGCCCGGCGGCCACCTGGCGGGCGATTTCCTGCAGGCCGGTGTCATAGACCCGGCTCATGTCGCAGAAACGCGGGCCGATGGCCTCCTCGTTTTCGCCCCGCAGCGGGTTGGCGCCCATAAAATTGATGTGGTCGGTGATGAGCATGAAATCCCCCACCTGGAAGTCGTAGTTCACGCCGCCCGCCGCATTGGTCAGCACCAGCGCCCGGCAGCCAAGCGCCTTGAACACCCGGACCGGCCGCGCAATGGCGGACATCTCGTGGCCCTCATAGTAGTGGAACCGCCCCTGCATGCAGAGCACGGGGCGGCCGGCCAGCCGCCCCGCCACAAACTGCCCGGCATGGCCCGGTGCGGTGGACAGCGGAAAGTACGGTACATCCCGGTAGGGGATGGAAACGGCGTTTTCGATCTGTTCGGCCAGGCCGCCCAGGCCGGAGCCGAGCACCAGGGCCAGTTCGGGGGCTTCGGGCAGGCGGCTGCGCAGAAACTCTGCCGCGGCCTGGATCTTTTGGGATTCGGTCATCTTGGAACCATCCTTTCTGCCGGGCGGTTGTGGCAGCCCGGTCGCACAGTTTTCTTCACGCCCTTATTATACCATGGATGTCCCCCGGACGGGAAGCGGGGAAACGCCGCCCGGACGGGCCTTGACAAGCCGGCCGGTTTGCTCTATACTATCCCAAAAGCAAAAAGCTGTGAAAAGAACCAGTAAGCGGCCCGGGGCAGTCAGAGAAAAGGCGGTGGGTGCGAGCCTTTCTGCCGCCGGGGTGCCGAACCCGTCTTTGAGCTGCGCGTGAAACGGCCGGGCTGTGAAACGCCGCCGGGGGCCTCCCGTTACAGGGGCGGAATATCGGAGCGCAGGCTCCCGTATTCTGTGAGTGTGGAACATTCCAAATTTAGGTGGTACCACGGACTGATGCAGTTCGCCCTAAACCGATCCAAGGCGGGTCGGTTTGGGGCTTTTTTATTTGCAAAAAAGGAGGAAACCATGAAGATGGAACATCTGGTCGGGCTGCGATTTCGGGAACGCCCGGCCGACTGTGTGGTGGACAGTCATGCCCTGATGGTGCGCGGCGGATACAGCCGGCAGGTGATGAACGGCGTATTCTCGGCCTTTCCGCCGCTGGTCCGGGTCCTGCGCAAGATCGAGCAGATCCTGCGGGAAGAGATGGACGCCCTGGGCGGCCAGGAGGTACAGCTGCCGGTGGTCATGCCGGCCTCTCTCTGGCAGGCTTCCGGCCGGTACGACAGCATTGGGCCGGAACTGGTCCGCTTCAAGGACCGGTGCGGCAACGACCTGGTGCTGGGGATGACCCATGAGGAGGCGGCAGTCCAGCTGGTGCGGGAATACGGGCGCAGCTATACCCGCTACCCGTTCATGATCTATCAGATCCAGACCAAGTTCCGCGACGAAGCCCGCCCGCGGGCCGGGCTGATCCGGGTGCGGGAATTCACGATGAAGGACGCCTACTCCTTCCACACCAGCCAGGCGGATCTGGATGCCTTCTATGAGGACTGCCGCCGTGCCTACCAGCGGATCTTTGCGCGGGTGGGGCTGCCGCAGGTCGTTGCGGTGGCTTCGGACGCCGGCATGATGGGCGGCCGGGTCTCTCACGAATTCATGCTGCTGACGGACATCGGGGAGGATACCATCGCCATCTGCCCGCATTGCGGCTACCGCGCCAACCTGGAAGCAGCCGAATGCCGCCTTCCCGCCGTGCCCCGCGGGGCGGATGCTCCGCTGGCCGAGGTGGCGACCCCCGGAGTCCATACCATTGAGGAGCTCTGCCGCTTCCTGCCGTGTGACCCGGCCGACACCTGCAAGGCGGTCGCTTACCGGCGGGAGGACGACGGCCGGCTGGTGCTGCTTTTCCTGCGGGGGGATCTGGATGTGAACGAGACAAAGCTGACCCGCTTTCTGCAATGCGGCGTCCGCCCCGCCGTGCTGGAGGAGGACTGCGGGCTGTATCCCGGGTCCATCGGGCCGGTGGGGCTACCGCCGCGCCCCGACCGGGTGCTGCTGTTTGACCGCTCCCTGGCCGGGCGCAGCGGCCTTGTCTGCGGCGCCAACCGGCCGGGATACCACCTTGTCGGGCTGGATATGAACCGCGACCTGCCGTCCGCCGAATACCGGGATTTCGCCAAGGCGGCGCCCGGCGGACTCTGCCCCTGCTGCGGCCGGCCCGGGCTGACACTGCGCCGGGGCATCGAGGTGGGAAACATCTTTCAGCTGGGGACCAAGTACACCGATTCCATGGGGATGACCTACCTGGACCGGGACGGGCAGACCCGCTTTCCGCTGATGGGCTGCTACGGCATCGGTGTCGGGCGGCTGGCCGCTGCGATCTGTGAAGCGCACCACGACGAGCATGGCCCCGTCTGGCCGCTGACGGTGGCGCCCTGGCAGGTCCAGCTGTGCGCTGTGCGGGCGGATGACCTGGAGGTGTGCCGCTGTGCCGACGCACTGTATGACGAACTGCAGCGCCGCGGGGTGGAGGTGCTCTATGACGACCGGCGGGTCAGCCCCGGCGTCATGTTCGCGGATGCCGACCTGATCGGTGCGCCCTTCCGCCTGGTCGTCAGTCCGCGCAATCTCCGGCAGGACTGTGTTGAGCTCACTGCACGCGACGGCAGTGTTTCCCGCACACTGCCGCGGGCCACCGCGGCGGACGCCCTGTGCGGGGTGCTGGCCGAAGCGCAGGCGTAAAGCCGCATACCCGCCCCGGCCGCCGCATAGGTTGGCAGGGGAGAGAGGGGGCGCGGCCATGCGGTTCAAGCTGTATCTGAAAAACGCGGTGCTGCTCACGGCGGGCGGGTTTGCCCTGCGGCTGCTGGGAATGGTCTTCCGCGTGTACATTGCGGGGTATCTGGGCAGCGAGGGGATGGGACTGTACCAGCTGATCCTGGCGGTGTACGGAGTGTTCATCGCGCTTTCGTCCGCCGGCATCAATGTGGCGTCTACCCGGCTGGCGGCCCAAAGCCTGGCCCGCGGCCGGGGGATGGCCCAGACCCTGTGGGGGCTGGTGGGGGCGGCAGCCTGCCTGGGAACGGCGGCGATGCTGGCCCAGTTTGCCTTGGCCCCGGTCGTTGCCCGCTGGGCGCTGCACGACATGCGCGCCGAACTGGGGCTGCGGGTCCTGGCGCCCAGCCTGCCTTTCCTGGCGGTGGCGGGGGCGCTGCGGGGGTGCTTCCTGGCCAGGCGGCGGGTGGGGCCGAACATCCTGGCGCAGCTGGCGGAGCAGGCGGTGCGGATGCTGGTGGCGGCGATGGCCCTTGCGCTGCTGGCCGGCTGGGGGGCCGGATACGCCTGTGCGGCAGTCCTCATCGGCAACACGGTCAGCGAAGCCTGTTCCTGTCTGCTGATGGCCTGCTTTGCCGGGCGGGAACCGGCGTTCCGGCCGCGGCCGTCCGACCCGGTACAGGGGTTTGCCCGGCGGGAATTGTGGGCGATCGCGCTGCCGGTGGGCGGCAACCGGCTGCTGGTCAGCATCCTGCAGGCGGTGGAAAGCAGCCTGATCCCGATGTGCCTGACCCTCCACCTTGGGCAAAGGGGCGAAGCCGTGGCCCAGTACGGGGCATTGAAGGGGATGGCGCTGCCGCTGATCTTCTTCCCGTTTTCGATGCTGTCGGCCATGTCGGGACTCCTGATGCCGGAGATCGCCCGCGCCCATACCCGCAAGGACAAGACGGCCGAGGCACGCCTGATCGACACCACCATGCGCACGGCGGGGCTTTTTTCCGCGGTGGCCGGGGCCGGGCTGATCCTTTTCGGCGAACCGCTGGCCACCCTTGTCTACCGGGAGGAAGCGGTCGGGCTGTATGTCTCCCTGCTGGGCTGGGTGGCGCCGTTTATGTATCTGGAAAGCATGGTGGACGGCATCCTGAAAGGGTTGGGGGAACAGCTGGCCACCTTCCGGTATGCGGTGCTGGATTCCGGCGTGCGGATCCTGGCGGCGGTGCTGTTGGTGCCGCGGTACGGGGCCCTGGGCTTTTTGGGGATGATGGCGATTTCCAACCTGATGACCTGCCTGCTCAACACAGCCCGGATGCTGCGCTGCACCCGGATGCGCCCCCGGCCGGGGGCCTGGCTGCTGGTGCCGGCGGCGGTGGCGGGGCTGGGTGCCCTGGCGACATTGGCGACACGGCAGGTGGTCTCGTCGGACATGGCGGGGCTTGTGGCCCAGCTGGCCGTGTTCGGGGCCGGAGCCGGGGTGCCGGCGGTCTTCCTCTTTGTCAAAAATCGCGATCTGGTCCGTCAGGTCCGGCGCCGCCATACCGGCACAGGGCCGGTCAGAACCCCGTAAAAGCGGCCCTGAGTGCGGAGCGTGACGCTGCCGGGCCGCCAATGACCCGCCGCGCTCCTGCCGCAGTGTACAAAAACAGGTCCCCGACCTGCGCCGTGAACTGATCATGGCGCGGTCAGGGACCTGTTTTCGGTTGTCTGGCGCCCGGGTACAAAGTGTCGGGACAAACCCGCCGGCGCGTCCGTCCTCTTTGCCGGCGGGGCCGGCATTACAGCGTTTTGGACAGCAGCAGAAAGCAGGGACAGGCCCGGGGGCGCATCTCCTCGTCCATAAAGCAGGGGTCCAGGCGGCACTCTTTGATCGTTACGGAAAAGCCGTGCCGGCGATACAGTCGAAGATTGGCCTCGTCCCCCTTTTCCACCCCGATGGTGGCATACTGGAACCCGTTTGCTTTCAGCCGGGCCAGGACAGCCGACAGCAGTTGGCTGCCCAGCCCTTTGCCCCGGTCGGCTTCCTGCACAAGAAACGCGCAAAGATAGGCTTTTGTGCGGCCGTCCGCAAAATCCCGGTCCGGCAGCGACTTGAAAACATACAGCTCGCCGATTAGCTCACCGCTGCGCTCCAGCGCCCAGAACTCCGCGTTTTCATGCCGGATGTGATCGGCAAAAAAGACAGCCGTGGGCGGGGTGTTCCCGCCGCTGCGGCCGCGCCACAGGCGCAGGAGTTCCTCTGCACCGGCGCGGCGTATAGAGGGGCGGGACGCCGCCGGCAGAGAATCTCGATTCAACATGGTTCAGTCTTCAAAGGGGGTGCGCCCGTAGATCTCGGTGACATGGCGCAGCTTTTTGGCCAGCTGGGGGCTGAAGGCGCCGGGCTTGGCGCGCCAGCACCAGTTGCCGCCCAGGGTGGAGGGGGTATTCATGCGGGCTTCGTGCCCCAGCCCCAGAATGTCCTGCGCCTGCACGATGGCCAGGTCGGCCACACTGGACCAGATGCCCCGCAGCATCCCCCAGTTGTAGCCCTCCCGCCGGGTCAGCTTGAGGTAATCCACCGCGCGGGCGGCGTCCTCGGGGTTGGCCGTCTCAAACCAGCCGTTGACCGGCTCGTTGTCATGGGTGCCGGTGTAGGCGATGCAGCTGCGCGGATAGTCGTGGGGCAGGTAGTTGCCGCCGTCCCGGCTGTCAAAGGCGAATTCCATCACCTTCATACCCGGGTAGCCGGTGGCGGCCAGCAGATCGTACACATCCTGGGTCAGGAACCCCAGGTCTTCGGCAATGATGTTCTGCCGGCCCAGCTCCTTCTCGATGGTGCGGAACAGGTCGATGCCGGGGCCGGTCCGCCAGCGTCCGCCGCAGGCGTCGGCGCTGCCGAAGGGGATGGCGTAGTATCCGGCGAATCCGCGGAAATGGTCGATGCGCACCACATCATAGATGCTGCACATGTGGCGGATACGCCGGATCCACCAGGCATACCCGTTCTTCTTCATTTCCTCCCAGTTGTACAGCGGGTTGCCCCAAAGCTGGCCGGTGGCGGAAAAGCCGTCCGGCGGGCAGCCGGCTACCTCGGTGGGAACAAGGTTCTCATCCAGCTGGAACTCCTCGGGGCAGCCCCACACATCCACACTGTCGGCCGCCACATAGATCGGCAGATCCCCGATGATCTCAATGCCGCTGCGGTTGGCGTATGCTTTCAGCTCCTTCCATTGCCGGAAGAACAGATACTGCACAGCCTGCCAGAAGTCGATCTCCCGGGCGTGGAGGAGGCGGGCCTGGGCCAGTGCCTCCGGGTCCCGGTGGATCAGTTCCGGCTCCCACTCGCTCCAGGCGGCGCCCTGGTGCGCGTCCTTCAAGGCCATGAACAGGGCATAATCCGGCAGCCAGAAGGCGTTTTCCCGGCAAAAATCCGCATAGTCGGCCGGCGGGGCGTCCAGCAGACGCTGGCAGGCTTTGTGCAGGATGGGGTAGCGCAGTTCGTACATACGGCCGAAATCGACGCATTCCGGGCTGCCGCCCCAGTCGATGCCCTCATACTCCGCCGGCAGAAGCAGGCCGTCTGCGGCCAGAAGATCCAGATCAATGAAATACGGGTTGCCGGCAAAGGTGGAGAAGGACTGATACGGGCTGTCGCCGTAGCTGGTGGGGCAGATCGGCAGGATCTGCCAGTATTTCTGCCCGGCCCTGGCCAGAAAATCCACAAAATCGCGTGCCGCCTGCCCCATGGTGCCGATCCCGTGGGGGGAGGGCAGGCTGGACAGATGCAGCAAGATACCGCTGGAACGATTCACAAGTGATCCCGCCTTTCAAAACAAGGAAATTAAGAAGCTGTTTCCATCATACACAGGTCGGGCGAAAAAAACAAGACGATAGCGAAACAATTCGAAACATTTGTAGAAGCGCACGAAAAAACAATCCCGGATTTGTGCAAAAAGGCGGGCGTTACAGAGTCTGGCCGCTGAGCAGACCATTCCACAGCCGATAGTAGATCCCCTTGCGGGCGAGCAGTTCCTCGTGGGTGCCTTCCTCCTCAATGCCGTCCCGGCCCAGAACCAGGATGCGGTCGGCGTTTTTGATGGTGGTCAGCCGGTGGGCGATGGTCAGCGTGGTGCGGCCTTTGGCCAAAGCGTCCAGACTTTGCCCGACCAGGATCTCGCTTTCGTTGTCCAGGGCGCTGGTGGCTTCATCCAGCAGCAGGATGGGCGGGTTCTTCAAAAAGACCCGGGCGATGGAGATGCGCTGTTTCTGGCCGCCGGAAAGCTTGACGCCCCGCTCACCCACATAGGTATCGTATCCGTCCTTCAGCTCCCGGATAAAGCCGTCGGCGCCGGCCAGTTTGGCCGCGGCCACGATCTCGTCTGGGGTGGCGCCGGGCTTGCCGTAGGCGATGTTTTCAGCCACTGTGCCGCTGAACAGGTAGACATCCTGCTGCACCACACCGATGGCCTGCCGCAGACTTTTCAGGGTGACCTTGCGCACATCCTGCCCGTCGATCAGGATCTGGCCGCTGGTCACATCATAAAAGCGGGGGATCAGGTTGCAAAGGGTGGTTTTGCCGCCGCCGGAAGGTCCCACCAGCGCCAGGCTTTCGCCCGGGTGGATGGTCAGGTCCACATGGCGCAGCACCTTGTTGTGGTCGTCGGGATACTCGAAGCTCACGTCCCGGAACTCGATGCCGCCCCGGCTAACCGTCAGGTCCCTGGCGTCGGGGGCGTCGGTGATCTCCACCGGGGTGTCCATGATCTCAAAGAACCGCTCGATGCCGGTCACGCCGCGCTGGAACTGCTCGGCGAACTCCACAATGCGGCGGATGGTGGCGATCAGGGTGGAGACATACAGCACATAGGCCACCAGATCGCCGGCGTTGATGCGGTCGTACACCAAAAACAGACCGCCTGCAATGATGACCACCAGGTACATCAGCCCGTCGAACAGGCGGGTGGAGGTGTTGAAGGCGGCCATGGCGTGATAGGTCTTTTTCTTGATGGTCTGGAAGGTCTGGTTGCCAACCTCGAACTTTTCGTTTTCCTGCTTTTCCGCCGCAAAAGCCTTGACCACCCGCTGCCCCAGCAGGCTGTCCTCAATGGAGGCGTTCAGCTCGCCGATCTGGAACCGCTGTTTGCGGAACGCCGCCCTCAGCTTCAGGTTCAGCCTCACGGATACGACCATCATCAGCGGCACACAGGCGAACACGATCAGGGTCAGCGGGATGCTGGCGCCGCACAGGATGATGAAGGAAGCCACGATCTTGATGGCGGCGATGAAGAATTCTTCGGGGCAGTGGTGGGCAAACTCGGTCACATCAAACAGGTCGTTGGTGATCCGGCCCATGATCTGCCCCACCTTGGTGTTGGAATAGTAGGTATGGCTCAGCCGCTGCAGGTGGGCGAAAGCGTCCCGGCGCATGTCGGTCTCGATATAAACGCCCATGATGTGGCCGGTGCCGGACATATAATAGCTGGCGGCGCCGTCCACCAGGCGCAGCACCAGGTACAGCAGTGCCAGCCGGACCACGATGCCGGTGGTCAGCACGACGGCGGGATCGGTGGCGGCGTTGGTCAGATAGCGCATGATGGAAGGCAGAACAATGTCGCAGATGGTGGTCAGCGCCGCGCAGAACAAATCAAAGATCAGGATTCGCTTATACTTCAGCAGGTACGGCAGAAAACGGCGCAGCTGGGCGGGCTTCTGCCCGGCGGATTGGCTGGTCATGTAATTTTCCTCCTCATGGAAACGCCTTCCCTCGCCAAAGGCGGGGGAAGGTGTCCGATTTTACTTGTTTGCAGTCAGATGTGACCGACGGCAACAGCGTTCCGTCAGGCCTGGGGTGCGGATGAGACCGCTTCCGCGGATTCCGATGCAGAAACTGTGTCTCCCGGCACTTCCTCCGAAGAATCGGAAGAATCGCCGCCTGGGTCCTGTTCGCCGCCTTCCGGCGGAGCGGGCGGTGTGGTCGGCTCGGCCGGCAGAGCCGGGATCTCTTCGGTATAGGCCGCACCGCATCCCTCCCGCGTGCAGGTGTACGTTTTGACACCCGCCACACCGGGCTGTGCCGGCGTTGTTTCCACACCGGCGTCCCAACTGTGCCCGAGCGCACCGAGTTCGTCGGTGTACTGAGCGCCGCAGGAACACTGGTAGGTGACCGAACCCGGATTGGTGCAGGTAGGTTCGGTGCGGCTCACCTCGCTGTACTGATGCTCATGGGGCGCCTCTGTGGGCGGCTGCGGCGCCGGTGTGGCCGGGACCGGGGTGGGGGCGGCGGTGGGCGGCGGGGTCACCGCCAGCGCCGCAATGCTTTCCGTCCTCGTGGTGCCGCACCGCTTGCAGGTGAAGGTCTTTTCACCGGCCACGCCGGGGGCGGCCTCCTTGGTCACGGCGCCGCCGTCCCAATCATGACCCAGCGCGTCCAGTTCCCGCTCCCGCACCTCGCCGCAGATGGAGCAGGCTTCCTTCACAAAGCCCTTGGTCTCGCAGCCGGGGGCGGTCTTGCTGCCCTCTACCTCGACAAAATCGTGGTCATGGGCATCCGGCGTAAAGTGCGCCGTGATGACCACGCCGCCGGCGTCGGCGTTGGTGGGAACGGTAAAGGTCAGGCTGGCGCTGCCGCCGGCAGACCCGATGGAAGCGGACCAGTGATCAAACTTCCAGCCGCTTTCCGGCACGGCGGTCACGGTGGAGCAGGTGCCGCCCTTCTTGACCAGCTGGCTGGTGGAACCGCTGATCGAGCCGCCGCCGGCCGAGACAAACTCCACCGGGACCTTGGCGCCGCGCACGGCGATCGGGTCGGAGGAGATCAGCCCCAGCGGTACGCCGTCCGGCTCGGGGATGGTGCCCAGCGGCTGCGGGCGGCGGTCCTCGGTCTGGTAGGCGTGGGTGCGCACATACTCAAAGTAGGCGGTCACGGCCGTTTTGCTCAGGTGGACGCCGTCGGACAGGGTGTAATCCTTCTTGGCCCAGCCGGTGGCGTCGTCCCGCAGCACTTCTGCCGAATTGAGGAACTTGTACCCGTTGGCATCGCACATCTCCACCAAAGCGGCGTTGTAGGCGTCCACCTGGGTCATGGTCAGGTTGGTGTTTTCCCGCTGCTTGTCCAGCGGCGGGATCGCGCTGACGATCAGGTCTGCATAGGGCCAGGCTTCCACGATGGCTTTGAGCCCTTTTTCGTAGGTGCTGATGAAGCCGGTGGCATCGGTGGATGACCCGCCCAGATTGTTGGTGCCGAAACAGATGATGATTCGTTTCGGCTTGAGCTTGGCAACGGCGTCGGGGATGGTATACATCTGGCTGTCGCCCTTGAACTGCTCGCATTTCAGGGTGGTGATCGCGCCGGCCCCCATACTGACCACGCCGATGTTGTTTTTCAGCGAGGTGAAGGCGGTGCCGGTCTCGTCGGCGTACATCATGTAGCGGGCTGTGTTGGAGTCGCCGATGAACAGCGTCTCATCCACATAGCTGCGCCCGGCGTCGGGGGTTTGGGGCAAAACGGTGGCATCGGTGCCAACCGGCAGGGCGCTGGCGGCCGGGGCGGCTTGCTCCGGCGTTGCGGCCGTCTCGGCGGTGGCGGGGTCCGATGTCGGGATCTCAATGCTGTCCTGCTTGTTCTGGCATCCGACCAGGGCCAAGCAGAGCGCCGCGGCACAGAAACCGGCCAGCAGGCGGTACAGATCTCTCATTTTCCGGTTCCTCCTCTTGCATCGGGAATGGCTGAAAGGGCAGGGTCAGGGAAATCAAATCAATATTTTGTATTGTACACCTTTTCCCTTGCCGCTGTAAACAGGGGAAACAGGAATTTTTCCCCCGCTGCAGCAAAGAATCCGCCGGCCCGCACCCGGCGGGCCGGCATCAGGCAAGGGCCTGGACATACCGGATAAAGGCGTCCCGTTCCTCCTCGGTGTCGGCGTTGATCACATACATCTGGTTGCCCAGGTCCAGCGCCAGCGCATCGGGGATCCGGTCGCACATCTTCATCCGGCTGCCGTAAGCTGCCAGGATCTCCTCATGGCTGTGGGCGTAGGCTTTGCCGTCCCGGCGGCCGGCGTACACACAGTAATAGTGGGGCAGGTCCAGGCGCTGGCTGCGCAGTTCGTCATAGCAGACCATGTCGGCCCAGATCTGGTAGCAGTCCACACTGTTGGCAAAATTGATCATGTCGGGGGTGTAGCCGCCGGCCGGGCGCATGTTCACCTCCAGCGCCACATAGTCGCCGACCCGGCCAAGCCCTGGCTTGTCCTGGGTCAGACGGAAAAACTCGCAGTGGAAAAACCGGCTCTTCGCGCCGAAGGCCCGGATGGTGCGGAACCCCACGTCGCGCAGGTCCTCCGGCACTTGCTTCTGAGTCCAGTAGGACAGGTCTCCGTTTGTGTTGACGATGTCCATGATCGGGGTGGGAAAGTAGTTGCTGGTGTAAAACAGCGGCACGCAGTGGCTGTCGGCCACGCCGTCAAAGCTGACGATGGTGCCGGTGATGTACTCTTCCATAATATAGGGGACCGGCGGCTTGGTGCGGTAAAACTGCTCCAGCTCGGCGCGGCTGCTCAGCTTGTAGGTGGCTTCGGCCCCGCAGCCGTTGTCCGGCTTGACGATAACCGGGTACCCCACCTGGTCAAGAAAGGGCAGCGCCGCTTCCAGCGTAGTGACCATGTGATGGCGCGCCACAGGCACCCCGGCGGCGCGGTAGCTTTCCTTCATGCGGCTTTTCAGCTTGATCCGGTCAATGAAGTCGCGCTTGGCGCCGGTATTGATGTTGAAATCGGTGCGCAGCGCAGCGTCCTGTTCCAGCCAGTACTCGTTGTTGCTCTCGACCCAGTCGATCTTGCCGTACCGGAAGGTGAAATACCCCATCGCCCGGACCATGGCGTCGTAGTTTTCCATGGTGTCCACACGGTAGTATTCCGTCAGGGAGCGCTTCAGCCCTTCGGGGATCTCCTCATAGGGCGCGTCGCCGATGCCCAGCACATTGGCACCGTTGCGCTTGAGCCGGTCGCAGAAATTCCAGTAGGTTTTGGGAAAATGGGGTGAGATGAACACAAAATTCACGGGGCCTTCCTCCTTACTATAACAAAACCCGGGCGGTCTTTCGCACAAATGACCGCGCCGGGGCGATTACACAAACTGATTGCGCTGGGGATTGTACACAAACCCGATCTCGGCCAGTTTGGCGCACAGGGCCGCTTCCTCGGCGCCTTCCCGGTCGCAGAACTGGTCCAGGCTGGCGTCGCGGTCCCGCAGCTTGGTGTTGACATAGCTTAACAGGATCATGGGATCGTTGGGCAGCATCGGAAACATCCTCCTTGCAATGAATCAGAAAAAGCCGGCCACAGCAGTGACCGGCAATTTTGATCAGGACATACTCAGACTGCGCGGGTGACCTTGCCCGAACGCAGGCAGCGGGTGCAGGCGTAGATATACTTCGGGGACCCATCCACGACAGCTTTTACGCGCTTCACGTTGGGGCTCCAGGTACGATTGCTCCGACGGTGGGAGTGGGATACCTTGATGCCGAACGCAACACCCTTGCCACAGCATGCACATTTGGCCATAGCTTGCACCTCCTTTTACATAGCTGTACTATCATAGCAAATCTGAACGAAAAAAGCAAGCATTTTTTCAAGAACTTTGAAAAAAATCTTCCCCACGGTCCCGGCCTGCCCGGGGTGCCGGGGCAAAACCACTTGTCTTGGGCCGTTGAATACAGTATAATAGGCACAGACTTTACAGAAGATTTGAGGAACTGCCATGAATGGCCTGCTTGGCCCATATGCCCTGTATACCTTTTTGCTGCGCGCTGCCGCAGTGTTGCTGGTCATCCCTTTTCATGAGGCCGCCCATGCGCTGGTCAGCTGGCGGCTGGGGGACCCCACCGCCAAAAATGCCGGCCGCCTGTCGCTGAATCCGATGCGCCATTTTGACTGGATGGGCACATTGTGCATGATTCTGGGCGGCGTGGGCTGGGCCAGACCGGTGGGGATCGATGTGCGCCGGTTCCGCAACCCGAAAGCCGGCATGGCCATTTCGGCGGCAGCCGGCCCGGCGGCCAACCTGCTGCTGGCCTATGTCTGCCTCCTTCTTTATAAGTTGCTGTATTATGGGTCCCACGGGGCGGCGGCCGCCGTTCTGCTGGACTTTTTGAGCATTCTGATCTCGCTGAACATCAGCCTGGCGGTTTTCAACCTGCTGCCCATCCCGCCTTTTGACGGCAGCAGGATCTTCCTCCTGTTCCTGCCGCAGCGGCTGTATTTTCAGGCGATGCGCTATGAGCGGTATATCATGGCGGCGGTGCTGCTGCTTGTGCTGTTCGGCTTTCTGGACGGGCCGCTTTCGTTCTGCGTGAATGCCGTGTGGCGCGGGATGGATCTGGCCACCGGTTTTGTTGATGGATGGTTGGGGTAACGATTGATCGAACGTATGGAAGTATTGACCTTTCACATAGAGGATTTTGAGGGGCCGCTGGACCTGCTGCTCTATCTGGTCGGAAAAAACAAGATGAATCTCTGTGACATCAACATCATGGAGCTCATCGACCAGTACACGGCGGCGATCGCCTCGCTGCAGGACCGCATGGAGGTATCCAGCGAGTTCATTGATATGGCGGCTCATCTGGTGCAGATGAAAAGTGCGCTGCTGCTGCCCCGCAGCCCGGAGGCCGAGCGCATGAAGGCGGAACTGACCGGACGGCTGATCGAGTACAGTACCTGCAAGCGGGTGGCCGCCGAGCTGGGCAGCCGTGCGCGGGACCTGTATACGGCGGTGCGCAGCCCCATGCCGCTGGAAGGCCCGGCGGAGTACACCCGTCCGCAGGACCCGGACCGGCTGGTCCAGGCATGGTTCAGCCTGATGGGGCGCAGCCTGCGGCGGAGAAAACCCACCCAGCAGCGCTTTGAACCTCTGGTGACGGCGCCTTTCGTATCGGTCACCAGCCGGGTCGCCCACATGCTGCGGGGACTTTTGCAGGGCACGCTGCGCCGGATGGGGCAGCTGTTCAGCCGGGAGGAGAGCCGCAGCACCAATGTGGCCACCTTTCTGGCACTGCTGGAGCTGATCCGCGCCGGGCGGGTGCGGATCCGGGACGACGGCGGGCTGGAGATGGACCGCCGCAGGCGCCGCGCAACAACCGAGAGAAAAGGGGAAACGACCCATGAATGAGCAACAGAAGCTGGGTGCGCTGGAGGCGATGCTGTTTGCCAACGCCGAACCGGTGGAGGCGGCCCGACTGGCGGAGGCCATGCGCATCGACCCGGCGCAGGCGGAAGAGCTGCTGCGCACGCTGCAGGCTGAGTATGATACGCGGGAAAGCGGCCTGATGCTGCTGCAATTTGACGGCGGCCGCTGGCAGATGACCACCCGCCCTTATTATGGAGAGATGGTCAAGCGGGTGCTGGATACCCGCCACAATGCGCCGCTTTCCCCGGCCGCGCTGGAGGTCCTGGCGGTCATCGCCTACAACCAGCCGGTCTCCCGCAGCTTTATCGAGCAGGTTCGCGGGGTGGATTCCTCCTCTACCGTCAGCAAGTTGCTGGAACGGGGGCTGATCGAGGAGGCCGGGCGGCTGGACCTGCCCGGAAAGCCGGTGGCTTTCCGGGTGACGGATACCTTCCTGCGGGTGTTCGGCCTGGGCAGTCTGGCGGATCTGCCGCCGCTGCATGAAGAGGGGGAACCGAACCCGGGACCGGCGGAGGACGGGGAGGAAGCGCTGCCCCGGCAGATGGCGATGGAGGAAACCCTGTGACCGCCGTGCTGGGCGGGGTGCTGCTGGCTTTGCGGATTCTCGGTATCGTGTTGGGGCTCCTGCTTCTGGCAGTTGCTGGCATCCTGCTGCTGCCTGTGGGGCTGGACATCCGCTGGTCGGCCAAAGAAGGGGCCGTCTGGCAGGCAAAGGCAGGGCCGCTGCGGTTCCCGCTGTATCCGTTCCCGGACCAGCCGGCCGGGCCGGACACCTCTTCGGCCACCACCGGGAAAGCCAAGCGCAGACCGAAACGCAAACCAAAACAGCCGCCGGAAGCTCCGGCTCCCCAGGCAGACCGACCGGCGCAGCCGTCCCGGGAACCCGAGAGATCCCAAACGCCGCCGGCGGGAACAGCCCAGCCGCCAAAGGCGGACGGCCAGACGCCGCAGGCCCGACCGGACCCCGCCGCGGCCGGAACACCGGAGGGCGGGCAGCCGGACTGGGGCGGTTTGCTGGCCGCCGGGCGGACACTGGCCGGGGCGCTGTGGCCCCAGCGGGCCAAATGGCTGCGCCGGGTGCGGGTGTGCCATCTGAAGGTTTTCTGGACTGTCACCGGGGCGGATGCGGCTGACACCGCCATCTCCTACGGGGCGTACATGGCTGCCTGCAACACCGCCCTGGCGGTGGCGCGGGACCACCTGACCATCCAGTCGGATCTGCTCCGCCTGGAACCGGATTTCACCGGGGAACAAAAAGAAAAGCGCAGCATATCTTGCCAAATCCTTTCCAGAATGTATATAATGTTATTGGTTGTCCGGACGCTGATGCGCAAGGATGAAAAGACCGGCGAGATTCCGCTGCATACCATGCTGAGGCAACTCGGCGCTTGATGTGCAACTGGACATAAGGAGGTAATTATCATGGCAGAACATCCGCTGCAGGGCATGATGGGGATTACGATGGACAAGGTACGGGATATGGTGGATTCCTCCACCATCATCGGGGACCCGATCAAGGTGGATGCCGAGACCACGATCATCCCGGTGTCCCGGGTGACCTTCGGGTTTGCGTCCGGCGGGTCGGACGTGGGGGCCAAGGCCAGCAAGGAGATGTTCGGGGGCGGTTCCGGCGCCGGCATCTCCATTTCGCCGGTGGCCTTCCTGGTCATCTCGCCGTCCGGCGTGCGCACCATGCAGCTGATGGAACATGCGGGCACCATCGACAACGCGATCAGTGCGCTGCCGGAACTGGTGGACAAGCTGTCCGCGATGCTGGGCCGCGGCAAACCGAGCCGTGAGACAGCCAAGGAAGCGGCCAAAGAGGCATTTGAGGCGGCGGAAAAAGCGGATGCCGCCGCCGACCAGGCCGGCAAATAAGTAAAAACGGTGGCGCAAGGCGGCTCTGGCCCTTTGCGCCTTTTTGAAAGGAAACGAAGAATGGCAGAACAACGGATACAGAAAGTACTGTCCGACCAGGGGATCTGTTCCCGCCGTGCGGCGGAGCGCCTGATCGAGGAGGGACGGGTGAAGGTCAACGGCCACCCGGTCACACTGGGGGACAAGATGGACCCGGACTATGACAAGGTCTCCATCGACGGCAAGAACATGCGGATCGTGCGCAAGCGGAAATACATCTATCTGATGCTCCACAAACCCCGCGGTTACATCACGACGGCGTCGGACGAGCGGGGCCGCAAGACGGTGATGGATCTGGTCAAGGGGGTGGGGCGCCGTGTCTACCCGGTGGGCCGGCTGGACAAGGACAGCGAGGGCCTGCTGCTGATGACCGACGACGGCGCCTTCGCCAACCTGCTCATGCACCCCTCCGGCGGGGTGAGCAAGCTGTACCGGGTCACGGTGCGCCCCCACGCCACCGAGGAGCAGATCGTGAAGCTCGCCAGCGGCGTGGTGCTGGACGATGGGGTCAAAACAGCGCCGGCGGTGATCCATGTGGCCAGCGACGAGCCGGGCCGCACGGTGCTGGAGATCACCCTGCACGAAGGACGCAACCGGCAGATCCGCCGCATGTGCGAAGCCGTGGGGCTGGAGGTGATCCGCCTCAAGCGCAGCGCGGAAGGTCCCGTCAAACTGGGGATGCTGCCGCCCGGCGAATGGCGTGAACTCAAACGCTCGGAAGTGACGGCGCTTCGCAACGCGGCGCTGAAATCCGGCGGCAAGCCCGGCGCGCGCCCGTCAGAGGGACCGCAGGGGACAAATGTGGAAAAATCCTGACTAAATTCCCGCTTTCTGCACAAAATCCACTTGTGCCTGAGCTGAGAAAGTAGTATAATCAACCTAGTATGGCATTGTGAGACGGGTTCGCCTGCCTTCACTTCGCATTCCAACTGAAACAGGAGGTCAGTACATGGCTGCAACAAAACCTGGCAAGACGGAAACTCTTGCCGCATTCTTTGATGATGGGACCTATACCGCACTGTACACAGACGGCCCGGTCAGCGCTGCTTACGGCTGCGCCAATGGTCAGAGCGTGTATGTCGTGTTCCAGAACGGTCAGCCCCTGGACGTCAATGATATCGAAAAGAATATCCGTGTCCTGGCAATGGCTGCCCAGACCGGGGCGCCGGTCGTCACGTTCTACAACTCCAACGGCGCCTGCCTGGAAGGCGGCCTTGCACTGCTGAATGCGAATTCCCGCCTGATGGCTGAGATCGCCCGGATCTCGGGCGTTGTGCCGCAGATCGCAGTGGTCGTTGGCACCTGCGCCGGCTCGGCTGCCGTGCAGGCCGCCGCTGCCGACGTGTGCATCATGAGCGAAGAGGGCGAACTCTTCCTCAACGCCCCCTTCAACAGCGAGGACAAGGTGGAAAAAGCCGGCGGCTCCGCGTTTGCGGCCCGTGCGGGCGTGGCGGCCATCGTGGCCAAGGACGCTGCGGACGCGGCGGCCAAGGCGGCCCGCATCGCCGGCCTGATGCCCTCGAACAACCTGGCGGGCCCGGCTGTCTTTGACTTTGCGGCGCCCTCCTCTGCGCTGAATCTGGCCAAGTACGACCCCAAGGCTGCGGCTGCGGCTCTGGCGGATGCCGACAGCGTGATCGAACTGTACGGCGGCTACGGCAAGGCCGTATATACGGCGCTGGCCACGGCCGGCGGCACCGCCGTCGGCATTGTGGCCACCGGCGCCGGTTCGATGAACCATCACTGCGCGGCCAAGGCGGCCCGGTTCATCCGGCTGTGCGATGCCTACAGCATCCCGGTCCTGACCATCGTGAACACCACCGGCTTTGTCCGCAGCGAAGGCGACGACATGGCGGGCGGTATCCGGCAGGCGGCCCGTCTGGCGGGCGTTTACGCCGAAGCCACCACGGTGAAGGTGGCGGTGCTGGCCGGCGAGGCGGTCGGCCCTGTCTACACGGTCTTTGCGGCGTCGGCCGACTGGCGCGTGGCGGTGGAAGGCTGCACCATTGCGCCGCTGGCGCCGGAAGCGGCGGTCAGCGTCCTGTATAAGGATGAGATCGACGCTTCGGACAACATCCAGGAAGCGACCAAGGCCAAGGCGGCCGAATACCGCGAAAAGGTGGCCGGCGCCAGCGCTGCGGTGGCCGGCGGCGCGGCCGACGCGGCTGTCAAACCGGCGGAAGTGCGCACGGCTGTTGTGCAGGCGCTGGACATGCTGGCCAGCAAGCGGGCTGTGCGCCTGGCGAAGAAGCACGGCAACATCACCCTGTAAAAACCTGTTGTATTTGATATAAGGAGGACCTTCCCATGAAACATCTTACCGTGACTGTAAACGGCGTTGCTTACGATGTCACCGTTGAAGAGACCGCAGGCGGCGCTGTCGCCCCCAAGACCCCGGCCCCGGCGCCTGCGGCCGCTGCGCCCGCCCCGGCTGCTCCCGCCGCTGCGCCTGCCCCGGCTGCCGCCCCCGGCGGCGCCGCCGGCGCTGTGGCGGTCAACGCCCCGATGCCCGGCAACATCCTGGATGTCCGTGTCAAGCCCGGTGATTCCGTGAAGGCCGGCGATACGCTGGTGGTCCTGGAAGCCATGAAGATGGAAAATGAGATCTCGGCCCCGCAGGACGGCACGATCGCCAGTGTGAATGTGGCCAAGGGCGATACCGTTGGCTCCGGCGATCTGCTGTGCAGCCTGAACTGATTGGCGCTGTGCAAAGTTCAGAGTATGAAAACGAGGTGAATAAGATTGGCTAAGAAACCCATTAAGATCACTGAGGTCGTTTTGCGCGATGCACACCAGTCCCTTCTGGCCACCCGCATGACCATTGATGAAATGCTGCCGATCCTGAAAACGATGGACGAGGTCGGTTATTTCTCCGTTGAGTGCTGGGGCGGCGCCACCTTCGACTCCTGCATTCGTTTCCTGGATGAAGACCCGTGGGAACGCCTGCGCACCCTGCGCCGCGAGATGCCCAACACCAAGCTGCAGATGCTGTTCCGCGGCCAGAACATGCTGGGCTACCGCCACTATGCCGACGACGCAGTGGAGTATTTTGTTCAGAAGTCGGTCGCCAACGGCATCGACATCCTGCGTATTTTCGACGCCCTCAACGACCCCCGCAACCTGCAGACCGCCATCAAGGCGGCCCGCAAGGAAAAGGCCCATGTGCAGGCCTGCATCAGCTACACCCTGAGCCCTGTGCATACCAACGAATATTTTGTGGAGTATGCCAAGCAATTGGAGGAGATGGGCGCGGATTCGATCTGCATTAAGGACATGGCCGGCCTGCTCAAGCCCTATACCTGCTACGACCTGGTCAAGGCGCTGAAGGATGCGGTCGATATTCCCATCGACATTCACAGCCATTACACCGCCGGTCTGGCCTCCATGTCCATCCTGAAGGGGATCGAAGCCGGTGCGGACATCGTGGATACCGCCATGAGCCCGCTGGCCCTGGGTACTTCCCACATGCCCACCGAAAGCCTGGTCGCCGCCCTGCAGGGTACCGACTATGACACCGGGCTGGACCTGGCCAAGCTGAACGTGGTGCGCGCCCACTTTGCCAAGCTGCGTGAAAAGTACATTGCCAACGGCCAGATCAACCCCAAGGTTCTGGGTGTTGATGCCAACACGCTGCTGTACCAGGTGCCCGGCGGCATGCTGTCCAACATGATCAAGCAGCTGAAGGACGCCGGCAAGGAAGACCAGCTGGACGAAGTGCTCAAGGAGATCCCGCGTGTGCGTGAGGACGCCGGTTACCCGCCGCTGGTCACCCCGACCAGCCAGATCGTCGGGACCCAGGCGGTCTTCAACGTCATCATGGGCGAGCGCTACAAGATGGTCACCAAGGAGTTCAAGGGCCTGGTCCATGGCGACTACGGCAAGACCCCGGCGCCCATCAAGCCGGAATTCACCCAGAAGATCCTCAAGGGTGAAGAGCCCATCACCTGCCGCCCGGCCGACCTGCTGGAGCCCGAGGTGGACAAGATGAAGGCGGAAGCGGCCAAGTACGCGATCCAGGAGGAGGACGTGCTGACCTACGCGATGTTCCCCCAGGTGGCGCCCAAGTTCTTCGAAAAGCGCAATGCCCGCCTGCAGGGTGTGGATGCCCAGCACGCGGACTACGCCAGCAAGTCTCACCCGGTCTGATGTGATCGGTACAAAGCCTTCGCAGTCTTATGGCTGCGAAGGCTTTTTGTCTTGCAAAACCTTTGGCTGGATAGTATAATAAATTGAATACCCGTCCGCAACCTGATACAATTCGCGTGAGGAAAGAACAATGGTTTTGAGTATGACTGGGTACGGCCGTGCGGAGGAAGTTCGCAACGGCCGTGATATTGCGGTGGAACTGCGCAGTGTCAATTCCCGCTATTTTGAATATTCCTGCCGTGTGCCGCGGACCTGCGCCTTTTTGGAAGACCCGCTCAAACGGCTGGTGGCCGAGCAGGTACACCGCGGCAAGGTGGAACTGAGCCTGAGTATCCAGAATGTTTCGGCTGCGGACGCGGTGGTCCAGATCAACTGGGGGCTGGCCGAGAGCTACTGCCGGGCGCTGTCTAGCCTGGCCGAGCGGCTGGACATCCGCAATGACATCACCGTGACGGCGCTGACCCGCTTCCCGGATGTGCTGACCCAGAGTGCGGCCCCGGCGGACCCGGACGCCCTGTGGGCCGATGTGCAGGCGGTGGCCGGTCAGGCGGTGACGGCGTTTTTGCAGATGCGCGCCGCCGAAGGCGAAAAGCTCCGGGCGGATGTGGAAGCCCGTCTGCTGACGGTGGAGGAACTGGTGCGGCAGATCGAACAGGGGAGCGCCGGCCGGGTGCAGGCCTATACCCAGCGATTGTACGCCCGCCTGCAGGAGCTGCTGGCGGACCGCAACATCGAGGAATCGCGTGTGCTCACTGAGGCGGCCCTGTTTGCCGACAAGACGGCGATTGATGAGGAAACGGTGCGTCTGCACAGTCATGTGGCGCAGTACCGGCAGATCCTGACGCTGGACGAGCCCATCGGCCGCAAGCTGGACTTTCTTACCCAGGAGTTGAACCGGGAGGCCAACACCATCGGCTCCAAATGTCAGGACGCCGCGCTGACACGGCTGGTCGTGGAACTGAAGTCCGAGATCGAAAAGATCCGGGAACAGATCCAGAACATTGAGTGAGGCGGACGATGCAGCTGATCAATATTGGATTTGGCAACCTGGTCAATGCGGACCGCATGGTGGCGGCAGTCAGCCCGGAATCAGCGCCGATCAAGCGGATCATCCAGGAAGCGCGGGAACGGGGCGCGGTGATCGACGCCACCTACGGGCGCCGGACCCAGGCGGTGCTGATTATGGATTCGGACCATGTCGTGCTCTCCGCCTTTGCACCCGAAAAGATTCTGGGCCGCGCAGAGGCGGAGGAAGAAAAAACGCCGGCGGATTCGGAAGGGTAAACGATGGTATCAAGGAATTTGGGGGATGTAACTGTATGAAAGGCGAAAAATACCTGTTTGTGGTTTCCGGGCCTTCGGGCACGGGCAAGGACACGGTGGTGTCCCGGCTGCTCGGCGACCATAAGGACATCAAGAAGACGGTCTCGGCAACGACCCGCGCTATGCGGGAAGGGGAGATCGACGGGGTGAGCTATCACTTCCTCACCCCCGACCAGTTCAAGCAGTCTCTGGACGCCGGCGGCATTGTGGAATATACCTGCTATTGCGATAATTATTACGGGACCCTCCGCTCGGAGGTGGAGCGCCACATGCAGGCCAAGCAGCCGGTGATCCTGGTCATCGAGGTGGAAGGGGCCGGCAACATCAAAAAGCTGTACCCCGGCGCCACCACCATCTTTGTGCTTCCGCCCAATATGGAAGAACTGGAACGCCGCCTGCGGGTGCGCGGCAGCGAGGACGAGGCGACCATCCAAAAGCGGCTGCGCCGCGCCGAGACCGAGATCGCCCGCTCGGCGGATTACGACGAGCATGTGGTGAACGATGTGGTGGAAGACTGCGCCGACCGGATCTTCTCCATCATCCAGAATCGCCTGGCCCAGCCGGAGTAAGGCTGAAAGGGGGCAGGCGGCTCGTTGGCTACGATTGCCAAGGTGGCGGTGAATGACGCCACCATCCACTTTGACAAACTCTATTCTTACCTGGTCCCCGGGGAGCTGGCCGGGCGGCTGTGGCCGGGCGGCATCGTCCTTGTGCCGTTCGGCCGGGGCAACCGGCCCCGGATGGCGGTGGTGCTGGAACTCACGCAGGAAAGCGACCCGCCAACCCGCCTGAAGACCCTGCTGGACGCCGCGCCGGAGGATGCCCGCCTGACGCCGGATCTGCTCTCGCTGGTCCGCTTTTTGCGGGAACGCTATTTCTGCACCTGGTACGAGGCGGTCAAGGCGGTCATCCCCTACGGGGCCCAGTACTGCCCCGGCGTGGAGGACGGCAGGCCGGTGGTGAAAAGCCGGCTGGCGCGGCCGACGGAGCGAGTGTATCATCTGGTGGGGGCGCTGGCCGAAAAACCGAAACCGGGGCCCCGCCAGCGCATGGCCGTTGAGCTGCTGCAGCAAAACGAGTCGATGACCCAGCATGAGCTGGAACAGCAGGGAGTCTCCAAGACTACGTTGGATGCGCTTTGCGCCAAAGGGGTGCTGCGGGTCAGCGAGCGATACAAGTCGCTGGACCTGTTTTCGCAGATCCCCTATGAGCCGCGGCCGGTGGAACTTTCCGCCGAGCAGCAGGCGGCCTGCGATCAGCTGGAAGCCGACCTGCTTTCGGGTGAACCCCGGGCGGCGCTGCTGTACGGGGTGACCGGCAGCGGCAAGACATCGGTCTTCGTCAAGCTGATTGAAAAGACGCTGGCCATGGACCGCAAGGCACTGGTCCTGGTCCCGGAGATCGGCCTGACCCCCCAAATGATCCGCCGTCTCAAGGCTCTGTTCGGCAACCGGCTGGCGGTACAGCATTCGGCTCTCAACAACACCGAACGCCTGCTGCAATGGCGGATGATCCAGCGGGGCGAGGCCGACATTGTTGTGGGCACACGCAGTGCGATTTTTGCGCCGCTGTCCAACATCGGCCTGATCATTCTGGACGAAGAGCAGGAGCACACCTACCAAAGCGAGTCGGCGCCGCGCTACTCGGCTCATGATGTGGCCAAAAAGCGGGCGGCGGCGGAAAAGGCGCTGCTGGTTTTTGCCTCGGCGACCCCACGCACCGAGACGATGTTTGCCGCCCGGAGCGGCCGCATCCGGCTGGTGACGCTGCGGGAGCGTTATGGCGGCCGGCCGCTGCCCACGGTGGAATTCGTGGACATGCGGGCGGAACTGGCCGCCGGCAACCCGCGGGAACTCAGCGCCCGCCTGATTTCGGAACTGGCCGAAAACCTGCAGCGGGGGGAGCAGAGCATCCTGCTCCTGAACCGCCGTGGCTACAATACGGTGGCCATCTGCTCGGACTGTGGCGAGGTTCTCAAATGTCCCAACTGCAGCGTTCCGCTGGTATACCACAAAAACCGGCAGATGCTGCTGTGCCACCACTGCGGGCATCAGCTCCAGCCTGTGCCCGGCCTGTGCCCGGCCTGCGGCGGCAAACTGCTGTACAGTGGGTTCGGGACTCAGCGGGTGGAGGAGGAACTCGCCGCGGCGCTGCCCGGCGCCCGGATCCTGCGGATGGACCAGGACTCCACCATGCAGAAAAACGCCCATGAGCGGATGTTCACCCGGTTTGCCCGGCAGGAATATGACATCCTGCTGGGGACCCAGATGGTGGCCAAGGGGCTGGACTTTGAAAAGGTCACGCTGGTGGGGGTGCTGGGGATCGACTCCATGCTGTTCGGGCAGGGGTTCCGCTCCTACGAAAACACCTTCAGCCTGATCACCCAGGTGGTGGGGCGGGGCGGCCGTGCGGAACTGCCCGGCCGCGCCCTGATCCAGACGGCGGTGCCGGAACATCCGGTACTGCAGCTGGCGGCCGGCCAGGATTACGAAGCCTTCTATCAGGAGGAGATCGCCTTCCGCAAGCTGTGCCTGTACCCGCCCTACTGCGCCTTCTGCGTGGTAGGGTTCAGCGGCAGCCAGGACGGCGCCGTGTTTGCGGCGGCACACCGGTTCGGCAGCATCCTCGCAGAACAGGCGGCCCGGCAGCCCCGGCTGCCGCTGCGCGTGCTGGGCCCGACCCCGATGAACATTGCGATGCTCAACGGCAAATACCGCTACAAACTGACCCTCAAATGCCGCAACGACGCGGCATTCCGCGCCCTGATGCGGCAGACCCTTGAGGAGTACGGAGAACAGAAGCTGCCGGCCAGGGCGTCGGTGGCGATCGATTTCAATTCGGACGGAGATATGTGAACAACCGGGGAAACGATTCCCCGCAACGATACAAGGTTTGATTGCAAGGAGGAAAACCGATATGGCACTGCGCGAGATCGTGAAGGACGGGGACCCGATTCTGAAAAAGGTCTGCCGCCCTGTTGTGAAGTTTGACGACCGTCTGGCCACTTTGCTGGACGATATGAAGGAAACGCTGGTAGATGCGGACGGGCTGGGCCTGGCCGGCCCGCAGGTGGGGGTCATGCGCCGCCTGTTTGTGGCGGTGGACGACCGGAACGCCCCGGACCCGCTGCCGGAAGGGTACGAATTCCCGATGGTGGAGTTCATCAACCCCGAGATCCTCGAATTCAGTGAGGAGAAGGTGGAACTGTACGAAGGCTGCCTTTCCTTCCCGGGGCACAACGGCGCCATCAGTCGCTCCAAACATGTGAAGGTGCGCGCCCAGGACCGCCACGGCGAATGGTTTGAGCTGGAAGCAGACGACATGTTTGCCCGCTGCATCCAGCACGAGACCAATCATCTGGACGGGATCACCATTATGGACCTGGCCACCCATTTCTATGAGACTGATTACCCGGACGAGGAGTGAGAGCCGCCCCGGACGGACGGCGCAAAAAGGAGAGTGCAGATGCGGATTCTGTTTATGGGGACCCCGGATATTGCTGCCCGGAGCCTGGCTGCCCTGCTGGAAGCCGGGCACACGGTCGTGGGGGTGTTTACCCGTGCCGACAAGCCGGTGGGCCGCAAGCAGGTGCTGACGGCGCCGCCGGTCAAGAAACTGGCGGTGGAGCATGGCATCCCGGTCTGGCAGCCGGCCACGCTGCGGGATGGGGAGGCGGAAAAGGTGTTCCGCGCCCTGCAGCCCGATCTGGTGGTCGTGGTGGCCTATGGCCGTATCCTGCCGCCGGAACTGCTGCACATTGCGCCGCTGGGGTGCATCAACCTGCATGTGTCGCTGCTGCCCAAGTACCGCGGCTCGGCCCCGATCCAGTGGGCGGTGCTCAACGGCGATACCAGAACCGGCGTGACCATCATGCAGCTGGATGAGGGCTGCGATACCGGCGATATCCTGATGGTGGAGCCGGTGGAGATCGGCCCGGAAACCACCAGCGGGGAACTGTTTGACCAGGTCAGCGCGGTGGGGGCCGAAACGCTGGTGCGTGCTGTGGAGGATCTGGCCGCCGGCCGCCTGACCCCGCGCCCCCAGGACGAGGCCATGGCCACCAAGGCCCCGCCGCTGACTAAGGAGATGGCCCGGTTCACCTTTGCGGAGCCGGCCGAACATCTGCACAACTGGGTGCGAGGCATGAACCCCTGGCCCGTGGCGTTTTTTGAACTGGACGGCAAAAAGATCAAGGTGCTGGAAAGCCGCCTGGCCGAAAATCCGCAGCAGGCAGCGCCCGGCACGGTGCTGGCGCTGAAACCGCTGACGATCGCTTGCGCCCGGGGGGCTTTGCAGCTGCTGACCGTCACGCCGGAAGGCGGCCGCCCCATGGCGGGCACCGCCTGGGCAGCCGGGCGGCGGCTGCATACGGGGGATTCGCTGTGACGGCCCGGTACCTGGCAGTCAAGGCATTGCTGCGCCAGGAAGAGGCCGGCTATGCAAACCTTGTACTGGACGGCGAACTGCGCCGCTGCACCCCGCCGCTGGCCGCCCGGGACGCCGCTTTTGCCGCACGGATCTTCTATACCGTGCTGGAATACAGGAACCGGCTGGACTGGATGCTGCAGCAGTTTGTGAAAAAGCCGCTGACCCGGCTGGACGCACCGGTCCGGGCCATTCTGCGGGCCGGTCTGGCACAGGCGGCCTGTATGGCGGTGCCGCTGCCGGCCGCCGTCAATGAATCGGTCAAGCTCACCCGAGCCTTTGGCAAAAGCAGCGCCGCCGGCATGGTCAATGCGGTGCTGCGCCGCGCCGCAGCCCTGCAGCCGACAGGGGAGACCTTCCCCGACCGGCACAGCCGGCTGGTGACCTATTACAGTTTGTCGGAGCCGGTGGCTTCCTTGCTGGAGGACCAGTACGGGGCGCAGGCGGAGGATATCGCGGCAGCCTTCCATCGACAGCAGCCCACCTGGGTGCGGGTCAACACGCTGCGCACCACCACCGCAGAGCTGGCCGACCGGCTGGCGCAGGAAGGCTGCCGGACCGCCCCGGGCCCCTGGGACAACTGTCTGCAGGTGGAGTTTCCGGGCTCCCCGGCCGCTACCCGGGCCTTTCGCCAGGGGGATTTCCATGTACAGGGGCTGACCAGTCAGTACGCGGCGGACTGCGTTGAGGCCCGCCCCGGCATGAGGGTGCTGGACCTGTGTGCGGCGCCTGGCGGCAAGACCCTGACGCTGGCGCAGGCCATGCAGGATCAGGGCGAACTGTGGGCCGGGGAAGCCGTTTCGGCCCGGCTGCCGCTGCTGCGGCAGGCGCTGCAGCGGGGCGGCGTCCGGTGCGCCCACACCTTCTGCGGGGATGCCTCGGTGGAGGTTCCCGCGTTCCGGGCGCAGCCCTTCGACCGCATTTTGTGCGACGTGCCCTGCTCGGGGCTCGGCGTGATCGGCAAAAAGCCGGATATCCGGTACAAGGACCTGGACGGCCTAGACGAACTCTGCGCGCTGCAGCGCAGGATCCTGCAAACGGCGGCGGGGTATCTGGCACCGGGCGGGCGGCTGGTCTACTCCACCTGTACGATCAACCGCAACGAGAACGAAGAGAATATTCAGGATTTCCTTGCGAAAAACCCGGACTTCCGGCTGCAGCCGGCCCATCCGCCGCTGCCGGGCGCCGATTGCGGCGAATGGGGCACACTGTTCCTGCCTCATAAAACCGGGACGGACGGCTTCTTTGTGGCGGTGCTGACCCGATCGGACCGCAGCTTTTCGTAAATTTTACATGCTTTCTTTACCAATTTGCAACCCAAAATCCTGTTTTTTGTGGTATAGTAAGAAGAGGTGAATTTTGGATGGGACCGCAAACCACCTGCCTGACCGACATGACATTGCCGGAACTGACCCGTTATCTCACCGAAATGGGGCAGCCGGCGTTCCGGGCCAAACAGATCTTCAAGTGGATCCATCAAAAACTCATCACCGATCTGGGCGCCATGACCGATCAGCCCAAAGCACTGCTCCAGACGCTGCAGGCGTCCGCCTCGCTGGCGGTGCCGAAGATCCGGCGCAAGCAGCAGTCCAAGGACGGGACGATCAAGTACCTGCTGGAACTGGCGGACGGAAACTGCATCGAAACGGTTCTGATGCGCTACCATTACGGCAACAGCGTCTGCGTGTCCACCCAGGTGGGCTGCGCGATGGGGTGCCGGTTTTGCGCTTCGACGCAGGCGGGCCGTGTGCGCGACCTGACCCCCGGGGAGATCGCGGCTGAGGTCTACACGGCCCAGCGGGATACCGGGGAGCGAGTCTCCCACATTGTTTTGATGGGCATTGGGGAACCGCTGCACAACTTTGACAACGTGATGGAATTCCTCAACCTGATCTCCTGCCCGGAAGGGCTCAACATCGGGATGCGCAACATCAGCCTGTCCACCTGCGGCCTGGTGCCCAAGATCGACGAACTGGCACAGCGGAAGCTGCAGCTTACCCTGTCGGTGTCGCTGCACGCGCCGGACAACGCGGTGCGCAGCAGCATGATGCCGGTCAACGATGCCTACCCGCTGGAGGTGCTGATCCCGGCCTGCCGCCGGTACCAGAAGACCACCGGGCGGCGTATCAGCTTTGAATATTCGATGGTGCGGGGCGTCAACGATTCGCCGGCCATGGCCAGAAAGCTGGCCGGGCTGATCCGCGGTATGGGCGCCCATGTGAACCTGATCCCCATAAACCCGGTGGACGGCAGCCCGTACTCTGCCACGGATGAGGAGAATGTCCGCCGTTTCCGGCAGATGCTGGAAGACCTTGGGGTCAACGCAACGGTCCGCCGCCGGCTGGGGGCGGACATCAGCGCAGCCTGCGGGCAGCTGCGGCGTGAGGATGCCGAGGTGACCCGCGGCCGGCAAACAGGCCAAAAACCAAAAGAAAGGAACTGACCTTCCGATGAAGATCGCAGGGCAAACCGATATAGGCAGCTGCCGTCAGGAAAACCAGGACAATTTTTGCGCCAGGCAGCTGACGGACGGCTCCGGCTGGGGTGTCGTGTGCGACGGCATGGGCGGGGTCCGCGGCGGCCGCGTGGCCTCCTCCATCGCCACGGCCAGTATGCTGCAGTATTTTGACCGCCAGCTTCACACGTTGCGCCATGGGGAAGAAAAGCAGTTCATTCTGCATGGGTTCGACCTGACCAACCGCGCCGTGTATGAGCGGGCTACCTCCGACCCGGAGATGCTGGGGATGGGAACCACCGGCGTCTGTGCGTATGTCTTTGGCGATATGGCCCATGTGGTCCATGCCGGTGACTCCCGGGCGTATCTGTGGCGCCGCGGCGAGATCCAGCAGCTCACCCGGGACCATTCCATGGTACAGCAGCTGGTGGACAGCGGGCAGATCACCCGCGCCCAGGCAGCCCTTCACCCCCAGAAAAACCTGATCACCAGGGCGTTGGGGGTCTCGGCCAGCATCGTGCCGGAGTACAACCGCTGCAAGGTGGAACCCGGGGATATTCTTCTACTGTGTACCGACGGTTTGACCAACATGGTCCCGGATGGCGAAATTGCTTTGATCCTGCAGGAAACTGCATTTTTTGACGCGCCTCGGATCCTGATCGACTGTGCGCTGCGCGGCGGCGGCCAGGACAACATCACCGTACTGCTGTTGGGCGTGGAAAGTACCGATCAAGTAAGGGAGGACACAAATGGATAACCTGATTGGCAGAAAGCTGGACGGCCGCTATCTGATTGAAAGTCTGCTCGGCGTGGGCGGCATGGCCAATGTCTACAAAGGCCGTGACGTGCGCACCGGCAACGCCATTGCGGTGAAGGTCCTCAAGGAAGAATTCCTTGACAACGAGGAGCTGGTCCGCCGTTTCAAAAATGAATCGAAGGCCATCTCGATCCTGGATCATCCCAACATCGTCAAGGTGTACGATGTCTCGGTGACCGACCAGCTGCAGTATATCGTGATGGAATACATCGACGGCATCACCCTCAAAGAATATCTGAAACAGCGGGGCGGCGCCCTGACCTGGAAAGAGGTCATCCACTTTGCCACCCAGGTGCTGGGGGCGCTGGAACACGCCCACTCCAAGGGCATCGTCCACCGGGATGTCAAGCCCCAGAACATCATGCTGCAGGCGGACGGTTCCATCAAGATGATGGACTTCGGCATCGCCCGCTTCTCCCGCGCGCAGAGCCAGACCGTCAGCGACAAGGCGATCGGTTCGGTCCACTATATCAGCCCCGAGCAGGCCAAGGGTGACCACACCGACGGGCGTACCGACATCTACTCGGTGGGCGTTATGATGTACGAGATGCTTTCCGGCCATCTGCCCTTTGACGGCAGCGGCACGGTGTCCATCGCCATCATGCAGATCTCGGAAAAGCCGAAGCCGCTGGCCCAGGTGGCGCCCAATGTGCCGGAAGGTCTGCGCCAGATCACCGAAAAGGCGATGGAAAAGGACCCGGATGACCGCTATCAGAGCGCGGCCGAGATGCTGCAGGCCATTCAGGCGTTCAAGCAGAACCCCAGCATCCGCTTTGAATATGAATACAACACCCAGGACGCCCCCAGCAAAACCATCAACAAGGTGGTGTCCGGCGGTCGTTCCGGCACCAAGAGCGGCATCAGCACCCAGCAGGCGCGGCGGACCGACACGATGACCGGGAAAGGAAAAAATGTGAAAAAGACAGCAGCCCGCAAACCGGTAAAAGAGAAGCACTTTTCTGTCCTGCCGATCTTCTTCGGCATGGCGGTGGCCTTCATCATCGGCGCCACCATCCTGGTGTACCTGATCTTCACCAACTCCACCAACCCGCTGTTCTCCAACCGGGACAACGTGCAGCTCATCGACTTTGTCGGCCAGACCGAGGATGAGTTCCGCACCTCGGACTATTTCGCGCTGCTGACCCCCGAGATCGTGTACGAATACAATTCCAGCTACCCGGCCGGGACGATCTTTCAGCAGTCCCCGGCCGCGGGCCGTACCGTGAAGGAAAAACAGAAGATCACCCTGAAGGTCAGCCGCGGCACCGAGATCATCACGCTGCCTGATGTGGGCGGCTATGACAAGGATACCGCCAAGCAGACGCTGGTGGACCTGGGTGTGTCGGTGACCACCCGCCGGGAAACCAACGACAGCGTGGCGGGGGGAACGGTCATCCGTACCGAGCCGGCCGCCGGCAGCTCGGTGGAGGGCGGCTCCACCGTGGTGTTGTATGTGGCTAAGCCCACCCGTGTGACGACGGCCAGCGTGCCTTCGGTGGAGGGGCTGGACGAAACGGATGCCCGCAACGCCATCAACACGGCCAACCTGGTGCCCGCCGTTCGGGAGGTCAACAGCGAACAGCCGGCCGGTACGGTCATTGAACAGAACCCCTCGGCAGGTGATACGGTTTCGCTGTACAGCGTCGTGGTGCTGTATGTGTCCACCGGCGTGCCCGAGGTGGTGGCGACCCCCGCCCCGGCCGAGCCCAACGGCGATCCCAACACCATCATTCAGGAATGGTATGATGAAGTGCCGGAGGGCAGCGGCAACTGGGTGCGCCGGTATCTGACCGGCGACGGCGTCACCCACAACGACGACGGAAGCGTGTACACCGGATGACCGGTTACATCGCAAAGGGCGTGGGCGGTTTCTATTATGTCCGCACCGAAACCGGCCTGCAGGAATGCCGCGCCCGCGGGATCTTCCGCAAGCGGGGCATTACGCCGGTGGCCGGGGACGTTGTGACCCTGAACGCCGAGGGTAACATGATCGACGAGATCGCCCCCCGCAAGAATGTGTTCGTGCGGCCGCCCATCGCCAACCTGGATGTGCTGTTCATCGTGGCCAGCACGACCCAGCCGGTGCCCAGCACCCGCATACTGGATGAACTGACCGCGGCGGCCGTCTATAAGGATGTCCAGCCTGTTCTGGTCATCACCAAGTCGGACCTGGCAGCGGCTGACCAGCTGCTGGCCGCCTATGAGAAAAGCGGCATTCCGGTCATCCTCCTCCACCACGCCACAGGGGAAGGGCTCGATGCCCTGCGCGAGCGAATCCAGGGCAGGCTGTGCGCTTTCTGCGGCAATTCGGGGGTGGGCAAATCGACCCTGCTCAACGCCTTGGACCCGGACCTGCACCGCCAGACCGGCGACATCAGCCAGAAGCTGGGCCGCGGGCGCCATACCACCCGCGAGGTGGAGATCTTTGAAAGCTGCGGCGGCCGCATTGCCGACACCCCCGGCTTTGCCAGCCTGGAAGCGCAGAAGCTGGCCTATATCCCCAAGGAGGAACTGCAGCACGCCTTCCCGGAGTTCGCTCCCTATTTCGGGCGGTGTCGGTTTACCGGCTGCTCCCACCGCAGCGAGACCGGCTGTGCGGTCCGCGCAGCCCTGCAGGCGGGGGAGATCTCGTCCAGCCGCTACGAAAGCTACCTGGCTATGTATGAGGAAGCCAGCCAGCGAAAGGAGTGGGAGCGATGACCCATCCCGGACAGGGCGCGGCCGGCGGGGCGTCTCCCGCACGGGCGGTCGTCTTTTCGGCGGTGCCTATCGGGCCGGAGATGGCGCGGTATCTGCAGCCGGGCGATTTCCTTGTCGCCTGTGACGCCGGCTATCGCAACGTGCAGCGCCTGGGTCTGGTTCCGGACCTCATTGTGGGGGATTTCGATTCCGCCCCGCAGCCGCCGGTCCTGCATGAGCACACCATCGTGCTGCCCCATGTCAAAGATGACACCGATACCCATTTTGCGGCCCGCTGGCTCTGGCAGCAGGGCTGCCGCCATGTGACCTTTTTGGGGGCGCTGGGCGGCAAACGGCTGGAACACACCATCGCCAACCTGCATACGGCGCTGTTTCTGGCCAAGCAGGGGGTCGAAGTTCTGCTGGCGGATGCGTACAGCGAACTGCGCATTCTCTGCCCGGGCAGGCCGCTGGTTCTGGAGCAGGCAGAGTGGACCTACCTGTCGCTCTTCCCGCTGGACGGCGCTTTGACCGGCGTGCAGGAACGCGGGGTATTCTACCCGCTCACCGACGCCACCCTGACGCCGGATTATCCGCTGGGGGTCAGCAATGAGTTCACCGAACCGCAGGCGGTTCTGTCCTGTCGGTCCGGGCACGGCCTGGTGGTTTTGTCCCGCGCCGATTGAGCACCATGCTTCCCTCCGCCGCATAGTATGGCACGAGAACGGACCGAGAGCCGAAGCTCACGGAAAAGGGAGGTGCCGCTATGCGAATTGTGATCGTCAAGTGTCCGGTTGCGCTGCGTTGGCTGCTGCGCACGATCTTTAAGGTATGAAGATACACCCCTGACTGCCGCATGGCTGCGGCGGGCAGGGGCGTTTTTGAACGGACACAACCCAGAAAGTTTGCAGGCATCCGGGATCGGATGCCTATTTTATTGCCTCCCCGCATATAGATGCAACGAAAACAGGCCAAAGCCTGTACATGGCACAAGGGAGGATTTGCATGATGGAACTGAAGGTGTTGCACAGCACCATGACCACCTATGGCGGGCGGTGGGAGACAAGGCTGGAACTGCCGGTGGAGACCGAGCTGCTGATCCCGGATTATCTGCCGGCGGTGTTCAAAATCGTCAAGTGTCTGATCCGGCCGGTGATCCTGCACAACGATCTGGCCGGCTGCCGCTGGCACGGGGAGGGGTATCTGCGCTGCACGGTATATTACCAGTCGGACGAAGGGGGCGCCAAGCTGTGGCGTACCGAGCAGAAATATCCCTTTGAAAAGACCGTCGAACTGCCCGAAGGCCGCTACCTGCCCGGGCCCGCCCAGCTTTGGGGCGAAGCGGAATACTGCAACTGCCGGGCCGTGAGCGAACACCGGGTGGACCTGCGGGGCGCCTACACGCTGAGTCTGGCGGCCTTCTCGATCGAGGAAAGACAGCTGCCCAGCTCGATGGAGGACTGCGGCATCGAACAGCGCGTTACGCCCCAGACCGGCGTGGTGCGCGCCGCCGCGGCGGAAAAGATCTTCACCGCCGAGACCACCCTCCCGCTGCCTGGGGAGGGAGAGGCGATTCTGGACATTGACGGCTGCTTTGTGCCCCAAAGCGTGACGGTACAGGCCGGGCAGATCAGCTGCCAGGGGCTGCTGCGCATGGAGGCCGTGTGGCGTCCCCATGGCGAGGAGGAACTGATGACCCGCCAGAAGGAGTGGACGGTCCAGCAGAGCATGGAGCTGGAAGGAGCTGCGGAAGGGGACGAGGGGGTCTGCTGGGGGGAGGTGCTCTCGGTCGCGCTGACCGCCCCGGAGAAGGAGGGCAGGGAACCCGCCCTGACGATCCAGTGGAAGCTGCATGCCGAATGCTGGCGGCCGGTGAAGGAGTCGCTGGTGGTGGATGCCTATTCGACCCTCTGCGAGACGACGATCTCCACCGTGGCATGCAAATTCCTGCAGCGGTGCGCCGCGCTGGAAAAGACGGTCACGGCGGTGGCGGAGGATGATCTGCCGGAAGCGGAACTGTCGGTGCGGGGCTGCTTTGTCACGCCAGGGGCCATCCAGATGGAGGCGGTGGAGGATGCCGAGGCGCCGGCGGTGCGTCTGACCGGCCGGGGCACCGCGCATGTCTTCTGTACCGACGCCAGGGGCGAGATGGTCTGCTATGACCGGGACTTTACCTGGCAGCTGCCGGAAACTTACCCCGGCGTGCCGGGCGATTATCTGCTGCAGGGGGGCGCGGCGGCGGCCCGGGTGGTGTCCAGCCGCACCGGTGCCCGGCTGCGGGTGGAGGTGGACCTGAATTTGCACGGCATCCTGCTGGCGGTGCAGACCCTGCAGGCGGTGGAGTCGGTGGAACTGGGAGAAGAATTTGCCGACAAGGCCGACGGCCCGGCGCTGTACCTGTATTATGCGGAGAAGGGTGAGCGGATTTTTGACATTGCCAAACGCTACCATGCCAAAAGCCGGGATATTGTGGCGGCCAACAAACTGGAGACCGGTCCCGAAGGGGAACCGCCGCAGGCGACGGTCGAGACGGCCTGCCTTCTGGTTCCGGCGGCGCTGTGAGAGAGGAGGGCGAGGCAGATGACCCAGGAACAGCTTTACCAGACGATTGCCAGGCGCACGGGGGGCGATATCTACATCGGCGTGGTGGGACCGGTGCGCAGCGGAAAGAGCAGCTTTATCAAGCGCTTTGCCGAACAGCTGCTGCTGCCCCATATCCAGAACGAAGCGCAGCGCACCCGGGCGCTGGACGAGTTGCCCCAGTCCGCTGCCGGGCGGACCATCATGACCACCGAGCCCAAATTCATCCCCGAGCAGGCGGTGGAGATCCAATTGTCAGGCGGCGGCAGTTTCCGCGCCCGGATCATCGACTGTGTCGGCTATATGGTGGAGGGGGCGCTCGGCCATGAGGAGGACGGCGCGCCACGGCTGGTCAAAAGCCCCTGGTACGACAAGGCCGTCCCCTTTGACCTGGCAGCCGAAACCGGCACCACCCGGGTCATCCGGGAACACGCGACCATCGGGCTGGTGGTCACCACCGACGGGTCCGTCGCAGACCTGCCGCGGGACGCCTACCTGCAGGCGGAGCGCCGGATCATCGCCGAGCTGGAGCAGATCGGCAAGCCGTACCTGATCCTGCTCAACTGCGTGGACCCGGCCAGCGAGAGCAGCCGGGCCCTGGCGGCCTCGATGGAGGAGATGTACGGGCGAACGGTGGTGCCGCTCAACTGTGTGGAGGCAACGGCGGAACAGATGGATGAGATCATGCAAAAACTGCTGTATGAGTTCCCGGTGCGGGAGATCGCGGTGTCGATGCCGTCCTGGGTCACGATGCTGGAACCGGGACACTGGCTGCAGAGCAGTCTGTATGAGGCGCTGCTGGAATATGCCGGTACCGTACACAAGATGGGGGAGGCGCGCCGCAACCTGCAGATCGACTGCGACTACATCACGGCGGCCGCACTGACCGGCATGGACCTGGCCAGCGGCAGCGTGCGGCTGAAACTCACCATGGCGCCGGACATCTTCTACAAGATCCTGGGGGAGAAGACCGGCCTTGCCATTGTGGATGAAGCGAGTCTGCTGCCCTGCGTTGTGGAGCTGGCCAAGGCCAAACGGGCCTATGAGAAACTGCAGGGGGCGCTGGCCCAGGTGGAAGCCACGGGGTATGGCATCGTCATGCCGGGGCTGGAGGAACTGAAGCTGGAAGAACCCGAGATCGTCCGGCAGGGCGGGCAATACGGGGTGAGGCTGTCGGCCAGTGCGCCGTCGCTGCACATCATGCGGGCGACCATCCACACCGAACTTTCCCCCACGGTCGGCAGCGAGGAACAGGGGGAAGAACTGATCCGCAACCTGCTGAAAGATTTTGAGGGAGACCCGGGGAAACTCTGGAGCACCAACATCTTCGGCAAGAGCCTGAACGAGCTGGTCAATGAAGGGCTGCAGGCAAAACTGCTGCACATGCCCCAAAGCGCCCGCGCCCGGCTGCAGACGACGCTGGAGCGGGTCATCAATGAGGGCTGCGACGGCCTGATCTGCATTTTGCTGTGAAGGGGGTAGGACAGGATGCAAGGCTCCCGAGCCCTGATGCGCCTGCGGCAGCAGCAAAAGCTGCGCCGGGAACAGCACGAGACGACCGAGGCGCTCCACCGGACCTACCGCGCCCTGCAGGCCAACGAGAAAGCCTTCCAGATGGCGCAGGACCGGTTCGTGATCGAACAGCTGATCTATGAACACGCGGCGCTGGAATGCCGGTGCCGTGCGCTGCTGCGGGAACTGCGGGGAGGCCGCCGATGATGCCGCCCGTGGTGTTGGGGGCCGGCGTGTTGGGGCTCCTGGCAGTGGCGCATGGCGCGTCCCGGCAGCGCCACCCGGTCCTGGCAGTGGCTGCCGGCGCTTTGTGCGGTGTGGCGGGGCTTTCGGCCGTTGCCCTGCTGGCCCCCATGACGGGCATCCGACTGCCGCTGAACGGCATGACCGGCTTTTTTGCCGCGGTGCTGGGCCTGCCGGGGGTGATCGCCCTGCTGGTGCTGCAGCTGCTGTTTTCGGTCTGACGGATGCCGCAGGCACAACAAAAAGCCCAGCGCTTTGGCGCTGGGCTTTTTGTATGGTGAAGAAGAACGACTGGACCGTAAGCCGGGTTCTGTATTAAACGACGATCTATCTTGACCTTGCGTTGCCGCAAGGCTCCGCACAAAAACCGCGGGGGTTTTTGTGACATGCCATCTCCGGGACGTGCGAGGCTTCCACATAATGTCCCATACGGATGTTGCTTCTGACAGGGTTTACATAGCCGCAAAGTCGCCAGTGCGCTGGTGAGCTCTTACCTCGCCTTTCCATCCTTACCGCCCCGTGGGGCGGCGGTCTATTTCTGTTGCACTTTCCCTGGGGTCACCCCCGGCTGCCGTTAGCAGTTGCCATGCCTCTGTGAAGCCCGGACTTTCCTCAGGACAGGCCCGTCGCCGGACGCTGCCCCGCCGCCGTATGTTCCACTCGTTCTTCTATTTTATACCACATCTATGAAATTTTGGCAAGCGGTTTGCAACTGTGGGCCCTATGTGATATAATTGCAACCGTATAAGTGTGGGGAAAGGGGAGACCGCGGGTGACGACGCTGTCGTTTACTGTGCCGCCGTCCGCGGAAGGCAGCCGCCTGGGTGTCTTTCTGCGCACCCAGGGGGTCAGCGCCTCCTGCATCAAGGCGGTCAAACACCAGGGCGAAGGCTTTTATGCCGACGGCCACCCCCTGCACACCGACCAGCCGGTCCATGCCGGCCAGCGCATCACCTTCGCGCTGGCGCCGGAACCGCCCACAACGGTGACCCCGCAGCCGGTCCCGTTCAGGATCTTGCGGGAAGATGCGTTCGCCGCGGTGGTGGACAAACCGGCGGGGATCGCGGTACACCCCACCCTCAACCATCCGGACGGAACCCTGGCCAACGGGTGGCTGTACCACCTGCAGCAGCAGGGCAGGACCGGCGTTTTCCGCCCGGTCAACCGGATCGACAAAAACACCAGCGGGCTGGTGCTGCTGGCGCAGAATTCTTTTGCGGCCCCCGCCCTGGCGGCGCATGTGACAAAGTGTTACCTGGCGCTGGCCGAAGGGTGCATCGCGCCGCAGACCCTGCAGATCGACGCCCCCATCGCCCGGCGCGGGGATTCCATCATCGGCCGCTGCGTCCGGCCGGACGGAAAACCCAGCCTCACCCGGCTCCGGGTCCTGGGCTGTGCAGGCGGCCACACCCTGCTGGCCTGCCAGCCTGTCACCGGCCGCACCCACCAGATCCGGGTCCATACGTCCCACCTGGGGCACCCGCTGGCCGGTGATACGCTGTACGGCGGGCATCCCAACCTGATGCAGCGCCACGCGCTGCACTGTGTCAGCCTTTGCTATCGGGACCCGGTGACCCGGGAGGACGTTTCCTGTTTTTGCCCGCCGCCCCGGGACTTTGAGCGGGCCCTGGAGATCTGCGGCCTGCCCCGCGGGGCGCAGCTGCAGACCATGCTGAAACAGATCGACTTTTCATGACCCTGTGGCAGCCCGATCGGGGCAGACCACCCCTCTCACGCCGTTTTGCGCGGAAAGGAGATCCTTTTGAAATCCACTCAGCTTGACGATAAACCGAAGCAACACCCCAAGGGGCCGGGACGCCTGGCTCTCTGGATCGACCGTGTCCGGTGCGACCGGACCGTCCGGTCCTGGCAAAGACGCTCCCGCAAGCAGGCGCGGCATCACCGGATGCGGGAACGGCTGCACAGCATGCCCCGGGTCCATGCCATCGGGGACGCGCTGTACCTGATCGGTTTCTGGTTTGAATATTTTCTGATCTGTGCCGCCCGCGGGGTGGGCAAGACGGTCCGCGCCGTGGTGCTGCAGGCCGGCCGGCTGCTGATCCTGATTCTGCGGCCCTTCCTGCTGGGGCTGATCACCCTGTGCAGCGACCTGACGGCGCCGTTCCGGCGAATGAGCTCCGGTATGCGGCACATGCGCGAACTGGCGCAGGCTCTGCCCGAAGAGAGCTCCCGGGAGATCCGGCGGGAACGGTTCCGGTATTTCCGCCGGGGCGCCAGGCTTTATTTCCCGCTGGTGCTCAATGCGCTGGCCTACCTGCTGCCGGTGGCGGCGCTGGCAGGGTTTGCGTACATTGTGCAGGACCGGATGAATGTGAACTATGTCCTGGAGGTCATGGTCAACGGCGAGCCGGTCGGCAGCGTGGCCAGCGAACAGGTGTTTGAGAGCGCCCGCGACGATGTGCAGGGGCGTATCCAGACTGTGCAGGACTCTGACCAGGACACCCAGGCGACGACGGCTGCGGTGACGCAGCTGGAGCTGGACCCCACCTACACGCTGGCCATCGGCGGCGACGTGATGAACGAGATGGAGGTGGCCAACGCCATCCTGAGCGCCTCCGGCGGTGCGATCGGCGAAGCGACGGCCGTATACATCGACGGCAGCCTGCAGTTCGTCACCCAGGACGGCGACCACCTGCGCAGCTATCTGGAATCGGTCAAGCAGCCTTACGAGGATGCCAGCGACCCCAATGTGCGGGTGAGCTTTGTACATGACATCAGCCTGGTGGACGGGCTGTACCTGCAGGCGTCGATGGTCTCTTACAGCGACATCCTCTCGGTGCTGAACGAGGGCGGTGGCGCCAGAACCTATACGGCCGCCGAGGGGGATACCGTGCAGACGGTCCTGGATGCCACCGGGGTAGCCTGGGATTCGCTGGCCGCACTGAACCCGGACCTGACCGGCACTGACCAGGAACTTGCGGCCGGCAACGAGGTGATCACCGGCGTGCAGTCCCCGGATCTTCTGCAGGTGAAGGTCATCCGACGGGAAAGCTATACCAGCGAGATCCCGTACGACACGGTGGAGACCCAGAGCAGTGAGTACGACTTCGGCGAGACGGTGGTGACCAGCGCGGGCCAGAATGGTCTGCAGGAAATTACCCAGGACATCACCTACATCGACGGGGTGCAGACAGAGATCAGCACGGTTTCGGTGGAAACGCTGCAGCAACCGGTGAGCGAATATGTGACCAAGGGCACCCACCTGAAGAGCGGGATGACGGCCAACTATGGCTCGGGTGAATGGATGTGGCCGGTGCCGCAGTACACCTATGTCAGCCGCTGGATGAGCTCTCTCCACAAGGGCGCCGACATCTGCGCGGCTTACGGCACGCCGATCTATGCGTCCGATTCCGGCGTGGTGGTGACGGCCGGCTACCATTACAGCTACGGCAACTATGTTGTGATCGACCACGGCAATGGCTGGACCACCCTGTACGGCCACATGTCGGCATTGGGCTGCAGCAGCGGTCAGGCTGTGGAACGGGGCGAGGTCATCGGCTATGTGGGTTCCACCGGCAACTCCACCGGCAACCACTGCCATTTCGAGATGCACCACAACGGTACTCTGGTCAGCGCACGCAACTTCTTCGGCGGTATGTGATGCAGGACGGCGACCATGTTTTCCTGCGCACGGTGAGTTTTTGAGGCTTCCCTGTAAATAATAAAGGCAGCACTTTTCAAATTTGACAGTTTGGTGTATAATAAAAAGTACGAATGCGGCCTGTCCGTCCTCAAAAGGGATACCGGCTGCTTCTGTACCGGGAGAAGGCCCGATTCAAAGGAGAGTAACCACTTGGAAAAGTTTGTAATTCGCGGCGGCAAAGCTCTTTCCGGCGATGTGGTCATCGGCGGCGCCAAAAACGCGGCGGTGGCCATTCTGCCTGCCACGATCCTGGCGGCGGACAAATGCCTGATTGAAAATCTTCCCTGTATCAGCGATGTGATGGCCTCGCTCCAGATCCTCAGCGAGCTGGGCGCCAGCATCCGGATGATCAGCAAAAACACCTACGAGATCGACACGACCCATATCGACTGCACCGAAGTCTCCAACGAGCTGTCCCGCCAGATGCGCGCCAGCTACTATTTCCTGGGGGCGCTGCTGGGGCGGTTCGGGGCCGGGCAGGTTGCCATGCCGGGCGGCTGCAACCTGGGACCCCGCCCCATTGACCAGCATCTGAAAGCCTTCACGGCGCTGGGGGCGGAGGATTCGGTGGAATACGGGATGATCCGCGTCCGGTCAAACCACCTCACCGGCGGCCATGTCTTTTTTGACACCGTCTCGGTGGGAGCCACCATGAACGCCATGCTGGCCGCCGTCAAGGCGGAAGGGCAGACGATCCTTGAAAATGTGGCGCGTGAACCCCATATTGTGGACCTGGCCAACTGCCTGAACATGATGGGGGCGGACATCCACGGCGCCGGCACCGATGTGATCAAGATTCGCGGCGTGAAGGAACTGCACGGCTGCAACTATTCCATCATTCCCGACCAGATCGAGGCCGGCAGCTATATGGTGGCGGCCGCCATTACCAAGGGCGATGTGATGCTGCACAATGTCATCCCCAAACACATGGAGCCCATCACCGCAAAACTTCGGGCGGCTGGCTGCCAGGTGGAGGAATTTGACGATTCCATGCGCATTACCCGCACCGGTGCGCTGAAACCCCTCAAGATCAAGACGATGCCCCATCCGGGCTTTCCCACCGACATGCAGCCGCTGATGACCGTGCTGCTGTGCCTGGCGGAAGGGACCTCCATCGTGACGGAAGGGATCTGGGAAAACCGCTTCCGCTATGTGGACGAGTTGATTCGCATGGGGGCCAGCATCCAGGTGGACGGCCAGGTGGCCGTGATCGAGGGGGTCAAGCAGCTGATGCCGGCCCCGCTGCGGGCGCTGGATCTGCGCGCCGGCGCCGCTATGGTCATGGCGGCCCTGGCGGCTGACGGCGTCAGCGAGATTGACGAGACGGTCCACATCGAGCGCGGTTATGAAAACATCGTGGAGAAACTGCAGGGCCTGGGCGCGGACATCCGCCGTGTGGATACGCCGGTCAATGCGGTCACCCGTGCAATGTGACGGGAGGCTCCATGGCGCTTTTTACAACTTTATATTCCGGGTCCTCGGGCAACTGTGCTGTGGTCCTGCAGGAAGGGCGGTATCTGCTCATCGACATGGGCAAGAGCTGCCGTACCACCCTGCGGGCACTGAACAGCCTGGGGCTGGCGGTGTCCGACTGTGAGGGAGTCCTCATCACCCATGAACACGCGGACCATGTCAGCGGGCTGGACACCTTCCTCAAGCACTACAGCGTCCCGGTGTTCGGCTGTGCCGACACGCTGGACATGCTGGATTCCCGCGGAGTCCTGCCGCCGGCCATTGACGCGGTGGCGGTGGACGGCAGAAGCGAGGACATCGGCCCGTTCCATGTGACCTCCTTTCCCACCAGCCATGACGTGCCCTGCTGCGGTTACCGGATCCGGGCGGCACAGGGGCATACCATGGCCCTGGCGACCGACCTGGGGGTACTTACCCCGGTGGTGGAAGAACATCTGTCCGGGTGCGGCCTTGTGGCGCTGGAGGCAAATTACGACGCTTTCAGCCTGCATGGCGGGCCGTACCCCTATTACTTAAAGGTCCGCATATCCAGCGACCGCGGCCATCTGGACAACCGCGCCTGTGCGGCGGCGATCCTGGATCTGATTCAGGACGGCTGCAAAAAGTTTGCACTGTGCCATCTCAGCCAGACCAACAACAGTCCGGAGCTGGCGCTGACAACGGTCTACAATGTGCTGCTGGCGGCCGGCATCCAGCCCGGCCGGGACGTTCAGATCCAGGCGCAGGAACGCAACGCGGTGAGCCCCTGGCTGGAATTTTGAGAACTTTGGACGAAACGGAAAAGGCGTGCTGAGAGCACGTCTTTTCCTGTCTGTGCCGGAAAGGCGTGGGGGGAGACTGTCATGCAAAACATCGACCTGATCTGTGTGGGCAAGCTGAATGCCGCCTATTTTGCGGCGGGAGTTGCCGAGTATCAGAAACGTCTGGCCGGCTTCTGCAACTTCCGTGTGCTGGAACTTCCGGAAGCCGCGCTGCCGGACAAGAATGCCAGCCCGGCGCAGATCGAAAAGGCGCTGGAAAAGGAGGGGAAGGCCATCCTGAATGCCGTGCGCAAGGGGGCTTACCTGGTCGCCCTGTGTGTGGAAGGACGCCAGATCTCCAGCGAGGAGCTGGCCGCCCTGATCGCGGACCGCGCCGGCAGCGGAGCCGGCAACATGGCGTTCGTCATCGGGTCCTCCCATGGTCTGGCGCCGGAGGTCAAACAGGCGGCCCAGGCCCGGATCTCGCTGGGGCGGATCACCCTGCCGCACCAGCTGGCCCGCCTGGTGCTGGCCGAACAGATCTACCGGGCCTGTACCATCAACGCCGGCATGAAATACCACAAATGAGCCCGGCAGGACCATATACAGAAAAATCCCGCCCACACGGCAGAAAGCCGGTGCGGGCGGGATTTTTGTCATGAGAACGGAATCTTATCCCGATCTTGCCATCCGCCGGGATGCGGGGCGGCCGATCAATACTTCAGGGATTCCAGGTTTTCCCGGTAGGGGGTGTCCACGGCGCTGGCCATCGGTGCCTGGGCCTTGTACTTGGTCAGCATCGCCGCGCTGCGGGCCGGGTCGGCCAGCGTGCCGGCGCCGGCAATGCAGCCGCCGGGGCAGGCCATGCCTTCCAGCAGGTAGCCGTTATACTTGCCGGCCTTGGCCATCATCATCATCTTCCGGCAATCGGCCAGGCCCTGGGCGGAGGCGACCTTAACCTCACGGCCGGGATCCATCTTGTGGATCGCATTCACAACGGCCTGGGCCACGCCGCCGGACACGGCAAATCCGCGGCCGTCGCCGCTGGCGTCGTCAAAGTTGTCGTTGGGATCGTCGGGCAGCGCGCTCACGTCGATCTCCTTGGCCTCGAACAGACCCATCAGCTCTTCAAAGGTCAGCACAAAGTCCACCTCACTGCGGACCGAACGGCGGCTGGCTTCCAGCTTTTTGGCCGAGCAGGGACCCACAAAGCAGATGCGGGCATCCTTGTCGTCCTTCTTGATCAGGCGGGCGGTCAGCACCATCGGGGTCATGGTCATGCTGATGCACTCGGCATAATCGGGGAACAGCTTCTTGGCCATCACGCTCCAGGCCGGGCAGCAGGAAGTGCCCATGAAGGGCAGCTTCTCCGGCACTTCGGCCATAAAGTCCTTGGCCTCGTCAATGGTGCACAGGTCGGCGCCAATCGCAACCTCCGAGATGCCGGCAAAGCCGAGCAGCTTCATCGCTTCCCGCAGTTTGGCCGGGGTCATGCCGGGGAACTGGTTGATGAAGGCGGGGGCCACAATGGCAATCACCCGGTCGCCGCGCTTGATGGAGCGGATCAGCTGGAAGATCTGCCCCTTGTCGGCAATGGCGCCGAACGGGCAGTTGACCAGGCACATGCCGCAGGACACACACTTGTTGTAATCGATCTCGGCCCGGCCGTATTTGTCCGAATGGATGGCATCCATGCCGCAGGCCTTGGCGCAGGGGCGCTCCATGCGCACAATGGCGTTGTACGGGCAGGTGGCCACGCAGCGGCCGCACTTGATGCACAGGCTCTGGTCGATATGGCTCTTGCCGTTGCGGAAGCTGATGGCCTTTTTGGGGCAGACTTCCTGGCAGGGATGCGCCAGGCAGCCCTGGCACAGGCCGGTCACCTTGATGGTCTTTTCTTCGCACTTATTGCAGGCGAACTTGATCACGTTGATCAGAGGCGGCTCATAGTACTTTTCGGCGATCACGCTCTCTTCCAGACCCTCGCTGGCCGAGACCTTTTCGTCGATCGGGCGCAGGGACAGGCCCATGGCCAGGCGGATACGCTCCGAGACGATCGCTCTTTCCAGGAAGATGCTGCTGCGCAAAGACCGCTCCTCGCCGGGGATAATCTCGTAGGGCAGCTCGTGCATCAGATACTCGAAATCGACCATATCATCGACTTCATACGCCATCCGAGCCACTTCAGTGAATACCTTACGCCGGATGTCAGTGACAGGGGTATAAATGCCTCTCATTGCGTTTTACTCTCCTTAATACGCAGATTGGGGGTCACATCAGATCCTGTTTATTTTTTGACAATGCGCCTCCTATAAAAATATACTACCAAGAAAGGCGGCATTTTGCAAGGGGAAAACAGGAAAACAACTGGCAAAAAACGAAATTCCCCCGCGTTTTCAGCCGTTTTCGCAGGGGGCCAGGGCGGCGTGACAGTGCTGGCCGTCCCATTCGCCGAGAATGACCGGTACAATATCCCCGCTGCGGTGCCCCGGGGCGCTCACATACACCGGCAGGTACTGGGGCGTATAGCCGGTGAACAGCGTCTGGGAAAGCGGCGTCTCCAGCAGCACGGGGGTGCGCCAGCCCTGCATGGCGGCGGCTTCCTCGGCCCGCACGGCCTCCACGGCCCGGTTCATCCGCCGACTGCGTGCTTCCTTTTCGTGCTCGGGGATCTGGTCGGGAAAATCAAAGGCCGGCGTGCCCGACCGGCGGGAATAGGGGAAGACATGCACCTTCAAAAACCGCTGACTGAGCACGAACCGCAGGCTTTCCTCAAAATCCTCCTCGGTCTCGCCGGGGAACCCCACGATCACATCGGTGGTCAGGCTGACCGGCGTGGGGGCAAAGGCCTCCCGCAGACGCCGGGCAATGTCGGCATACTGTTCGGTGGTGTAAGGGCGGTGCATGGCGCGCAGGGTTTTGCTGCAGCCGCTCTGCAGGCTCAGGTGGAACTGGGGGCACAGCTGGGGTACGGCGGCCAGCCGCCGGATGGCCGATTCGGTCAGCATGTCGGGGTCAAGGCTGCCCAGCCGGATCCGCTCAATGCCGGGCACGGCGGCCGCGTGCTCCACCAGTTCGGCCAGATCCGTCCCGGTGTCGCTGCCGTAGCTGGGCAGGCTGATCGCGGTGAGGACGACTTCCCGGTAACCGGCGCCGGCCAGGCGATGCAGCTCCTCCAAAATGCTGGCCTCGCTGCGGCTGCGCACCGGGCCCCGGGCCCGGGGGATTACACAGTAGGCGCACTGGCGGTTGCAGCCGTCCTCCACCTTGACAAAGGCGCGGGTGTGGTCGGCAAATTTGTCCATGGGCAGTTCCTCAAAGGCTTCGCCCTTGTGGTGGGGGCGGATGTCCACCACCCGCTCCTGCTCGCCGTGCAGCACCTTCTCCACATCCTGGAGGATGGCGCGGCGGTTGCCCGAACCGGTGACCACGTCCGCCTCCCGGATGGCGGCGGCTTCCTCCGGGAACGCCTGGGGGTAGCAGCCGGTCAGGACCGTGACGGCCTGCGGATGCTCCCGCTTCTGCCGGCGCAGCCATTTGCGGCTTTTCTGGTCGCCGAAGTTGGTGACGGTGCAGCTGTTGACCACATAGACGTCCGCCTCCTCGCCGGCTTCCACCACCGTGTAGCCGTTGGACTCAAACAGCTGTGCCAGGGCGCCGGTCTCGTTCTGGTTGACCTTGCAGCCCAGGGTATAAAAATTGACCCGCATATTCGTTCTTCCTTTGCCTTTCGACTGAAATTTGATTAACCCCATTATATAGGAAAGCGGCCCAAAGCACAAGCAGCCATATTTCCCGGCCCGACCGCATAGGATGCAGTAGAATTTGGAAAGCGGGAGGGACTGCGCGCTATGATAAAACGGGTCATGGCCGGATTCCTGGGCGGGCTGATGTTTCTGGCGCTGCCGTCGTCAGCCAGGGCCCTTGCGGTGGAACCGGCGAACGATCAGACTTTCGATCTGCCCTGCCAGGCTGCCATCCTGGTGGATGAGGATTCCGGTACGGTGCTGTATGAGAAGAATGCCGACGAACAGCGGCCGATCGCTTCTATCACCAAGGTGATGACGCTGCTGCTGACCTTTGAAGCGATGGAGGCCGGCAAGATCAGCCGGGAGGATACGGTGCCGGTGTCGGAACATGCCTACAGCATGGGCGGCAGTCAGATCTGGCTGGAACCCGGCGAGGAGATGACGCTGGACGACATGCTCAAGGCGATCTGTATATCCAGCGCCAACGACGCCGCAGTGGCGGTGGCCGAGTATGTGGGCGGAAGCGAGGGCGCGTTTGTCTCGATGATGAACGAGAAGGCCGCGGCCCTTGGCATGGACCGGACCCACTTTGAAAACGCCTGCGGGCTGGACAGTGAAGGGCATCTGTCCACGGCGCGGGACGTGGCGACCATGAGCCGGGAGGTGCTGCTGCATCACCCGGAAGTGGAAGATTATTGCATGATCTGGTCCGATTCGCTGCGCGGCGGCGAGACCCAGCTGGTCAATACCAACAAACTGCTCCGGCGGTACACCGGCATCACCGGGCTGAAGACGGGCACCACCGGCAAGGCGGGGGTCTGTATCTCCGCCAGCGCCGAGAGGGACGGGCTGCGGCTGGTCGCGGTGGTCCTGGGGGCCGCATCCAGCGAGGACCGCTTCGACGCAGCCACGGCCTTGCTGGACTACGGGTTCGCCCACTATGAGAGCGCTGCGGCCCCGATGCCGGAGCAGGCCCCGTCCACCCTGCCGGTGCAGCACGGGACCGAGCCGACCGTGGCGCTGCAGTATACCGTGCCGGATTCCTTCCTTGTGGCAAAGGGCGGCGGCGCTGCGCTGCAGGCGGAACTTTCCCTGCCGGAGCAGCTGGAAGCGCCGGTCCGGCAGGGGCAGACTATCGGGACCATGACGATCCGCAGCGGACAGCAGGAAATTGCCAGCTGCCCCATTGTGGCGGAAACGGAGGTGCCGGCGCGGAGTTTTGGCTTCTGCTTCCGTCGCCTTGTCGAGTCGCTCCTGCCTGAGCGAGAAAATTTTGTGCAAAACGGATGGGGAAATGCGTTAAGCGCTTGACAATGTGCGCCGGAAACGGTATCATGGAATTACCAAAAATCAAAGGAGGAGCTAGCGATGAGTGTCAAGTACAATGGCAAACATCTGGCAAAATTCATCCGTCCTGAAGAATATGACGCGATCTTTCCGCAGGTCGAGCTTGCCCACCAGCAGCTGGAAAACCGGTCCGGTGCTGGGAACGATTTCCTGGGCTGGCTCGACCTGCCTGTCAATTATGACAAAGAGGAGTTTGCCCGCATCAAAGAGGCGGCTGCCAAGATCCGGCAGGACTCGGATGTCCTGCTGGTGGCGGGCATCGGCGGTTCTTATCTGGGCGCCCGCGCTGTGGTGGAGGCCGTCAAGGGCCAGTTCCACAACGAGACCGATGACGGCCTGAAAATCTACTTCTGCGGCAACACGATCTCGCCCACGGCCCTCAACGACATCATCAAGATGACCAGGGGCAAGCGCTTTTCCATCAACGTGATCTCCAAGTCCGGCACGACCACCGAGACCGCCCTGGCCTTCCGGGTGCTGCGCAAGCTGCTGGAAGACGAGGTCGGCCCCGAGGAGGCCAACCGCCGGATCTATGCCACCACCGACCGGGCCCGCGGCACGCTGAAACAGCTGGCCGACGCCCAGGGCTGGCCGACTTTTGTGGTGCCCGACGATGTGGGCGGCCGCTACTCGGTGCTGACCGCCGTGGGCCTGCTGCCCATCGCCTGTGCCGGCATTGACATCGACGCGCTGATGCAGGGCGCTGCGGATGCCCGGGAGCAGTTCAGCGTCTGCAGCAAGGACAACGACGCGTACCGCTATGCGATGACCCGCAACATCCTGTACCGCAAGGGCAAGAAGGTGGAGACCCTGGCTGCTTTTGAGCCGGACTTTACCATGATGAACGAGTGGTACAAGCAGCTGTTCGGCGAGAGCGAAGGAAAGGACCAGAAGGGCCTGATGCCCACTTCCTGCATCTTCTCCACCGACCTGCACTCCATGGGCCAGTTCCTGCAGGATGGCAGCCGGACCATGTTCGAGACCTATGTGGACATCAAGCAGACCCGGGAAGATTTTTATATCCCCGAGCTGGAAGGCAACTTTGACGGGCTGAACTTCCTGGCCAACCAGAACATGTCGGTGGTCAACCGCAAGGCGATGGAAGGCACGATCCTGGCCCACACCGACGGCGGCGTGCCGCTGGGGCTGATCGAGGTGGACAGCCTGGATGCCTACAACGTGGGTGCGCTGATCTACTTCTTCTGGAAAGCCTGCGCCGTTTCGGGCTATCTGCTCTCGGTCAACCCCTTTGACCAGCCCGGCGTGGAAAGCTACAAGAAGAATATGTTCGCCCTGCTGGGCAAGCCCGGCTACGAGGCCCAGAAGGCGGACCTGGAAGCAAAACTGAACGGCTGACTGCCGTTGACGAATCAATACCCGTATCTGCCTGCGGCGGATACACCATAAAGGAGGCCACCCATTATGATCAAACTCATCGTTGGCACCAAAGGTTCCGGCAAGACCAAAACCCTGATCGACATGATCAACGAAGCCACCAAGACCAGCGCCGGCAATATTGTCGTGATCGAGAAGTCCATGAAGCTGACCACCGAGATCAACCACAAGGCCCGTCTGCTGGATGTGGATGAATACGACATCAACGGCGCACAGATGCTGTATGGCTTTGTCGCGGGCGTTCTGGCCGGCAACTATGACATCACCGAGCTGTTTATCGACGGCATCCTGAAGGTCGTGGACCATGACCTGAACGAAGCCGCCAAGGTCCTGGCCGAGATCGACAAGATCACCGGCAGCAACGTCGAGGTGGTGGTCACGGTCTCCGCCAGCGTGGATGAGCTTCCCGAAGGCATCAAGAAGTATCTGTAAGATACCTGGCGCCTGACCGCCCTGCCCGGGCAGAGCGGTGGAAGCAAACAAGAAGGAAGAACAAGGCTTGCCGTCTGTGTACACAGGCGGCAAGTTTTTTTGGCAGAATGCGATCCGTTCCCGGCAGCCGGGCGGCATCCGGCGCCCGGACGCCGCCAGAAACCGGGCGAAGGTTCACGGTTTTTTCTTGAAAAGAACCGCAATGTCTGCTATAATGTTTTCGAGTACAAAATACCAAAACTCTGTGATCGGGCAGAAACAAATTTGTCCATTTTATAAAAAATCGGGCCGGCCGTGCGGCAGGAGACTTTCGCACCGCGGCGTATCAACCCTGTGCCTGCCGGGCGCCGGACGCTTTGGGAAAAGCGCCGTCTGCCCGGGACCAGTGATGGAGGTAGTGCATTTGGCAGAACGGTCAGTGGAATTGGACAGCATCGAATTGGCAGCTGCCATTTTCGGAAACTGTGACCAGAATGTTCGTCTGTTGGAGAATGAGTTCGGCGTAACGGCGGTGTGCCGCGGGTCGGCGCTCAAGTTCACCGGCGAGGAAGAAGGCGTGGCGGCGGCCGTTCACGCGGTGCAGGGCATGGTGACCCTGATGGAAAACCGGACGCCGCTGGACGAGCAGACGGTGCGTTACTGCATCAATCTGGCGCGGGAAGGCGAGGAAAAGCGGCTGCGGGAGCTGACCGACGACTTTGTGGCGGTCACCGCCAAAGGCCGCCCGATCCATCCCAAGACCCTGGGCCAGAAAGAATACATTGCCGCCATCCGGGCCAACGCGATCACCTTCGGCGTGGGGCCGGCCGGCACCGGCAAGACCTATCTGGCTGTGGCCATGGCGGTCAAGGCGTTCAAGGCCAAGGAAGTTGACCGCATCATTCTGACCCGCCCCGCGGTGGAAGCGGGGGAAAAACTGGGCTTCTTGCCCGGCGATTTGCAAAACAAGGTGGACCCCTACCTGCGGCCGCTGTATGACGGCCTGTTCGATCTGCTGGGGGCAGAAAACTTCCAGCGCCTGGTGGAAAAGCAGACCATCGAGGTGGCGCCGCTGGCCTATATGCGCGGCCGTACGCTGGACGACGCCTTCATCATTCTGGACGAAGCCCAGAACACAACGCCCGAACAGATGAAGATGTTCCTGACCCGCATGGGCGCCAACAGCAAGGTGGTAGTCACCGGCGACGTGACCCAGATCGACCTTCCCGACAAGGCCCGCAGCGGCCTTGTGGATGCGCTGAAGGTGCTGCGCGGCATTCAGGGCATCGCGCAGATCCAGCTCAGTGACAAGGACGTGGTGCGTCACCGCCTGGTACAGCAGATCGTGAAAGCGTATGAACGAGCGGCCGGGGCAGCTTCTCGCCGCTGAGATAAATTGGAATCACAAAGGGAGATGCTCTTCATGTCAAACAAGGTGCTGATCACGAACGAACAAAACGCTGTCAAGATTCCTTCCGGGCTGCGGATCCTGATTCGCCGCAGCTGCAATGCCGTGCTGAACTACGAAAAATTCGAAGGCTCTGCAGAGATCAGCGTGATCTTTGTCGATAACCAGCGCATCCGTGAACTGAACAACCAGTATCGCAACAAAGACAGCGCCACCGATGTGCTCAGCTTCCCGATGGGGGTCAACGGCGAATACGACCTGGATGAGGACAACGGCTGCAAGGTGCTGGGCGACATTGTCATCTCGATGGAACGGGCCATGGAACAGGCGGAGCTCTATGGCCACAGCCTGCAGCGGGAGGTCGCTTACCTGACCGTCCACTCCATGCTCCATCTGCTGGGCTACGACCACGAGACCAGCGGCCTGGAGGCTGTCCGCATGAGGGAAAAGGAGGAGGCTGTGCTGCTGCAGCTGGGACTGCCGCGCACGGTTTCCTACACAAACGACGAGATTTTGTACGAATGAGAATACGTTCCGATCTGGCCCGCTTTGGCCGCGGCTTCGTGTATGCCTGGAACGGCATCCGGGCCGCCGTCAAAGAGGAAAGAAACTTTCGCTTCCACATCTGCGCGGCGTTCTATGCCTATGCGGCGGCCTGGCTGGCCGGCTGCACGGCTGTGGAGCTGGCGCTGCTTTCGCTGTGTGTTTTCGCCGTCATGGCCATGGAGTTGATGAACTCGGCGGTAGAACGTGCGGTGGACAAGCCGGACACCACCCATTGGTGGAGCGCCGGCGCCGCCAAGGACATGGCCGCCGGCGCGGTGATGGTCACCGCTTTGGGGGCTGTCTGCGTGGCGGTATGCCTGTTCGGGAACACGGCGTCGCTGCGGGCCATCTGGCTGGGGGTCACCGCCAGCCCGGTGCGGATTGTGCTGTGGGCGGCGTCCCTTGTGGCGGCCTACTGGTTCACTTTCCGCTTTGGCAGAAAAAAAGAAAAAGAGGAGACAGAACATGCCGAATAAACAGGGCCATGAAACGTCCAGCGTGTTTGTGGCGCTGGTGGGCCGCCCCAATGTGGGAAAATCCAGCCTGACCAACCAGCTTGTGGGGGAAAAGGTCGCCATTGTCACCAACAAACCCCAGACCACCCGCAGCCGGATCACCGGCGTGATCACCAAAGGCCCTGTGCAGTATGTGCTGATGGACACCCCCGGCATCCATCTGCCCCGCAACAAGCTGGATGCCCGCATGACCCAGACAGCGGCGGCCAGCGTAAAGGATGTGGACGTTACCGTCATGCTTTTTGAGCCGGCGGGGACATTCACCGAGTCGGAACAGACGATGATGGACGCTCTGCGCAAAAGCGGCCCGGCCCTGGCAGTCATCAACAAGGTGGACACGCTGCGGGGCTTTGAAGAACTGGAGGCGCGCCGGCAGGAGATCGCCCGCCTGGGGATCTTTGAGGAGGTGCTGACCGTTTCGGCAAAGGACGGCACCGGCTGTGACGCGCTGCTGGAAAAACTCAAGACCTATGCAACCCCCGGGCCCCATTATTTTGACGACGATGCGTTCACCGACATGCCGGAAAAGGAACTGGTGGCCGAACTGATCCGGGAAAAACTGCTGCTCTTTATGCGGGAGGAGATTCCGCACGGGGTGGCGGTCACGGTGCAGAGTTTCAAGGAGAGACCGGACCGGGACCTGGTGGACATTTCGGTGGAGATCTGCTGTGAAAGAAAGAACCACAAGGGAATGATCATCGGCAAAAACGGACAGATGCTCAAAAAGATCGCCACGGCGGCCCGGCTGGACTGCGAGGAGCTGCTGGGTGTGCAGGTAAACCTCCAATGCTGGGTCAAGGTGCGGGAAGGCTGGCGGGACAACGAACGCCTGCTGGACGATTTGGGGTTCGCCAAACCCTGAGCGCATCGCTCCGCCGCGGTTGGACAACTTTTCCGCCCGGGGTGTGGTACACTGTCTTCCAACAAAGAAACGCGGCGGCCGTCCTGCCGGCGGCCGGCTGCGTGTGGGAGAGAGGTGCCGCATTATGCCGCAGGATTCCGACAGCATCCGGGATGGATGCTGGGCGCAGTTTGTCCAGACCGGGAGCGTCTATGATTACCTGGACTATAAAAGCAAGCAGGCCGAAGCCGTAGCGAAGGAGGGCGATGTCCATGCAGCTTGCCACAAGCGGCCTGGTTCTCCGGCAGGTCAAGGTGGGGGAGGCCGATCAGATCCTGACGATCCTCACGCCTGATCGCGGCGTTGTCTCGGCCTCGGCGCGGGGCAGTCTGCGGCTGAAAAGCAAGCTGTTCAGCGGCTGCGGGCTGTTTTGCTATTCGGAATTTTCTTTGACCTTTGGCCGGTCCAGCAATTTTGTGGACACCGCCCTGGTCAAAAAGGTGTTCCACGGCTTGGGGCGCAGCGTGGAAGGAATGGCGCTGGCCGCTTATTTTGCCGAAGCGTTGATCGTTTTGTCCCCGGAACCGCCGGAGGCGGAAGAACTTTTGCGGCTGATGCTCAACAGCCTGTATATGATCAGTGAAAACAAACGGCCGCTGCCGCTGATCAAGGCGATATTCGAGATGCGCGTCATGAGCCTGTCCGGCTACATGCCGCGCATTTTGGCCTGCGACCAGTGCGGCCGCTATGACGGCACCGACTTCTACCTGGACACGACCGACGGGGTGCTGCTGTGTGCCGACTGTGCCGACCGGCAGAAACATCTGCCCAACCTGGACGAAGGGGCGCTGTTTGCGCTGCGGCATATCTGCCTGGCCGAAGACCCGAAGCTCTTCGCCTTCACCCTCAGCGGCCCCAGTACCCGGAACTTGGGAAAGGTGTGCGAGCGGTACTTTGTAAGCAAGCTGGACCACGGTTTGAAGAGCCTGGATTTTCTGCATTCGGTGCTCGAATAGACAAGCGGACGCCGCCAGGGCCCGCTGTACGGCCATGTGCCGCCCGGGCGGCCTGTGGACGCGGCGCCCCGAAACAATATGACAAGGAGAACGAAAAATCCCATGGACCTTTCTTTTCAAAAGACCCTGGAATTGGATAAAATCATCGCCCGGGCTGTGACGCTTTGCGCCTGTGCGGAGACAAAGGAGAAGATGCAGGCGCTGACGCCCTTCGACACCGCCGAGGAGGAACGCTACGCCCTGGCGCAGACCAACGCCGTCAACAGCCTGCTGCTCAAAAACGGAAGCCCCCGGTTCGGGGCGGTCAGCAACGGCAAACGGATCGTCGCCCATGCGGTGAAAGGCGGGATCCTTTCCATGGGCGAACTGCTGGAAATCGCCGCCACGCTGCGCAATTTCCAGGGCCTGAGCCAGTGGTACGGCCTGACCGAGCACGAACCGCTGCCCACCGATGACCTGTTTTTTGCATTGGCGCCTCAGCCGATTCTTGAAAAGCAGATCACAGCCAGCATCCTTTCCCCCGAAGAGATGGCGGATACAGCCAGCAGCACCCTGCAGGACCTGCGCCGGAAGATCCGCTCCACCGAGGATTCCATCCGCACCAAACTGGATGCGATCATCAAAAATTCGACCACCAACAAATTCCTGCAGGATGCGGTGGTCTCGCTGCGCAACGGCCGCTATGTGGTGCCGGTCCGGGCGGAATATCGCGGGGAGGTCGGGGGCGTGATCCACGATGTGTCCTCCACCGGGGCCACCGTGTTTGTCGAGCCGACGGCGGTGGTGGAAGCCAACGCCCGCATCATGCAGCTGCGCGCCCAGGAGCAGGAGGAGATCACCCGGATCCTCTCCGCTTTCTCGGCCCAGGTCGGTTCGCTGGAACCCCAGTTCAGCTACAGCTATGACGCCATGCTGGAGATCGACCTTCTGCTGGCCAAGGCGCGCCTGGCGGTGGAACAGAATGCGTTTATGCCGCAGGTCAGCGATACCTGCCGCTTTGCGCTGAAAAAGGCGCGGCACCCGCTGATCGACAAGAAAAAGGTCGTGCCGGTGGACATCACCCTGGGGGACGCGTATGACACCCTGGTGATCACCGGCCCCAATACCGGCGGCAAGACAGTCTCGCTGAAAACCGCCGGCCTGCTCAACGCCATGGCCCAGTACGGATTCCTGATCCCGGCCCATGACAGCAGCACCGTCTGCCATTTTGATGAATACCTGGTGGACATCGGGGACGAGCAGAGCATCGAGCAGAGCCTGTCCACCTTCTCCGGCCACATGAAGCGCATCACCGAAATCCTGGACCTGGCGGGCCCGGATACCCTGACGCTGCTGGATGAGCTGGGGGCCGGGACCGACCCGGCGGAGGGCGCGGCACTGGCGGTGAGCATTCTTGAAAAACTGCGGCGGCACCACACGCTGCTGATGGCCACCACGCACTATGCCGAGCTGAAGATCTATGCGCTGGAGACACCCGGTGTGGTCAACGCCAGCTGTGAATTTGACGTGGAAAGCCTGATGCCCACCTACAAACTCAGCGTGGGGGTGCCGGGCAAGTCCAATGCTTTCCTGATCAGCGCCAAGCTGGGGATCCCGGAAGATGTGATCGACGCGGCTCGGGCGCACATGTCCAGCGACGACAAGCGGCTGGACAGCGTTCTGGCCCAGCTGGACGACCTCAAGCTGCAGCTGAAGGCTGCCGAAGCGGAGGCCGAGCGGGCGCGTTACCAGGCCGAACACGCCTTGGAGGACGCCGAGAAACAGCGCGACCAGCTGATCCGCCAGGGCGAGCAGCAACTGGAGGAAGCCCGCAAGCAGGCCCGCGATCTGGTGCAGCGGGTGCAGAACGACGCCTATGCCCTGACCGATGAGCTCCGGCGCATTCAGAAGGAGGAAAAGGCCAGCGCGGCCCAGCGGGCGATCCGTGCGCGGGAGATTGCCCGCAAGGATACGGAACAGCTGCTGAAAGGCACAGCTTCCCAGCAGACCGTACAGCCCTTTGTGCCGCTGAAAGAGGTGCGGGTGGGGCAGGAGGTCGTGATCGCCGAGCTGAACCAGACGGCCGTCGTCATGTCCAACCCGGACCGGGACGGCATGGTGGAAGTCCGGGCCGGCATCCTCAAAACCAAGGTGCCCCTGTCCGGCCTGAAAGCGCCGGACAAGATGACCCGCCAGAAAAAGACGCCGCCCAAACCTCACACCCACACCCATGTTCAGCTGGACCACAACCGCAAAGCCAGCCTGGAACTGAATCTGCTGGGTTATACGGTGGAGGAGGCGATCGGGGAGGTGGACCGCTTTCTGGACGGCGCCGTCATGCGCGGCCAGCACACGGTCTATATCATCCACGGCATGGGAACGGGCGCACTGCGCACCGGCATCCAGAAACATCTGCGCACCCACCGGCAGGTCAAGAGCTTCCGGCTCGGCGGCTACGGGGAAGGCGGCGCCGGCGTGACGGTCGTGGAACTCAAATAAAGCACCCCCCGCGTCAAGGGCTTTGCTGATAAACCGGCTTGTCCCGAAAATATTGCACAAAAACTCCCCTCCAAGGAGGCCAAGCGGCTTTCCTGGAGGGGAGCTTCGCTTTTGTTATACCCGGTTTTTCGTGCAAACTGCGATGGCGGTTCCCTTTTGCAACGCGCCCTTTCCCTTGGGCCGGCGGCTGTCCCGATCCGGCACATTGGCAAAGGAAGGGCTTCTTTGCGGTCGGAAGCCGTCTTTCGTTGTTTTGAGGCGCCGCCGGGGCGTTCTGCGCATTTTTTTGCCCGGCAGGTCATACACTGGGTGGTAAGCCTCGTTCATAGCGGGAGGGACGGCATGAAAACAGTCCTGTATCTTGATGTGTTGCTGCTTACCAATTTTCTGATCGCCTACGGCCTGCTGGCGGCGGCCGGTCTGCTGGCCGGTCTGTCCGGCCGGTTCGGGCGGATGCTGGCCGCCGCGGCCCTGGCAGCCCTTTCCACTCTGGTGATCCTGCTGCCGGAACAGGCATACCCCCTTCAGCTGCTCTACAAACTGGGCACCGGGGCGCTGGTGGCGGCGGTGGCCTTTGGGGTGCGGCCGCGGCGCAAGTATCTGGCGTCGGTGTGCTGGTACATGGCGCTGAACCTGCTTGTGGCCGGACTGTGCATCCTGGTCATCCTGCGCACCGGCACCGATCTGGTACAGACCGGCAACCTTGTGGTCTATCTGCGGGTGTCGCCGGTGCTTCTGGTGGCGCTCTCCGGGGTATGCTGCCTGGGTGTCTGGCTGGTGCTGGGAATGTTGGGTTCGACCGCTGACAACACCCTGCAGACGGTGGGCTTCGAGATGCAGCTGTGCGGCGCGACGGTGCGGCTGCGGGCGGTGCTGGACACCGGCTGCCACCTGAAAGACCCGATCACCTGCCTGCCGGTGCTGCTCATCAGCTACCCGGGGGCCCGTTCGCGTCTGCCGGAACCGCTGTGCGCTTTCCTTGACAGTTGGTTCGCCGGCGAGGAAAAGACCGAGATCAGCCCGGAGATCCCGCTGCGGCTGGTTCCCTGTGCGACGGCGACGGGCCGGACAGTCCTGCCGGGGGTGGCGGTGCGTCAGATCGGGGTAATCTCGCAGCAGGGGGTGCTGAGCCTTGGCCGGACGGCCGTGGCCTTCACCCAGCAGTGCTTTGGGAACGGAGAGTATGAGGCGCTGTACGGTTCGGATTTCTTTTGAAGGAGGAGAAGACAATGAAGCAATGGGCGCAAATGGGACAGGCATTGTATCAGGTCTGGCTGCGGCTGGCCGTGCCGCGGGCACTGTACTACATCAACGGGCCGGACACCCTGCCGGCACCGCTGGACCCGGAAGAAGAAAAGCAGGTCTTTGCCGATCTGGCAGCCGGGCAGCCCGGAGCCCGGGACACGCTGATCACACATAACCTGCGTCTGGTCGTCTACATTGCAAAAAAATTCGAAAGTCCCACCACCGGCGTCGAGGACATGATCTCCATTGGCACGATCGGTTTGATCAAGGCGGTCAACACCTTTGAGCCGGGCAAAAAGATCAAGCTGGCCACCTACGCGAGCCGGTGCATCGAAAACGAGATCCTGATGTATCTGCGCAAAAGCAGCAACCGCCGCCAGGACGCCAGCATCGACGAGCCGCTCAACACCGATTCGGACGGCAACGAGCTGCTGCTGGTGGATGTGCTGACCAGCGACGACGGCCAGGTGGGGGAAGCGCTGGAACGCAATGCCGAGCGGACGGCGCTGCGCCAGGCGGTAGGCCGGCTTTCCGCCCGGGAACGGAAAATCATGGAGATGCGTTTCGGGCTGAACGGAGAGCAGGAGCACACCCAGAAAGAGGTGGCGGATTCCATCGGAATCTCCCAGAGCTATATCTCCCGGCTGGAAAAGCGGATCATGAAGCGACTGCGCCGGGAGATGGAGGCGGTGGTCTGAACCCTCAGGTCCAGCCGGCCGAACTCTGCTGCACAAAGTCGGTGGCGACACCGCCCAGCAGGTTCATCTCCGGCTGATCGGCCAGCAGCACAAAGTCAAAGTCATCCCTGGTCCAGCGCAGCATCCCGTTGCGCCCGGGGGACTGGCTTTGGGTGACAAGGATCCCGTCAATGTCGTACTCTTCAATACTTTCGTACTCGTCATTCAGGAAATCGTCCGGCAAATCCAACGTACCGGAGGGGGCGGCGCGCAGCCGGGCAAAGTGGTTGGGGGTGATGACATATTCGATTTCCGCCGTTCCGTCATTGACGAGCCAGAAGCGGCGCGGGTGCAAAATCTCGCTGTCCGGATGAGTCTGGATGGCAAATCCGGCCGTACGGGCATAGCTGGGGGCGGTATACTCCCGCTGCACATTGCCGGTATCCTCCTTGTCAACAGCCGGATGCAGCACAATGAACAGCGCTACGCCGGTGGCCCCGAACAGGGCGCAGGCGATCCAAAACAGGTAAAACCAGACATCGGTCGGCATCATGGCGATCCCTCCTTTCCCACATCCTATGCGGGGCGGCTTGGCCATGTGCAAAGATTGCCAGAAACCTGCCTGTCTGATGCGGCTGCCGCCTGCCTATACTGGAACAAACAGGATAGGGAGGACAGACCAGATGTACAGCGGGAAAGTAGAGATCTGCGGTGTGAACACCGCCCAGCTGCCGGTTTTGAGCGAGCGCCAGAAGACCGAACTGCTGACCAGGGCCCGGGCCGGTGACAAGGTGGCGCGCCAGAAGATGATCCAGGGGAACCTGCGGCTTGTTTTAAGCGTGGTGCAGAAGTTTTCCGGCCGGGGCGAAAACCTGGACGATCTGTTTCAGGTCGGCTGCATCGGGCTCATCAAGGCCATCGACCATTTTGACCCAAGCCTGAAAGTCCGTTTTTCCACCTACGGCGTGCCGATGATCGTCGGGGAGATCCGCCGCTTCCTGCGGGACAACGCCCCGGTGCGGGTCAGCCGATCCATCCGGGACCTTGCCTACCATTCCATGCAGGCGCGGGAGGAACTGCAAAAACAGACCGGCCGGGAACCCCGCGTCTCGGAAATCGCCGCCCGGCTGGGCGCCACCCCGGAAAATGTGGCCATGGCGCTGGAATCGGTGGTGGAACCGGTCAGCCTGTACGAGCCGGCCTACACCGACGGGGACGAGTCGGTCGCCCTGATGGACCGGGTGCCCGAGGCCGGCGGGGAGGAGAGCTGGGTCAGCAGCATCATGTTCAAGGATACCATGCGGACCCTGTCCCAGCGGGAGCGCCGGATCATTTCGCTGCGGTATCTGTCCGGCAAGACCCAGGTCCAGGTGGCCCGGGAAATCGGAATCAGCCAGGCGCAGGTCAGCCGGCTGGAAAAGAACGCACTGTGCCGCATCCGGGAACAGATCTCCTGCTGCTGACAACAAAGAACGCCGGGTACAGGCGGACTGTACCCGGCGTTCTTTGCACGGTGGGGGGGGGGGAGGATGTTATGCCTGAGGCGCCTGGCTCTCGGCAACTTTCTGCTCCTGTTCGCGCTTCATTTTGCGGATCAGGCTGCGCATGCCGCGGGCGTCGGGCAGCTCGACGCCGCAAACACCCAGAGCGCGGTCAAAAGAGCGATAGTTCTTGTAAAGGATGCCGGTGATGCCCAGGTTGTAGGCGGCCTGGGCGTTTTGCTTGTTGTCGTCAATGAAGATCGATTCATCATAGGCCAGGTGGTATTTCTGCATCAGCAGCGTGTAGATCCTCGGGTCGGGTTTGAGCAGGTGGACATCGCAGGAGGCGACGCCGCCGTCAAACAGCGGAAAGAAATCCCGCTGTTTGATCTGCTCCATGGTGTCCGAGGCAATGTTGGACAGGTAATACAGCCGATAGCCCGCCAGCTTCAGCTTGCACATCGTGTTGATGGTGTGCTGGTTGGTTTTGAGGATGACCTCCCACTCGTCGATCACGGCCTGCACCTCAAAAACGCGTCCGCAGGCGGCTGCGTTTTCCAGCATGATCCGGTTGGCGGTCCCGCGGGAAATATCCCCCCGGTCCAGGTCCTCCCATTCCTTACTGCCAAAGGTCAGGGCGTACACGATCTCCTCCGCCTTTTTGTTCATAAAGCGGTCCATCAGGAAATCTTTGGGGGTGAAGTTGACAACCACGCCGCCCAGGTCAAAGATGATGTTTTTATACATAAACAGTCTCCTACGTTTCATCAGGGTCCGACACCCCGGCTGCGGACGTTGTTGACGGCCGGCCCCGCCGGGCTTTCTTTCCCTATTATACACGCAAACGGCGAAAGAAACAAATCCAACTGCCGCGCATAAGTATAAAAGAAGTGAGAAGGGAGGCGAACCGGCCATGACGCTGTACGAACTGCACTCGAAGGATGTGATCCAGAACAAGACCGGCGAGAAGCTGGGCCGCATCGACGATCTGGTCTTTTCGGCGGATACGGCGCAGATCGAAAAGGCTGTTCTGCGCGGAAGACCGCGCTGCTTCGGCCTTTTTGGCAGAGGCCCGGACCTGGAGATCCCCTGGGGGGATGTGAAGACCATTGGCACGGACGTGTTGATCGTGGATACCGAACTTCCTCCCGAAGAGAGGAGCCGCCCGCGCTGGTAAGGCGGACGGAAAGATTATGTAAATTTCTGGAAAAAACTTTTTGCTGCAGATGAAATTTTGTGTAAAGCGTGCTATAATAGGTAGGAAAATAGCCGTCTGCGGCCGAAATGAGGGTCTTGCATGAGTGGAAAGCGCCGGGATGCGTTCGGACTGCTGCTGGCGACCCTGCTGGCGCTGGGGCTCATCCTGTGGGGCGCTTGCTTTTGGATCGCGCCGGTCTGGCAATGGGGCTACCGTCCCGCTGCGTATGAGGCGCCGGCCGCACCCCGGCAGGAAAGCGAAGAAATCGTCCGCTGGCCGATCGACCTCAACCGGGCCGACGCCCAACAGCTGATGCAGCTGCCGGGCATCGGGGAGGTCAAAGCGGCGGCCATTCTTGCCTATCGGGCCGAGCACGGCGCGTTCCGCACGGTGGAAGAACTGGATGAGGTGCGCGGGATCTCGGCCCGGATGGTGGAAAGCTGGGACGGTTTGGTCGAAGTGGGCCCCGCCCGCTGAGTCGGCAACAAAACAGGGAGGATCGGATTTTGGAACAAGACAGCATCTTTATCAATCGGGAATTGAGCTGGCTGGACTTTGACAGCCGTGTGCTGGCGCTGGCAAAGGAGAAGAGCGTCCCGCTGGGGGAGCGCCTGAAGTTTGCCGCCATCTTTTCCAGCAATATGGATGAATTTTTCATGGTCCGCGTGGGGTCGCTGTATGACCAGACCCTGCTGAAAAACAACAAGCTGGACATTGTCACCCACATGACGGCGTCGGAACAGATCGCCGCCATCACCCCGCGGGTGGCGGAACTGCAGGCCAAGTGCGACAAGTACTGGCAGCACCTGGTGGCAGCGCTGAGCGAGAAGGGCTACCAGAAAGTGGACTTCAGCAAGCTGGACAAACAGCAGGAACATTTCTGGAAAGCCTATTTCCAGCGGGAGATCTTCCCGATCCTGAGCCCGCAGATCGTGGACCAGCGCCATCCGTTCCCCTTCCTGCGCAACAAGGAGATCTACTTCGGCGTGCAGCTGTACACCAAGGCCGACGGGATCCATTACGGCATCATCCCGATCAGCAACCAGTTCGAGCGGGTCCTGTTCACCAAGGACGGCAACGTGACCCGCTATGCCTTTGTGGAGGAGCTGATCGCCCACTATGCCTCGTCCATCTTCCGCAAGAACTCGGTGCAGAAATCCTGCCTGTTCCGCGTCACCCGCAATGCGGACATTACGGTGGATGAGGGGATGATGGACCATGACATCGACTTCCGCGATGTCATGAGCGAACTGCTGAAAAAACGTCGCAAACTGGCGGCGGTCCGGCTGCAGTTCTGGCCGGAAGCGCCCCAGGAGATCGTGAAGTTCCTGCGGGAAAAGCTGGTGGTGCCGGCGGACCGCTGCTTTGTGCAGACCTCGCCGCTGGATTCCGGCTGCCTGTTCCGCCTGTCCAGCCGCATCTCGTCGGACGGCAACGCCGGCTTGTTCTACCCGCCGGCCCGGCCGATCCAGGCACCCAACGGCTATGACCTGTACCGGGAAGCCCATGAGCACGATGTGCTGATCGCCTATCCCTATCAGAGCATCCGTCCCTTTATCCGTATGCTGCTCAAGGCGGGGGCGGACCCCAACGTGGTGTCCATCAAGATGACCCTCTACCGCATGGCCAGCGACTCCCAGATCGTGCAGGCGCTGATTGCGGCGGCGGAAAACGGCAAAGAAGTGGTGGCGATGGTGGAGCTGCGCGCCCGCTTCGACGAACAGAACAACATCGACTGGTCCAAACAGCTGGAGGATGCCGGCTGCACGGTCTTCTATGGGTTCGATGATTACAAAGTTCACTCCAAGCTGACGCTGATCACCTCCAAGGTGGACGGCAAGTACCATTACCTAACCCAGATCGGCACCGGCAACTACAACGAAAAGACCAGCGAACAGTACACCGACCTGTCCTTCATCACCTCCCGCCAGGAGATCGGCGAGGAGGCCAGCGCCGTCTTCAACAACATGGCGCTGCAGCGCCTGACCAGTGAGGCGGATACCATGCTGGTGGCGCCGCTGCGGTTCAAGTCCGTCCTGCTGGACGAGATGGACCGCCAGATCGCCAAGGCGCGGCGGGGTGAGCGGGCGTCGATGATTTTGAAAAACAACTCCCTCAACGACCCGCAGATCATTGAAAAGCTCAGTGAAGCCAGCTGCGCGGGGGTGCGGGTGGATATGATCATCCGCGGCATCTGCTGCGTTCGGGCGGGCGTTCCCGGCAAGACCGAGAATATCCACATCCGCAGCATCGTGGGCCGCTATCTGGAGCATTCCCGCATCTATTCCTTCGGGGAAGGTGCGGATGCCCGCATCTATATCGCCTCCGGCGACTTCCTGACCCGCAACACCGAACGCCGGGTGGAAGTGGGTGTCCGGGTGGACGACCCGAGGATCGCCCGCCAGCTGCGGGACATCCTTGACCTGCAGCTCCGGGATACGGTCAACGCCCGGGTGATGCAGCCGGACGGCAGTTATACCAAGGTCAAACCGGCGGACGGTCAGCCCCCGGTGGACAGCCAGATGGCCATGTACGGGTATTTCCAGCACGCGTTTGAACGGATCGACCCGCCTGGCATTGATCCCACGACCCCGGCCAGGGCGGTCGGATCGGTCACGGCGCCGCGGGCTGAACCGCGCCGCGATCGGGTGCGGCTGCGCGGACTGCTGGAAAGCCTGCGCGGCCTGGGCCAGAAATAAGGCCCGTCTGGTCAATCAATAGGAAAAAAGGAGAATACCGACCATGAAGAACTGTGTAGTGACAGCGAGTTATTCCTGCCCGCCGCAAAAGGTGTGGCTGTATCTGACCAACCCCAACCTGAACCACTGGCGCACCGACCTGAGCGGGGCGGAAGTGGCCAGCGACGGCAGCTCGATCACCGAGCACACCAAGGACGGCGGTGTGATCGAGGTGAAGGTGTTGGAGTCGGAGAAGGCGCGGCGGCTGCGGTGCAGTTTCACCCATGGCCGGGTTCATGGCACCTTTATTGCCATCCTGCTGGGCGGCGGCGACGCGACCAGCCTGGAATGCACCCTGGAAGTGGAGGGGATGGGCCTGTTCGCCAAACCCCGCAAGGGCCTGGAAGAGCGCCTGGAAATGCTGCGTCGGGCCATGGGGGAATAAGCGTCTGACCGCCTGACCCCGCACAAGCGGCGGATTCCCTGACCCGAACGGGAACAGTCCGACAGAGTAAGAAAGACAGGGCGTCTCTGGGGGAATCCCCCGGGGCGCCCTTTTTTGCTCCTGCGGGCTGCGCTGCACCGGCGGGTGCTAAAGGCGGGCCTGTCTGCATACAGCTGTATGGTAGGCAAGGACCGGAAGCACAGGGAGGGAACAGACCATGTGGGAGGACGCCAGCAAAAAGGACGTGAAGGAGCCGAACCTGCCACCGAAGGACAGGAAAACGGCGCAGGCCCCCAAACGCAGAAAAGGCGGCGATACATTGCTGTGGACCCAACTGCTGCTCTGCACGGCGCTGATTGCGGCGGTGTTGGCGGCCAGGTTCTGCTATCGTCCGCTCTACCGTTCGATGCAGCGACTCTTTTATGAGGCATTGGAGGCCCCCGGCCTGGACCTGGACGGCGGACATGAACTGGCAAAGTTCACCCAGGAGGCGGCGGCAGAGCTGTGGACGGCGGCCCGGCAGGTGATGGCGGAGTGGCAGACGGCCGCGCAGCCGGCAGTGGCCCGGGTCGGTGTGCGGTCGGTGCGCAGGGTTCCGGACCGCCAGGCGCCTTCTGGCAGCCGTTTGGAAGGGTATGACCCGCCCTTCGACTTTGGGTACCCGCTGCCCTTTGTCGTGCAGAACGCGACATCCAGCTACGGATGGCGGACCGACCCTGTCACCGGGCAGGGGGAGGAGTTCCACACCGGGACCGACCTCCCGGTGGCGGAGGGCACACAGGTGCTGGCTGCGGCGGACGGCGTGGTGCGGGTGGCGGGTACCCACAAAAGCTATGGCAATTACCTGCGGATCCTGCACCCCAACGGCGACGAGACACTGTATGCGCACATGCAGTACCTGTATGTGCGGCCCGGGCAGAAGGTCCAAAAGCAGCAGGTGCTGGGGACATCCGGCCAGACAGGCAACGTCACGGGACCGCATCTTCATTTTGAGCTGCTGCATGGAGGGATCCGGTATGATCCGACCGAAGCGCTGGAGCAGGCGGCCGGCTGACCGGCCGTTGCGTCTGCGCGCCCCGGTCCTGACCCTGTTCTTCTGGGTGATGGTACTGGCCTGGGACAGCACCGGCGTGGCAAGATGGGGGATGCTGGCGGCGATCCTTCACGAAAGCGGGCATCTGCTGGCCTGGGCCTTCCTAGTGCGGGAGCCCCCGCAGCTGGAACTGACGCTCTGGGGGATCTGTCTGCGGATGCGGGGGATCTGCCTGCCAGCCTGGCAAGAAAAGATCCTGGCCGCCGGCGGGCCGGTCATGAACTTCTTGGTCTGCCTGGGGCTGCTCGGCTGGATGGACCTGACCGGATATACCTACGCCGGCTGCTGGGCGGCTGCCGCCAACCTGCTGCTGGGGGCCTTCAACCTGCTGCCGGTCCCGGGGCTGGACGGGGCCCGTCTGCTGGAAAATTAGGCGGGGAAGGCGATGCCCGGGCGCCATGCGTCCGGGCGCTTTTCCTGTGCCTTGCGGGAAAGGGAAAGTCCTGATATAATAAACGAAATGATCGGCCGACCGAGCTGACCTTTCCGCGGGCCCTGACCCTGCGGAAAAGCCGCGGTGTGCCGGAGCCGGGGCTGAACCCCGGAACGACAGGAAACCAAGAGACAGGAAGAGGTCAAAGTTATGCCGAATATCAGCGAACTCAGACAGGCGCTTTTCCATGTGCAGAAACCCGGCCGCTATACGGGCGGTGAGCCCGGCAGCGTCATCAAGGAGAAGGACAAGGTGGATGTGCGGTTTGCCTTCTGCTTCCCGGATACGTATGAAGTGGGCATGTCCTTTCTGGGGGAGAAGATCCTGTACGAACTGCTCAATCGACATGAAAACTGGTGGTGCGAGCGGGCTTTCATGTCCTGGGTGGACATGAAGGAACAGATGGAGCAGCTGCAGATCCCGCTGTACTGCCTGGAAAGCAAGGACCCGCTGCGGGACTTCGATATTGTGGGGTTCACGCTGGAATACGAGCTTTGCTACACCAACATTCTGGCTATGCTGGACCTGGCCGGCATCCCGCTGCGGGCGGCCGACCGGGATGAAAGCTGGCCGCTGATCATCGCCGGCGGCCCCTGCGTCTGCAATGCCGAACCGATGGCGGACTTCTTTGACCTGATGCAGCTGGGGGAAGGGGAGCAGATGCTGCAGGACATCTGTGCCTGTGTGGAAGCCGGCAAAAAGAACGGCTGGAACAAAGAACAGCTGTTGCTGGAACTGGCCAGGATCCCCGGGGTGTACGTGCCCGCCTTTTACACGGTGGAGTACGAGCAGGACGGACGCATCCGGTCGGTCACGCCGAACCGGGAAGGGGTACCGCCGCAGGTGACCAAGGCCATCGTCCGGGATATGGACAGCTTCCCCCCGCCGGAAAACTTTGTCGTCCCCATCGTCGGCACGATCCAGGACCGGGCCAGCGTCGAGGTGCTGCGCGGCTGCGTGCGGGGGTGCCGGTTCTGCCAGGCCGGGCAGATCTATCGCCCCTTCCGGGAGCGTTCCCCCAAACTCATCAGCGACTGCGCCCGGACCCTGTGCGCCAACACAGGCTACGACGAACTCAGCCTGATGAGCCTGTCCACCTCCGACCATTCCCGCCTGGAAGAGATCCTGGACCGGCTGAACGAGTGGGCGGAGGCCGACCATGTCAGTCTGTCGCTGCCTTCGCTGCGGGTGGACAACTTCTCCCAGTCGCTGGTGGAAAAGACCAGCCGGGTGCGCAAGAGCGGCCTGACCTTTGCGGCGGAGGCCGGCACCCAGCGCCTGCGGGATGTCATCAACAAAAATGTCACCTGGGAGCAGATCGAGCGGGGCTGCCGCATTGCCTTCAAGGAAGGCTACACCTCGGTCAAGCTGTACTTTATGATGGGCCTGCCCACCGAGACGATGGAGGACATCAAGGGCATTGCCGACACTGCCCAGCAGGTGGTCAACCTGTTCTATTCGATTCCCGACCGGCCCAAAGGCAAGGGGGTGCAGGTGACCATCAGCGTGGCATGTTTTGTGCCAAAGCCCTGGACACCCTTCCAGTTCTGTGCCCAGGACACCCGCGAGCGCTTGCGGGAAAAGCAGAAATACCTGCTTTCCTGCGTGCATTCCCGCAAGATCAAGGTCAATTATCACGACAGCGCCACCAGCGTGCTGGAGGGAATCTTTGCAAAAGGCGACCGGCGCCTGGGCGCGGTGATTGAAAAAGCCTACCGCATGGGCTCGGTTTTTGATACCTGGGAAGAATACTTTGACTACGACCGCTGGCTGGCTGCGTTCGCAGCCTGCGGGCTGGACCCGGACTTTTACAACTACCGCCCGCTGGGGCTGGAGGAACCCGCCCCCTGGGACCACCTGAACGTGGGGGTCAGCCGGGCGTTCCTGGCGCGGGAATACAACAAAGCGCTGCGCGCCGAGACCACGCCCCCCTGCAACCGTCAGTGCAGCGGCTGCGGCGCCAATAAACTGTTGGGAGGACCTTGCTTTGCTTACGATCAGGATCAGCTTTGAAAAACGCGGGGAGGCGGCGTACATCTCGCTGCTGGACCTGCAGCGGGTGTTCCACCGGATCTTGAAACGCAGCGGCCTGCCGGTGTACTATACCCAGGGGTTCAACCCGCATATCTACCTTTCCTTCAACTGCCCGCTTTCGCTGGGGCAGGAGAGTCTGTGCGAAAGCTGCGACATCAAGACGGAGGAGGAAGCGCCCGACCTGCAGGCATGGCAGGAAACGCTGCAGCCCTATATGCCGCACGGCATCAGGATTTTGAAAATCGCCCGGGCGGTGCGCAAAAGCAGCGAGATCGCCACGGCTGAGTATGAGCTGACCCTCCCGGAAAATGGCCGGGCGGCGGTGGACGCATACAATGCAGCCCCCGGGGTGCCGGTGGCCAAAAAGACCAAACGAGGGCAGCGGGAGCTGGACCTGAAAGCCTTTGTGCCGTCCCTGCAGGCGCGGCCGGCGCCGGCCGGCGGCTGGAAGGTATCGCTGCGCCTGCCCTGCGCTTCGGGAGAAGGGGACAACCTGAACCCGGCGCTGCTGCTGGGCTATTTTGAGCAGCAGGGGGTGCAGCCGTGGCAGTGCGAGGTGCTGCGCACCGGATTGTTGACGGCAGAAGGGAAAGAATTTTCCTGAAACTTGAAAAAACGCTTGCAAAATGACCTTTGGTATGGTATGATATTCGAGCGTTAGTACGCCGGGCCACCGGCGGGTAATGGCAAAAGCATTATACAGGCGGTCCTCTGCCCGTTTGTTTTGAGGCATGAACGTCGGAAAACATGGAGGAATTGATCAATGGACGCAATGAAGAAGATCACCGAGGGCATGATCAAAGAGAACCGCCCCCAGTTCGAAGTGGGCGACACCGTCCGGGTGTCCGTCCGCATCAAGGAAGGCGACAAGGAGCGCATCCAGGCTTTTGAAGGCACCGTCATCGCCAAGAAGCATGGCGGCGTCGCCGAGACCTTCACCGTCCGCCGTACCTCTTACGGCGTCGGTGTGGAGCGTGTGTTCCCCATCAACAGCCCGTTCGTGGAGAAGGTGGAGGTTGTCCGCCGCGGTAAGGTCCGCCGTGCCAAGCTGTTCTATCTGCGTGGCCGTACCGGCAAAGCCGCCAAAGTCAAAGCGCGCATCTGAGAAAATTCGAGCAGGCCATTTGGCTGCGAAGGGGGAGGACGGTTGGCGTTCTCCCTTTTTGCATTCACGGTATGTTTTATGGTAAGGGAGGGCGGTATATGGACACGGTGGCGTGCCGGGACCGCTTTAACAAAAAGTTCAAGCGCAACAAAAACAATCTGGAATGGTTCGAAGCGATGGTGATGGCCATGGTGGCCGTCGCGCTGGTGTTCACCTTTGCGGTGCGCATGATCCGGGTGGAAGGCGAATCCATGGTGCCGACCCTGCAGGACGGCCAGCGGATTCTGATCTCCAGCCTGCCATATCAGCCGCAGTACGGCGACATCATCGTGACCGACGCCTACACCTCCTACGGCGAGCCGCTGGTCAAGCGGGTGATCGGCAAGGCGGGCGATGAGATCGACATTGATTTCCAGAACGGGATCGTGTACCGCAACGGGCAAGCCCTGGACGAACCCTACACGGCGGAGCCCACCTATCTGCAGGAGAGCGTGGAGTTCCCGGTGACGGTGCCGGAAGACTGCCTCTTTGTGATGGGAGACAACCGCAACCATTCCACCGACAGCCGGGACCAGCGGGTCGGCTTTATCCATGTGAACGATGTGCTGGGGCGGGTGCTGCGCTGACAGAAAGGAAGATCCATGAGCGAAACGATCATCAACCGCCGCCAGATCCACTGGTTCCCGGGGCACATGGCCAAGACGCTGCGCCTGATGGAGACCGAGATCCGCCATGTGGACTGCGTGCTGCAGGTGTTGGACGCCCGCATCCCGCTGTCCAGCCTGAATCCCGAGATCGAGCGGATCACCGCGGGCAAACCCCATCTGTATGTGCTCAACAAGGCGGACCTGGCCGACCCGGCCATCACCCGCCAGTGGCTGGAGTATTTCCGGTCGGCGGGGGAAGGCTGCCTGCCGATGGATTCCAAGCAGAAGGGGCGGGCCAACGCGGTCCGCGCCCCCATCGAGCAGGAACTGGCAGCCCTGATGGAACGGCGCCGTGCCAAGGGGATGGTGGGGGCCCGCATCCGGGTGATGGTGGTGGGCATCCCCAATGTGGGAAAATCCACCTTCATCAACTCCTTTGCCGGGACCACCCGGGCCAAGGCAGCCAACAAGCCCGGTGTGACCCGCGGCAAGCAGTGGATCACGGTGGGCAATTACGACCTGATGGATATGCCCGGCGTGCTCTGGAAGAAGTTTGACTCCCTGGAAACGGCGGCCAATCTGGCCTTCATCGGTTCGATCCGGGATGACATCCTGGACGTGGAGGAGCTGGCCTGCGGTTTGCTGAGCAGTGTGCGGGGCATTTATCCCCAGCGGCTGCTGGAGCGTTACAAACTGCCGGCGGATGCGCTGGAACTGGCGCCCTACGACCTGCTTCTGGCCATCGGGGCCAAACGCGGGATGCTTGTCAGCGGCGGCGAAGTGGATGCCGAGCGGGCGGCCAGGACTGTGGTGGGGGAATTCCGCGCCAGCAAATGGGGACGGCTCTCGCTGGAGCGCCCGCCGCAGCTGCCGCAGCCGGAGGGGGACGAAGATGCCGAGAAAGACAGTTGACAGCGCACCGCTGTATGCCTTTGACGCGCAGCTGCGCGCTGCCCACGGGCGGCTGTGCGGGGTGGATGAAGCCGGCCGCGGGCCGCTGTGCGGGCCGGTGTGCTGCGCGGCGGTGATCCTTGACCCCGAGGACCCGATCCCTGGGGTGACCGATTCCAAAAAGCTCTCCGCCCAGCACCGGGAAGCGCTGTATCAGGAGATCGTCCGCCGTGCACTGGCCTACTGCGTGGAATTTGTCTCCCCCCAGGAGATCGACGAGAAAAACATCCTCTGGGCCACGATGGCGGGCATGACCCGGGCAGTGACCGGGCTGGCAGCATCCCCGGACTATGTACTCGTGGACGGTAACCGCTGCCCGCCGGATCTTCCGGTGCCGGCGCAGGCGGTCATCAAGGGGGACGCCAACAGCGCCTCGATCGCGGCGGCTTCCATCCTGGCCAAGGTCAGCCGGGATCACTACATGCTGGAATTGGACGCACAATACCCCCAGTATGAGCTGGCCAAGCACAAGGGGTACCCCACGGTCCGGCATTACGAGCTGATCGCGCAGTATGGCATCCAGCCGTTTTATCGCCGTAGCTTTTTGAAAAAGCAGGGGTACTGGCCGTGAACCGGGATGCGCAGAAAAAGGAACTGGGCCATACCGGGGAGGCCGTTGCCGCCAAATACTACCGGCAGCGGGGGTATCTGCTGCTGAACCACAACTACCGCACCCGCATGGGGGAACTGGACCTGATCCTCTATAAGGACGGCGGTCTTGTCTTTGCCGAGGTAAAGACAAGGACCTCAGCCGTCAAAGCGAGGCCGGCCGATTCGGTCGATTCCCGCAAACAGCGGCGGCTGATCGCCGCGGCGCAGTTTTATCTGCAGCGCAGTCCCTATGCCGACGCCCCCGTCCGCTTTGACGTGGTCGAGGTGATGCCGGTGGACGGCGGCTGGCAGGTCCATTGTATCCAGAACGCCTTCCAACTGTGAGTTTGGGGTGTGCCGGAGCAATCAAAAGTGCTGGAAAATCCGCCGAACGCAGTGGACGCAGGGCGTGAGACCGCAGGAATGCCGTATGGATTGCAAGCCCCTGCAACGTGGCAACGCAGCCTTCCGGCAAAAGCGGACAGCGCAGAAGAGTTTTCGGATACACCAAAGGAAAGGGGAAAGATATGCAGTATCAAAGCACACGCGACCGCAACATCGTTGTTTCTTCCTCCGAAGCCATTGTTCGGGGCCTGGCGCCGGACGGCGGGCTGTTTGTGCCGCAGGCCTTCCCTGCGGCGAAGCTGGATGCCTGGCGGCATCTTTCCTATCCGCAGCTGGCGGCCGCGGTGCTGGGCAGCTTTTTGACAGAGTACGACCCCGCCTTTTTGGAGCAGGCGGCAAAGGAGACTTACGGCGTGGCGTTTTCCGGCAAGGCCGGCCAGGTCGAACCGGTGGCCGACGGGCTCTTTGCGCTGGAACTCTGGCATGGCCCTACCTGCGCCTTCAAGGACTATGCGCTGCAGATCATGCCGAAGCTGCTGGTCCAGGCCAAAAAGAACCTGGGCCGCACCGAGCGGACCCGGATTCTGGTGGCCACCTCGGGCGACACCGGCAAGGCGGCGCTGGCCGGGTATGCCGGCCTCGATGGGGTGGAGATCGAGGTGTTCTACCCCAACGACGGTACCAGCGAGATCCAGCGGCTGCAGATGGTCACCCAGACCGGGGACAATGTGGCGGTGTACGCCGTCAACGGCAACTTTGACGACGCCCAGAGCGGCGTGAAGCGCGTGTTCGGCGACGAAACCGTGGCCAGGGAACTGGCCGGGCGCGGTATCCGGCTGTCCAGCGCCAACTCCATCAACTGGGGGCGGTTGGCCCCGCAGATCGTCTACTACTTCTACGCATATTTCCGCCTGGCGGAAACCGGCGGCGTCGCCTGGGGCGACGTGGTGGACTTCTGCGTGCCCACCGGAAATTTCGGGGACATCCTGGCCGGTTACTATGCCAAGCGGATGGGGCTTCCGGTTGGCCGGCTGGTGTGCGCTTCCAACAAAAACAATGTGCTGTCGGACTTTATCCGCACCGGCACCTACGACAGGCGCCGCACCTTCTATAAGACCACCTCGCCCTCAATGGACATTCTGATCTCCAGCAACCTGGAACGCCTTTTGTACCATCTGACCGAAGACGAGGCAAAGGTGGCCGGTTGGATGGCTCAACTGGCCGAGACCGGCTGCTACACGGTGGATGCCCGGACCCTGGCCCGCCTGCAGGAAACCTTCCGCTGCGGCTGGGCGGATGATGCAGCGGCGGCCCGGACGCTTCATGACTTGTGGGCGCAGGACCGGTATCTGTGTGACCCCCACACGGCGGTGGCCTTCCATGCGGCGGTCCGGCAGCGCACCGCGGCGCCGATGGTGGTGCTGTCCACCGCCAGTCCCTTCAAGTTCCCGCGGGACGTGCTGGCGGCGCTGGGGCTGGAGGTCCCGGCCAGCGACTTTGACGCGATGGACGCACTGACCCGGGCCACCGGAAGCCCGGCGCCGGCACAGCTCAGCGGTCTGAAGGCGCTGCCGGTCCGGTTCGACCGGACGCTGGACCCGGAGCAGATCCGCACGGCGGCCCTGGCTGCGCGGGTGAGCGAAGGATAACGGGATGGCGATTTTTGCGATTGGAGACCTGCACCTGTCCCTGGGCGCGGACAAGCCGATGGATGTTTTCCCGGGGTGGGAGGGATACCTGCCCAAACTGGAACGGAACTGGCGCACGCTGATCGGACCGGAGGACACGGTAATCCTGGCCGGGGATACCTCCTGGGCGATGAAGCTGGAGGATACCCGGGAGGATTTCGCCTTCCTCCAGGCCCTCCCCGGCCGGAAATGGCTGCTGAAGGGCAACCATGATTACTGGTGGACCACCACCCGGAAGATGGAGACCTATTTTGCCGAAAGCGGTTTCGATACTTTGCACATCCTGCACAACAACTGCTGTCGTGTGGGCGGCAAGGCGCTGTGCGGTACCAGGGGCTGGCCTTTTGACGACACCGAAGCGCAGAGCGCCAAAATCATGGCGCGGGAAGCCGGCCGGCTGCGTCTGTCGCTGGCTTCGGCCGGGGATGACTGCGAGGAGATCATCGCCTTCCTGCATTACCCGCCGGTCTTCGGCAGCACCGGTGCGCCCGAGCTCACCGACCTGCTCAAGCAGTACGGCGTGCGGCGGTGCTATTACGGCCACCTGCACGGCAAGGCGATCCGCTACGCCGTCCAGGGGGAGCGGGATGGCATCCGGTACCGGCTGATCTCGGCGGACGGGCTGGGTTTTTGCCCCCAGCCGATCATTCCGTAGGCATTTTTCTTGCGCACGGCAGCAAAAAAGTCAAAAATATACTGGTATTCTTGCGCAAGGCATGATATAATAAACTGTATTTCTATGTTTGGAGGACTACAAATGAACCTGATCTCTTGTGAAAAACTTGAAAAAAGTATGGTCGAGATTCAGTTTTCGATCGACGCCGATACCTTCAAAAAGGCTGTCAACAACGCCTTTAAGCGCGAAAGCAAAAAGTATGCCATCCCGGGTTTCCGCAAGGGCAAGGCCCCGCGCAGCATGATCGAAAAGATGTACGGCGCTGACATCTTCCATTACGACGCCGTCAACGATCTGTTCCCCGAAGCCTATGAGGCTGCCGTCAAGGAAGCCAAGGTGGATGTGGTCGGCCGCCCGGAGCCGGAGGTTGTCTCCATGTCCGAGGCGGACGGCGCGGTCCTCAAGGTGAAGGTCGCGGTCAAGCCGGAGGTCACCCTGGGCGAGTATGCCGGTTTAAATGTGACCAAGAAGGTCAAGACTGTGGAAGAGTCTCAGGTCGAAGCCGAGCTCAAGCGGATGCAGGACCGCAACGGCCGCATGCTGACCCGTGAGGGCGCGGCGGAGGACGGCGACACCGTCGATATCGACTTTGAAGGCTTTGTGGACGGCACCGCTTTTGAGGGCGGCAAGGCCGAGCATTACTCTCTGGTGCTGGGCAGCCATTCCTTCATCCCCGGCTTTGAGGAGCAGGTCGTGGGTCACGCCGCCGGCGAAGAGTTCGATGTCAACGTGAAGTTCCCCGAAGAGTACCAGGCCAGCGAGCTGGCGGGCAAGGACGCCACCTTCAAGATCAAGCTGCACGAAGTGAAGTACAAGGAACTGCCGAATCTGGACGACGACTTCGCCATGGATGTCAGCGAGTATGACACCCTGGAAGAGCTCAAGAACTCCATCCGCAAGGGCATCGAGGACAACAACGAGAAGATGGCCGACCAGCAGGTGGAAAACGACCTGATCGAGATGGTCGTCAACAACATGACGGCGGAGATCCCCCAGGCGATGTACGATGAGCGCATCGAGGAGCTGGTGCAGGACTTCCAGTACCGCATTTCCCAGCAGGGCCTGAAGCTGGAGCAGTACCTGCAGTACGTGGGCATGAACATGGATCAGTTCAAGGCCCAGTTCGCCGAGCAGGCGGAAAAGCAGGTCAAGATGCGCCTGGCGATGGAAGCCATCGTGGCGAAGGAAGGGATCACCGCCAGCGACGAGGAATTCGACAAGGAAGTTCAGCGGATCGCGGACGCCTACAAGATGGAAGCGGACAAGGTTCGCTCCATCGTCAACGAGGAGGCTGTGAAGGCTGACCTTGCGGTGAACAAAGCCATCGACTTCGTCAAGGAGAAGGCCAACGTGACCACCGAAACCGTCTCGGACGAAACTGCCGGGCAGGAATAAAAAATCTTGCGACCGATACGGTGCCGCTGCCGCCGTATCGGTCGGTTTATCAAACGGGCGTTTTCGCCCGCGGGCAGCCATCAAATTTATACCATGGGAGGGAACTTGCATGAGTTTGGTACCTTACGTTGTCGAACAGACCGCACGCGGTGAGCGCAGCTATGATATTTTCTCGCGGCTGCTCAATGACCGCATCATCGTTTTGAGCGAGGATGTGAACGCGACCTCGGCCAGTGTGGTCGTGGCGCAGCTGCTGTACCTGGAAGGGCAGGACCCGGAAAAGGACATCAGCTTCTACATCAACAGCCCGGGCGGATCCATCACCGATGGAATGGCCATTCATGATACGATGCAGTACATCAAGTGCGATGTCTCGACCATCTGCGTGGGGATGGCGGCCTCCATGGGCGCGTTCCTGCTGGCCAGCGGCACCAAGGGCAAGCGCTATGCGCTGCCCAATTCCGAGATCCTCATCCACCAGCCGCTGATCGGCGGCGGCGGGCTCTCCGGCCAGGCCACCGACATCAAGATCCATTCGGACCACCTCGTGTATGTGCGCTCCAAGCTCAACCGTCTGCTCAGCGAGTATACGGGTCAGCAGCTGGAGACCATCGAGCGGGATACCGAGCGCGACAATTATATGACCGCCCAGCAGGCCAAAGAGTATGGCCTGATCGACGAGATCATCACCAAACACTGAACCACGGGGGAAGGAAATGGCAAATACGATTTCCGGCAAGGACGGAAAGGAACGTGAACTGGTCTGCAATTTCTGTGGCCGGTCCCAAAAACAGGTGGATCAGCTGATCCTCGGCCCCGGTGTCAACATCTGCAACGAGTGCATCGACATGTGCTACAATGCGCTGTACCGGGATGAGGGCACCCCTCCGCCGCCGCGTGCCACAGCCCAGCGCCGCGCCGCCACGGCCCGGCCCCGGCGTTCCTTCGATCCGCTGCAGGATATCCATATCCTGACGCCGGCGGAGATCAAGGCGGGGCTGGACCAGTATGTCATCGGGCAGGATGACGCCAAAAAAGTGCTGGCGGTCTCTGTGTACAACCACTACAAACGGATCCTGTCCGGCCGGGAAAGCGAAGTGGAGCTGCAAAAGTCCAACGTTCTGATGCTGGGGCCTTCCGGCACCGGCAAGACGCTGCTGGCGCAGACACTGGCCAAGATGCTGGGGGTCCCGTTTGCAATCGCCGACGCCACGACCCTTACCGAGGCCGGCTATGTGGGCGAGGATGTGGAGAACATCCTGCTCAAGCTCATCCAGGCGGCGGACTTTGACATCCAGAAGGCGGAGGTCGGCATCATCTATATTGATGAGATCGACAAGATCACCCGCAAGAGCGAAAACCCCTCCATCACCCGCGACGTGGGCGGCGAAGGGGTCCAGCAGGCGCTGCTGAAGATCCTGGAAGGCACGGTCAGCAATGTGCCGCCCCAGGGCGGGCGCAAGCATCCCCAGCAGGAGTTTATCCAGATCAACACCAAAAACATCCTGTTCATCTGCGGCGGCGCCTTCGACGGGCTGGAGAAGTATATCCAGAAACGGACCGACCGCTCCACCCTCGGTTTCGGCAGCCAGCTGCGGACCAGCCTGGACAAGGACGAGACCCGCCAGAAGCTGCTGCGCCGGGTGGAACCGGATGACCTGGTCAAATTCGGTCTGATCCCGGAACTGATCGGCCGTCTGCCGGTGGTCACGGTGCTGGACCCGCTGGACGAGGAAGCTCTGGTCCGGGTGCTGACCGAGCCGAAGAACAGCATCGTGCGCCAGTACAAGGAGCTGTTCAACCTGGACGACGCGGAGCTGGTCTTTACCGACGCTGCCCTGCATTCCATCGCCAAAAAGACGATCGAGCGCAAAAGCGGTGCCCGCGGCCTGCGCAGCGTCGTGGAGGATCTGCTGATTCCGGTCATGTACGACATCCCCTCCGATCCGACGATCATCCGTGTCACGATCGACGAGGACACCGTGCAGGGCGGCAAGCCGCACCTGGAATACGGTGCCGTCCGCAAGCGGTATAAAACACAGCCGCCGGCGCTTACCTGATCGTACCTCAAACGTAACCTGTGTGATCCCCCGAGCCTTTGGCCCGGGGGATTTTTGCATTGTATCCGCCGGGAGGGAGCGGCCGGATCGTCCCAACGCCGCCGGCGAAGCCGCCTCCGCCTGTGTCACGGCGCACGGGAGGGGAGAGAGGCGGGATCTTCATCTGCAGTCAAAGGCAGGGCGGCTTTTCGCCCGGCAGGGACGCGCCTGTTGTCAAAAGTGTGAAATCGGGCGCTTGGGTCTGCTAATTTTCCTCCCTGGAGGGAAAACAGCCGGGGCCGCAGCCTGGCAGAGAGGGCAAAACAGCGAGTGCAAGAGGGGAAAGAGAGGGGAAACAAGAGCGTAAACAAGCGATGGTGCGACAAAAACGAGGGCGTTCACAAAAATATTACACTTTTTGGCGTGCAGGGGCTTGATTTTTGTGACGCATGTGCTAAAATATGTTTAGCACTCAGGGAAACAGAGTGCTAAAGCAAACTTGTTATAAATATATTTTTCGATAGGGAGGACATTCACTATGAGAATCAAACCTCTGGCTGACCGTGTTGTGATCAAACTGGTCGAAGAAGAAGAGACGACGAAGGGCGGCCTGATCCTGACCGGCTCCGCCAAGGAAAAGCCGCAGATCGCGGAAGTCCTGGCTGTCGGCCCCGGCGGCAATGTGGATGGCAAGGACGTGGAGATGATCGTCAAGGTGGGCGACAAGGTCCTGACCAGCAAGTATGCCGGCACCGAGGTCAAGGTGGATGGCGAGGAATGCACCATCGTCCGCCAGAGCGACATCCTGGCCGTTGTGGAATGACCTCGTGACCGAAACCAATGATTCTTTGACAGTACAGCAAAACAGGTAAGGAGAGACAGATATGGCTAAACAGATTATGCAGGGCGAAGAAGCCCGCAAAGCTCTTTGCGCCGGCATCGACCAGCTGGCGGACACCGTCAAGATCACTCTGGGCCCCAAGGGCCGCAACGTGGTGCTGGGCAAGAAGTTCGGCAGCCCCCTCATCACCAACGACGGTGTCACCATCGCCAAGGAGATCGAGCTGAAGGACGCCTTTGAAAACATGGGCGCTCAGCTGGTCCGCGAAGTGGCGACCAAGACCAACGACGCGGCCGGCGACGGCACCACCACCGCCACCGTGCTGGCGCAGGCCATGGTCACCGAAGGCATGAAGAACGTCACGGCCGGCGCCAACCCGATGGATGTCAAGCGCGGTATCCAGAAGGCTGTGAATGTGGCTGTGGAGGCCGTGAAGGCGCACAGCCAGAAGGTCAACGGCACCAAGGACATTGCCCGTGTCGGCACCGTCTCTGCCGGCGACGCCGAGATCGGCCAGCTGATTGCCGACGCCATGGAGAAGGTCTCTGCGGACGGCGTCATCACCATCGAGGAGAACAAGACCACGGCCGAGACCTACACCGAAGTGGTGGAAGGCATGCAGTTTGACCGCGGTTATGTGACCCCCTATATGGTCACCGATACCGAGAAGATGGAAGCTGTCTTTGAGGATTGCAGCGTTCTGATCACCGACAAGAAGATCAGCGCCTTCCAGGATATGGTTCCCCTGCTGGAGCAGATCGTCCAGTCCGGCCGCAAGCTGCTCATCATCGCGGAAGATGTGGAGGGCGACGCGCTGTCCAACCTGATCATCAACCGTCTGCGCGGCGGCCTGAATGTGGTGGCTGTCAAGGCCCCCGGCTTCGGCGATCGCCGCAAGGAGATGCTGCAGGACATCGCCACCCTGACCGGCGGCACCGTCATCAGCAGCGACCTGGGCTATGAGCTGAAGGACGCCACCCTGGATCTGCTGGGCAGCGCCCGTCAGGTCAAGGTTACCAAGGAACTGACCACCATCGTGGGCGGCAACGGCGACAAACAGGCCATCGCGGACCGTGTCGCCCAGATCCGCAGCCAGATCTCCACCGCCACCTCCGACTTCGACCGTGAGAAGCTGCAGGAACGCCTGGCCAAGCTGGCCGGCGGCGTGGCCGTCATCAAGGTCGGCGCCTCCACCGAAGTGGAGATGAAGGACAAGAAGCTCCGCATTGAGGACGCCCTGAACGCCACCAAGGCGGCTGTGGAAGAGGGCATCGTGGCCGGCGGCGGCACCGCTACCCTGAACGCCATCCCCGCCGTGGACAATCTGGTGGCTGAGCTGGAAGGCGACGAGCGCACCGGCGCCCGCATCGTCCGCAAGGCCCTGGAGGCCCCCCTGCGCCAGATCGCCGCGAACGCCGGGCTGGAAGGCAGCGTGATCATCAACGAGATCCTGCAGGCCGGCAAGCCCAACTACGGCTATGACGCGCAGAACGAGTCCTATGTGGACGACATGATCGAGGCCGGCATCGTGGATCCGACCAAGGTCACCCGTTCGGCGCTGGAAAATGCCGCCAGCGTGGCTTCGATGGTCCTGACCACCGAGAGCCTGGTGGCCGATCTGCCCGAACCGCCGGCTCCGGCGGCTCCCGCGGGCGGCGACATGGGCGGCATGTATTGATAAGCACTCCAAGCCCTTGAAACGACTGGGTTTCAGCGTTAAGAAAAGCGGATTTACGCCAGACTTACGCCACAGACAAAGCGCATGATAGGGCAATAGATACCCGGTACTCACTTCATCGTGGGTGCCGGGTATTTTTATGGAAAAGTTGTCTAAATCGTTTTGGCCGGAAAAACTACGCCGAGTTGCTCATGCAGAATTTTGAATGCAACTTCCATCTGCGGGCTGATCCACTTATTGCGGTGATATACGCAAACCGCAGGGAAAATGTAATCATCTAATTCTGTCTTGAGTTGTAGTAAGGAGCTGCTTTTCAGCTCATCTTCCACTGAGAAGCGCGGGACATACGCAATGCCCAAATTATTCATAACGCTCCGCTTGACAGCCTCAATGCTTTGTAATTTCATGGGCGGGCGCAGCACAATATCTTTTTCGTTCAAGTATGCGTCCATTTTCTTCTGGTAATTTGCATTTGGTTCATTAAAAATCATGCTTATTGGTTTTCGCTGATGTGGTGTTATAAAATCAAGTTCATTGGGATTCAGAAATGGAGAACCTATTAGACATCCCATAAACGGTTTTGAGGCAGGATGCAGGACGGATTCAGGGAAGTTCCCTTTGTCGCAGTCAATTCCTATATCAGCAGAACCGTTCACAATGGCTTGGTTTACGTCATCCGATGGGCAGGAGTTTATGATGAGTTGTAAGTGGGGAGCTTCATGTAAAATAGCCTTAATGATTGGCTGCATGATATAAATAAAAATAGAGTCCGGAGCTACCAGCCGCAATGTCCCGGTCAGTTCCGAGGCATCTTTTTTGTAGTTCATAATTTGCTCTACATTTTGCAGAATTTTTTCGACAAACGGAAGGATGTCCTTTCCGGCTTGTGTCAGTTCCATCTTGCGACCGACTTTTTCAAATAACTGAATGGAAAACTCGTCCTCTAATTGCTTAATCTGCGAGGTGACGGTGGATGGAGCATAGTTGAGTTGCGTGGCGGCCTTCTGAAAACTACCTGTTTCAAGAATGGTCATAAGCGTGACTAAATTTTTTGTGTCCATAATGCCCTCCAAACACAACGAAAAAACCGAACTTCAGCTTTTGAATTATTCGCTTTTTATGAACGCTTCTTGATGCTATTATAGTCTTGCAGGCAAGATATGGCAAGTATCAAAAATGCCGCGTTCTGAAAATAGCGAGGAGGGTTCAAATCATGGATTTCCATTTAACAGAGGAAGAACAAAAACTCGTTGAGCGAATACACGAGTTTGCCGTCAATGAGGTTGCGCCGTTAGCTGCCGAACTGGATGAACGAGAGCGTTTCCCGTCCGAGGCGTTCAAACGACTGGGCGAGATGAATATGATGGGCGTCTGCTATCCGAAAGAGGTTGGCGGCGGTGGGCATTCCTACCTGGCCTACATCGCTATGGTGGAAGAATTGGCAAAATATTGCGCTACCACGTCTATCATGTTTGCCGCCCATCACTCTTTGGGCGCTTATGCGCTCTCCGTCCTTAGTACGCCGGAACAGAAAGAAGAATTTCTTGTTCCGCTGATGAAAGGCGAAAAACTGGGCGCGTTTGGATGCACGGAGCCCGGTGCGGGTACTGATCTGGGTGGAGGCCAGCAGACAACTGCCGAGGATATGGGAGATTACTGGCTCCTCAACGGGTCTAAGATTTTCATTACGAACGGCTATTACGCGGACATCTATTTTGTCAGTGCGATAACGGATCGCAGCCAAGGAAGCCGCGGCATCTCTGCTTTCATCGTGGAGAAAGGAACGCCTGGTTTCACTTTTGGTAAGAAGGAAAAGAAGATGGGTATCCGCGGTTCCGCTACCTATGAATTGATTTTCCAGGACTGCAAGATTCCGAAAGAAAATCTGCTTGGCGAACGCGGCAAAGGCTTCAAAATTGCCCTCAGTACCCTGGATGGCGGACGTATCAGCGTTGGCGCACAGGCTGTCGGCATTGCGCAGGGGGCTATTGACTGCTGTAAAAAATATGTAACCGAGCACAGCGTCGGCGGCCAGTTAATTTCCAAATACCAGTTTACACAGTTCCAGCTTGCCGATATGCAAACCAAGGTGGATGCGGCCCGGTTGCTTGTTCAGCGCGCAGCGCAAGCGAAGCAAGATGGCGAACCCTACGCGCAGTATGCTGCTATGGGAAAACTGTTTGCCTCTGAAACGGCGGTAGATGTGACCCGGCGTTGTATTGATCTGGTTGGTATTGATGGCGTATCCGGAGATTATCCGTTTGAGCGGTTCATGCGTGATTCTAAGATCACCGAAATCTATGAGGGCACCAGCGAGGTGCAGCGCATGGTAATTACCGGCGCTATGGGCATCAAGTAAAACACCAATATATAGTGAATTTACAAAACATTCATTTATATGTAGCTGCCTTTCCTGATTCCCTGTGGTATGATGGCCTTGCTCTGGCAGAAATGCAAAATGAAAATGAACATTGATCCAAAGAAAAAACCGCTGCGGGTCGGAGCTTTTCTTGCAAAATGGGGCCAAAACTGGTATCCTAAAGGCAAAACGAAACTGTCATGGGGAAATAACGCTATGAAAAAATGGATCGCTTTGGCCGTCACCCTGGCGCTGGCCGTTATCATCTTCTGCCTGTCTGCACAGCCCGGGGCTCAGTCCGGCGCCTTGAGCGAACAGGTGGCCCAACAGATGCAGAGCAGCGGCACGGCGGATGTGCTGATTCCGGCCTGGTTCAGCGCCAACGCCTATGCCAACGTGCGCAAGTGGGCGCATGTCTATATCTATCTGCTGCTGGGGGCCAGCATGGCCGCCACGGTCCATAGTTGGAACATCGGGCGCACACTGCCCCGCCAGGGGGCGTGGGCGGTCGTGTTCTGCACCCTGTACGCCGTGACCGACGAGATCCATCAGTTCTTTGTGCCGGGCCGCGCCATGCTGGCCAGTGATGTGGGGGTGGATGCCCTGGGCTTTGTACCGGGGGCGGCCCTTCTGCTGCTGGCTGTGTTTTTGTGGCGGCGCCGGGCGCTGCACCGAAACGGCCGCAGCGGACCCGACCGGGCCGGGAACTGACCAAGAACTTCCACCCTTTGCCGCGCCGTATGCGGCGCCTGGTTCTGCCCCATACTAAGCCCAGGCAGGGGGGCGGTATGGATGAGTCTGCGTCGGATGGCGGCTTTGTGCTGCACGTTTGCGGTGCTGGCGGCGGTGGCGCTGTGCCGGGTCTACTGGATCGGCACCGACACCCTGTATGCGGCCAGCGCCGGGGGGCAGAGCGCCAGTGTGACGGAACTGCCTCAGCAGCGGGGAAATTTCTACGACAACACCGGGCGGCCGCTTACCGGGACGGTGCCGCGCTGGTATGCGCTGTGCATCCCGGGGGATGCCAGCTATGCCCGGCTTTTCCCCTATGTGCCCTTTGCGGCGCAGGCGGAACTGTATGAATACCGCAACAGCGTCACCCCGTTCCTTATCGAGGTGGAACAGGATCTGACCCCGCAGGGGATCTACACCTACCGGGGCGCCGAAAGAACACTGCCGGTCCCGATCGCCACCCACCTGCTGGGGTATCTCAACGGGGACGGGGTGGGGGTCTCCGGGCTGGAACTGGCCTATGAGGAGGTCCTGGCCCGGTCGGGGGACCGGCTGGCGGTCGCCTGCACCACCACGGCCCAGGGGTCCCTGATGACGGGAACCGAGCCGGCCCTGCAGACCGACGCCGCCGGCACCGCCCAGGGGGTGCAGCTGACCCTGAACGCCGATATACAGCGGGCCTGCGAGGCGATCGCGGACCTGTACCTGCCGCGGGGCTGTATCCTTGTGATGGATACCGCCACCGGCGAACTGCTGGCCAGCGTAAGCCGCCCGGACTTTGACCCGGACGATCTGCTCCGCAGCATGGAGGCCGACGATACCTCGCTGATCAACCGGCCGCTGGCCGCCTTCAGCGCCGGGTCCGTTTTCAAGGTGGTGCTGGCGGTGGCGGCCTATGAGGCGGGGCTGGACTGGTTTACCCACGACTGCGAGGGCTGGGTGAAGGTGGGGGACCAGGTGTTCCGCTGCGCCGAAGGCCGTGTTCATGGCAGGGTGAACCTGCGCAGTGCGCTGGAACAGAGCTGCAACTGCTATTTCATCGAGCTGGGGCAGCACCTGGGCGGGGCGCAGATCCTGGCGGCGGCCCGTCGGCTGGGCTTTGGCAGCCCGACGGCGCTGGCGCCCGGGATGAAGAGCGAGGAGGGCACCCTGCCGGACCTTGCCACCCTGGGCGGGGCGCAGAACGGCCAGCTGGCCATGCTGTCCTTCGGCCAGGGCGCATTGACGGTGACCCCGCTGCAGATTACCGCCATGATGAATGCGGTGGCGGACGGCGGGATCCTGCGCGCACCCCGGGTGGTACGCGGGATCGTGGACAGCGAAACCGGACAATGCGTCGAGCCGTTTGTGGCGGCGGAAGACAGCACCGCCTGTTCTCCGGACATCGCCCGGGTGCTGCGCAGTATGCTGATCGACGTGGTGGAGGAAGGCATCGGCCGGGAGGCAAAGCCGGCCAGCGGCGGCGCCGGCGGCAAAACGGGCACGGCCCAGACCGGCCAGTTCGATGCGGCCGGGGTCGAGCGGCTCAACTACTGGTTCAGCGGTTTCTGGCCGGCCGAGGACCCGGCCTATACGATCACCGTGCTGCAGGATGCGACGCTGGAGCCCGAAACCTCCAGCGCGGCGATCTTTGCCCGGGTGGCGGACGCCCTCTGCGCATTTGACGGAAATTTTACCCGGGAAACGACCATGGCAACGCCGGAAACCAGTTGACAAGACAAAAAAGCTGGCGTATACTATCAAAAGATACAAAAAGCGATGAAAGGGCCAATGCCCGCAGCATGGCTGAAGAGAGGGGACCGGATGGTGCAAGGTCCTTGCCTGCGCGGCGCAGCGCCACCCCCGAGCTCCCGGAAAAAGCGGGCGTAAAGCGGCGTTAACGCTGACAAAGCGGCAGAGGTCGGATCCCTCTGCAACTTGGGTGGTACCACGGAAGCCGACAGCTTTCGTCCCTTGTCTGGGGCGGAAGCTGTTTTCTTTTGCGGGCCGTATCGCTGTGCTTGTACCAAACGATGAAATGAGAGGATCAGGAAACATGCAATGGACCGGACTGAATGAACTGCGGGAGAGGTATCTCCACTTTTTCGAGACCAAAGACCATCTGCGCCTGGGCAGCTTCCCGCTGGTGCCGAAGGATGACCCCAGTCTGCTGCTGATCAACAGCGGCATGGCGCCGATGAAAAAGTGGTTCCTCGGGCAGGAGGAACCGCCCCGCCACCGTGTGACCACCTGCCAGAAGTGCATCCGCACGCCGGACATCGAGCGCGTCGGCATCACGGCCCGGCACGGGACCTTCTTTGAGATGCTGGGCAACTTCAGCTTCCAGGACTATTTCAAGGAAGAAGTTATTCCCTGGGCGTGGGAATTCCTGACCCAGGACCTGGAGATCCCGGCCGAAAAACTGTACATCTCGGTCTATACCGACGATGACGAAGCCTACGACATCTGGACCAAGAAGGTCGGCATCCCCGAGGATCACATGGTCCGTTTCGGCAAGGAGGACAACTTCTGGGAGCATGGCTCCGGCCCCTGCGGCCCCTGCTCCGAGATCTACTACGACCGCGGCCCCGAGCATGGCTGCGGCAAGCCGGACTGCAAGGTGGGCTGCGACTGCGACCGCTATATGGAGATCTGGAACCTTGTGTTCAGCCAGTATGACTCGGACGGCAAGGGCCATTACGAACGGCTGCCCAAGCCGAACATCGACACCGGCATGGGGCTGGAGCGCCTGGCCTGCGTGATGCAGGACGTGGGCAACCTGTTTGAGGTGGACACGGTGGCCGCTGTGCTGCACCATGTGGAGCATATCTCGGGCAAGCGTTACGGTGCCGACGAGAAGGACGACATCTCCATCCGCGTGATCACCGACCACATCCGTTCCACCGTCTTCATGGTGTCGGACGGCATCCTGCCCTCCAACGAAGGCCGCGGCTATGTGCTGCGCCGTCTGCTGCGCCGGGCGGCCCGCCACGGCCGGATGCTCGGGATCGATCGCCCGTTCCTGACCGAGTTGGTGGATACGGTCATCGAGTCCAGCGAAGCCGGCTATCCGGAACTGCGGGAGCATGAGCAGTATATCAAAAAGGTGATCGGCACCGAGGAGGAGCGCTTCTCCCGCACCATCGACGCCGGGCTGAGCATCCTCAACGCCATGATCGACAAGGTGCAGACCGAACAGATCAAGAGCGAGGGACGGCTGGTCCTTTCGGGCGCCGACGTTTTCAAGCTCAACGACACCTTTGGGTTCCCCCTCGATCTCACCAAGGAGATCGCGGCCGAAGCCGGCGTGGCGGTGGATGAGGACGCTTTCCATGTGGAGATGACCAAACAGCGGGAACGCGCTCGTGCCGAGCGGCTGGCCAAGGACATCTCCGGCTGGACGGCCGACCTGTTCGGCGAGCTGACCGCCGAGCCGACGGTGTTTGACGGCTACGACACCCTGCAGGAGCAGGCTGCGGTGGTCGCCCTGTCCGATGGGGAGGAGATCGTTGACGCCATCGCCACCGACAGCAACGACGCCCGAGAGGGCGTGCTGGTCGTGCTGGACCATACCCCCTTCTATGCCGAGATGGGCGGCCAGGTTGCCGATATGGGTACCCTGCGCAGCCAGGACGCCGTGCTGAAGGTGGAGGCGGTCAAAAAGACCCCGAGGGGGTACTTTGTCCACACCTGCACCCTGCTGGAAGGCACGCTGCATGTGGGGGATACGGTGGACGCTGCCGTGGACGCGGGCCGCCGCATGGCGATCTGCCGCAATCACACCGCCACCCACCTGATGCAGAAAGCGCTGCGGGAGGTCCTGGGCGAACATGTCCATCAGGCCGGCAGCTATCAGGACGACCGGATCACCCGGTTCGACTTCACCCATTTCAGTGCCGTCACGCCGGAAGAGCTGGCCCGTGTGGAGCAGCTCGTCAATGAAAAGATCTACGAGTCCATCCCGGTGGCGGTGCAGAACCTGCCCATCGAAGAGGCGAAGAAGATGGGGGCGATGGCCCTGTTCGGTGAGAAGTACGGTGATGTGGTCCGGGTGGTGGATGCCGGCGGCTGGAGCGTCGAGTTCTGCGGCGGCACTCATGTGAAGAACACGGCCCAGATCGGCTGCTTCAAGATCCTGTCCGAAAGCAGCGTGGCGGCCGGCATCCGCCGTATCGAGGCGACCACGGCCTTCGGCGTGCTGGGCCTGCTCAATGAGCGCACCGAGGAACTGACCCGCACGGCGGCCGCCCTGAAGGCGAACAACCTCAAGGACGTGCCCGCCCGTGCCGAGGCGATGGCAGCGGAACTCAAGGAGACCGGCAAGCAGCTGGAGGCTGCCAAGAGCCAGCTGGCCGCCAGCCAGATCGACGGCATGTTCGATTCCGCCGCCGTTGTGGAAGGGGTGCGCATCGTCACGATGTACCTCAACGGCACCGCACCCGAGACGCTGCGCAGCATGATGGACAAGCTGCGGGACAAGGCCCCCGATGCAGTGGGCGCCCTGATCGGCACCACCGGCGAAAAGACGACGCTGGCGGTGGGCGTCGGCAAGCAGGCCCAGGCCAAGGGGCTGAAGGCCGGCGTGCTGGTCAAGCAGATTGCGGCCATTGCCGGCGGCAACGGCGGCGGCAAACCGGACTTTGCCATGGCCGGTATCAAGGATGTGAGCAAGGTGGACACCGCCCTGCAGGCGGTGGCGCAGATCGTGAAATCCGAACTGGAAAAGAACGCCTGATTCTGGTATAATAAAACTATCATCGGGAAAGGAGGCTTTTCCATGCAAGACTGTCTGTTCTGCAAGATCGCCGCAGGCGACATCCCCTCCAACAAGCTGTATGAGGATGAAACGCTGCTGGCCTTCTATGACATCGACCCGCAGGCGCCGGTGCATTTTCTCGTGATCCCCAAACGGCACATTTCGTCGGCGGCTGCGCTGACGGAGGAGGTCGCCGCCCTGCTGGGCCATGTCTTCGCCGTGATCGCCAAGCTCTGCAAGGAGCTGGGGGTGGATCAGAGCGGGTACCGGGTTGTCACCAATGTGGGGCAGGACGGTGGCCAGAGCGTACCGCACCTGCATTTCCACGTTCTGGCCAAACGCAGCCTGGCCTGGCCGCCGGGTTGATGCCCCGACTGGCAGAGGGATACAAAGAAAGAGGAGAACAAGATGGCTGAAACGTATACGCTGCATGTGGCGGGGCTGACCCGTGAACTGCCGATCTGCAAGGTCAATGACCACATGGACATTGCCGCTTTCATCATGTTCAGCGATGTGGAGCTGACGGTGGCCTGCGCCAAGGCGCTGCTGGAAAAGTGCCCGGAATTTGACGTGATCCTCACCGCCGAGGCAAAGGGCATCCCGCTGGCGTATGAGATGTCCCGCCAGAGCGGCAAACAGTGGATCCCTGCGCGCAAGGGCGCCAAGCTGTATATGCAGGACCCTGTCGTGATCGAGGATGAATCCATTACGACGGCCGGCAAACAGGTGCTGGTGCTGGACCGCAAGGACATCGAATACATGGATGGCAAGCGGATCCTGATTGTGGATGATGTGATCTCCACCGGCGGCAGCCTCCATGCGCTGGAGACGCTGGCGGCGCGGAGCACCGGCACGGTGGTCGGCTGCTGTGCCGCACTGGCGGAAGGCGATGCGGCCAAACGCACCGACATCACCTTCCTGGCGCCTCTGCCGCTGTTTATCCACTGACCATGAAACGCGCTCTGGCTGGTTTCGGTCTTGCTTTCGCGGCGGCGGAGCTGGCTGGGGCGTATCTGCCGCTGTCGGCTTTGCTGCTGACAGCGGCTTTTTTGCTGCTGGCCGCCCTTGTCTGGCGTGTGCGCCGCGCCGTCTTTCCGGCCTGTTTGCCGGTGGTGCTGGGGTTGGCTGCGGGTACGGTCTGGACGGCGGGGTATCAGGGCCTTGTTGCGGCGCCCCAGCGCGCACTGGCCGGGCAGACGGTCACGGTCACCGCCGTGGTGCAGACGGATGCGGAGCCCTCCTTCCAGGAAGGGCGCCTGCGTGGGACGCTGGTTCTGCAGGGCGTTCCCGGCTGTTCGGCCGGGGTGCGGGCGTACTGCTCCAGTTTTCCCGGCGCCGAGCCGGGCGAGCAGTTCCGGGCGGTCATCCGCCTGGAGGAGCTGGAGCAGGACGCCTACCGTCTGGGCCGCTATGCGGACGGCACCTTCCTTTCGGCTGTCTATCTGGACGGCTACGAACCGCTGGAACCCAGCCGGTCACCGGTGTTTGCGCTTTACGAACTGCGCATGGGGCTTTCCCGCCGGCTGCGCCTGTATCTGCCCCGCCCGCTGGGCGGGGTGGAGGCCGCCATGCTGCTGGGGGACCGTACCCAGCTGACCGATACGCTGGAGGAATCCTTCCGGGCGGCCGGGGTGTCCCATCTGCTGTCCATTTCGGGGCTGCATTTCTCCCTGCTCTGTGGGCTGTTCCTGATCGGTCCGCTGGCCGGGACGCTTCGGTTCAACCGGTTGTACATTCTCTTCGAAGCGGCGGTGCTGCTGTTTTACATGGCTCTCACCGGTTTCCCGGTCTCGGTGGTGCGGGCCGGTGTGATTTATTTCATCATGCTGCTGGGCTATGCACTGGTGCAGCCGCCGGATACCCTGACCTCCCTGGGGGTCGCCGCCCTGTTCCTGGGGCTGCAGAACGCCTATGCGGCCTGTGACCTGGGTTGTCAGCTCTCCTTCTGCGGTGTGCTGGGCGTCCAGCTGGGGGCAGCGGTCGGCCGCTGGCAGCGGCAACGCTGGCTGCCGGAGGAAGAGGAGGAAGACCCGGACGTTCCCGGCTGGCGCAGACGGCTGCTCCGGGCAGGGCTGCAGCTGTTGGAAACCTTAGAGACGGCGGCCCTGGCCACGGTGGCTACGCTGCCGTCGCTGCTGGCGCACGGGATGTCCACCAGCGGCGTTTCGGTGCTGACCAACCTGCTGGTGGTGTGGATGCTCTGCCCGGCGCTGGTGCTGGGGATCCTGGTTTTGCTGTTTGGCGCCGTGCCGCTCCTTTTGCCCTGTATGCGGATGGCCAGCCTGCTGTTGTCCCTGTGGCTGCACTGGATGGTCGGCATCATCGGCTGGTGCGCCGCGCTGCCGGCTGCATATTTGTATCTGCCAAGGCGGTACACCTTGCTGGTCCTGACTGTACTGATCCTGCTGGGGGTGCTGTTCTGGCGTCGGGGCCGGGTGCTGTGGTTCCTGCCGGCGGCCGCGCTCTGCCTGGCGGTCAGTGTCGGACTGGGGGTCCGGCTGCAGCGGGACGTGGTCCGGGTCGCCCTGGTGGGCACTTCGGGCAACGCCTGCGCCGTTGTCAGCCAGAACGGGCATGCCGTTGTGTTTTTCCGCGGCGGCGCTTCCAACCTGAACGCGGTGCAGACCTATCTGGACGAAAACGGCCGGCTGCAGTGGGACGCGGTGATCGACCTGCGCCAGGACCCGGTCGAGCAGGACTTCCCGCAGCAGACGGCGCGCATCACTCTGGACACACTGCCCCGGGGGCCTGCACAGCCGTCTCTGCCCGGTGGCTGGGAACTGGACTGCTGGCATGATGGCGGCGGCAATCTGGCTGTGCTCGGGATCGATGGGTACCACATTGCCTTTACAGCCGGCCAGCCGGACCCGGGGCAGCCTGTCACGGTAGATCTGCTCTGTGCGGCAGCCAGTCTGCCGGAGTGTGTGCAGCCCCGGACCATCCTGACCAACGCATCCGAACCACGCCTGCAGGACTGGGACACGCAGGCAAAGGTGTACCGCGGCGACACGCCGACGGCGGTGCTGCGCCCGGGGCGCAGCGCAACATTTGAGGAGGTGAAGCCCATTGCTGTACAGTGAAGCCGAACTGAAAAAGCGGCTGAAGACGGATTGCCCGGTGTTCTACTTTTATGCCGGGGATGAGGCGCTGGTTCGCAGCGCGGCGGCCAAGGTGGAGAAGGCTCTTTCCCGGGACGACCCGGAAAAGACAGTGCTGGAAGGTCCGACCCCGACGGTGGAAGAGATCGTGCTGGCGGCGGGGACCATCTCCTTTTTCGGGGGACGGCGCCTGGTCCTGATGCCGATGATCCGCCCTTCGGCCTATTCGGACAAGGACCTGCAGGAGCTCTGCGACACCCTGGCCGATACCGAAAACGCCGTGTTTATCATGACCAGCGTCATGGAGGAGCGGTACGGCAAACTGCGGCCGGGCAAGCGGGAACAAAAGCTCATCACCGCCTGTGAAAAGATCGGATACAGCGTTCAGATCGCCAAACCGAACCGGGCGGCGCTGCAGGCCATGGCCCGGGAGTGGGCCGGGCAAAGTGGTGCCAGCTTCGCCCCCGGTGCCGAGGCGATGCTGCTGGACCGCTGCGGCGAAGACCAGTTCCTGCTCCACAGCGAGATCGAAAAACTGGCCGCACTTGCCGACTACGGCACCATCACCCCCGCCATGATCCAGCAGCTGGGCACGGTCACGCTGGACGCGGACACCTTTGATATGGTCCGCCTGGTGTCGGAAGGCCGGACCCGACAGGCGGTGGACAAGCTTGGGACGCTGCTGGAGCTGCAGAACGACCCCATCCTGATTACAGGCGCGCTGATCTCCAACTATCTGGATGTGTACCGCGCCTTTCTGGCCCGGAAAAGCCGCCGCCCGCTGGCCGAGCTGGCCAAGGATTTCGGCTACACCGGCAAATGGAACTATCGCCTGAACAACGCCGACCAGGCTGCGGCCCGGTATGACCGCAGGCGGATCGAGCGGAGTCTCCAGGTGCTGCAGCAGCTGGATCTGGACCTGAAGGGAAGCCGCCTGCCGGCGGATCTGCTTTTGCAGAAAGCGCTGTGTGAGCTGGGCCTGCAGACAGGCGGGAGGCACAGATGAAGCGGACGATCCGACAGGCGCTGGTGGTGGAGGGCTGCTATGACGCGGCCCGGCTTGCCAATCTGGTGGAGGGAACCATCCTGACCACCGACGGCTTCGCGGTGTTCAAGGACAAGCGGATGCAGAGCCTGCTCAAGCGAACGGCCCGGGCCCAGGGGCTGATCCTCCTCACCGATTCGGATGCGGCCGGCTTCCAGATCCGCCATTTCATCACCGGCCTTGTGGGGGCACGCTATGTCCGCCAGGCCTATATCCCGGCGCTCGCCGGCAAGGAACGCCGCAAACGGATCCCCGGCAAGGAAGGTCTGCTGGGGGTGGAAGGGGTGCCGGATGCCGTGATCCTGCAGGCGCTGGAACAGGCGCTGCAGGGCGCCCCCGAAGGGAAAGCTGAGCCGACCGGCCAGCGCCCCATTACCTACACCGACCTGTATGAATGGGGGATTTCCGGCACGCCGGACAGCGGCAACCGGCGCCGTGCGGTGCTGAAACAGCTGGATCTGCCGCCGCGGCTCAGCAAAAAAGAACTGCTGCAGGTGCTGAACACCCTGTATACCTACGAATCCCTGCAGCGTCTTCTGCAGGGGGAGAAGGAGGAAGACCGCCCATGAAAAACACCGCCATGCTGCGCCTGGCGCTGCTGCAGATCGCGCCGGGCAATACGCTGCAGGAAAACCTCGAAAAAGGGGAGAGGGCCTGCCGTGCCGCCAAGGCCCGGGGGGCCGACCTGGCTCTTTTTCCCGAAATGTGGAGCAACGGATACCGGCTGATGGACCGGCCGGTGCCGCAATGGCAGCAGGAGGCCGTGCCGCCCCGGGGGGAGTTTGTGCAGGCGTTCGGACGTTTGGCGGCCAAACTGGAAATGGCGATCGGCCTGACAATACTGGAATCCTATCCGGGTGCGCCCCGCAACACGCTGGTGCTGTTCGACCGCTTCGGCCGGGAAAAGCTCCGCTATGCCAAGGTCCACACCTGCGATTTTGATGTGGAACGGTTCCTGACGCCGGGGGACGACTTTTATGTGACCGACCTGGACACGGCCTGCGGCCCGGTCCGGGTGGGGGCGATGATCTGTTATGACCGCGAGTTCCCCGAAAGCGCCCGCATCCTGATGCTGGAGGGGGCGGAGCTGATCCTGGTGCCCAACGCCTGCCCTATGGAGATCAACCGCCTTGCCCAGCTGCGCAGCCGGGCGTTTGAAAACATGCTGGCCATTGCCACCTGCAACTACCCGGCTTCGGTCCCCGACTGCAACGGCGGCTCCACAGTGTTTGACGGCATGGCTTATCTGCCCGAGGTGGAGGGCTCCCGGGATACCTGTCTGCTCCAGGCCGGGGAGGCGGAGGAGATCTGCCTGGCGGACCTGGACCTGGCGAAGCTGCGCCGCTACCGGGAAACCGAGATGATGGGCGATGCCTACCGCCGTCCGCAGAAGTACGGGCGGCTGGTCGAAGATGAGTGTCGGCCGCCCTTTGTCCGGCAGCCGCCCCGCCGGTAAGTCCCCCGGCAAACGGGCGCGATGAGCAGCCTTGCCGTCGGCTTTGCGCAATCCGGCCTTCAGGCCGGGTCCAAAACAACAGAAACCGCTCTGTTCTCCGGGTTCCGTGTCCTGCACGGCTTCCCGGGGAAGGGAGCGGTTCCTTTTTGCAATGGATTTTTCCTTTGGCCGCAGCCTTTTCGGCAGCCTGGCCAACGGCGGCTCAGTGCAGGGTTCCGTCCAGTACCTGCTGGTAGTACCAGGGGCGCGGGGCGTGAAAGGATTTCCCGGCCAGATGGGAAAAGCGCGGGTCGGAGATCGAGGCGGGGAAGGCGAGCTCCCAGGCGCACAGGGCCTGGTATTTCAGGCGCAGCTCCCGGTTGGCGGCGTGGTTGCCGTATTTGCTGTCCCCCAGAATCGGGCAGCCGATGCTGGCCAGGTGGGCGCGGATCTGATGGGTGCGCCCGGTGACCAGGTCCACCTTCAGCAGGGCAAGGCGGCCGCTGACCGCCACCGTCTCGTACGCGGTAATGATCTCCCGTGCGCCTGGCCGGGGCGAGGGATACACGCGGACCAGCCCCTTTTCGGCATCCTTGCAAAGATAATCCCGGAGGGTGGCCGCCGGCGGCTCAGGCCGCCCGAAGGTGACGCAGAGATAGGTCTTGCGCAGGCGGCGTTCCCGGATCAGTCCGGTCAGGAACCGCTCGGTCTCGGCGTTTTTGGCCAGCAGCACAAGGCCGCTGGTGCCGGTGTCCAGCCGGTGGCAAAGGCGGGGAAACCCGTCCGCCGGCAGCCGGCCTTCCTCATACAGCCGGCGCATCACCCGGTTGAAAAGGGTGTCGGGGCCGTCGCCGTCCACCGGCACGCCGGCCGGCTTGTTGGCGATCAGCAGGTCATCGGTCTCATAGACAAGGTCGGCCGGGGCGCGGGCCGAGAGAAACTCCGGCCCGGCCGGGACGGCCAGGCCCAGCTGCTCATCGGTGAGGAACAAACGGATGGTATCCCCGTTCTGCACCCGGGTGGAAAGCGGTTGCTTTTTTCCGTTGAGTTTGATCTTGTTTTCCCGCAGCGCCTTGTTGAGCCGCCCGAGACCGAGGGCGGGGAACTGCTGCTGCAGATACTTGTCCAGCCGGACGGGCAGCAGGCTTTTTACCTTCAATTCTTGCATGGTTTTGTCTCCAATTCTTGGCCCCACAAAACGGTGGCGTCGGGAATGTCCAGGGTGATCATCAGCCAGCCGGGGTCACTGTCATCCACCTGCAGGATCTCGTACTCCTGCCCACCGGCGCAAAGGTAACAGGCGCCCTCCAGCTTTGCGCGGGCAAAGGGGGAATCCGCCATGCAGACCACCCGCCGGTCGCTGTCCAGCACACCGCGGTTCCACAGGCCGTCTGTGTAGTCTGCGATGCGCAGCGGATACTCCGGCCCGTAGGGGGTGCAGCTCTCGTCCAGGGCGGTCCCGGCCATGCCGGGGGCGATCACATACCAGCTGCCGCCCTCCGTCTCGATGCGCCCGCACCAGGCGCCGCTGTCCTTGACCGGCTCCACCGCCTGCAGGAAGTTGCCCTCCACGGCAAACAGGTAGAGCGTATCCTCCCGCAGAATGCCCTGGGTCAGTTCTTCCAGCAGTTGCTGCTGCTGGGCGGCCAGGGCTTCGGCGTCATACCGGGCGGCAAAGGGGTCGCTGGTGGTCATGCCGTTGTCGGCGGCATACAGGGCGAGGTGAAGTCCGTCATACTGCAGGGTATCCAGCGAGACCAAATGCTCGTACCGGCCCGCAGCCTCCTGCCAGAAGGTGCTGGTAAGCGCCGAGGGGAACGCCGGCTGCTGTTCGGCTTGCCGGAACGCCTGGCCGCGCTGAAGTAAGCCGGGGCTCAGGTCCAGCAGCTGCAGGGCGGCCATCGCCCCCACAAGGGCCAGCGGAAGCGCTTTCCGGGCGCGGCCCAGACGGTACAGCCAGACAAAGGCGAGAAGCAGCAACAGATAATAGGCAGGCCAGAACATCCGACCGCTGGAACGAAAGACCGAAAACAGCCGGATCAGCTGCCCCGGCAGGGGAAGCACCGCCAGCGTGGCGCCGTTGGCCGTCATGGTATGGCTGACGGCGAACAGAGTGAGCAGCAGGCAGACGGCGGCCAGTGCCCCGTGGCGGCGCAGCAGGGCAAACGGATGGAGCTGCCGCAGCAGGGCCAGACCGACCCCGCCTGCGGCCAGGCCGGCCAGCACCCCCAGCCCGAGATAGGCGAACGCGTCGTAGTTGCCGCCCACCTGGTTCTGGGTGGGCAGGAACAGGCTCCAGTCCACCCCGTTGACCCCGGCCGGGTTCCACAGGCTGTTGAGGTTCATGCCGAAGTAGCCGTACAGGGCGTCGCTGCCGCCGGTGGCGGTGCCGTAAAACAGGCCGAACGCCCACCCGGCCGCCACCGTTGCGGCCAGATTGCAGGCCAGCCAGCCCAGGGGCCGCAGCGGCCGCCGGCTGCGCCAGGAATGCCGCAACACCATGGCCAGCGTGACAGCGTAGGTCATGGGCACGAAATACGGGTGGATGGTGATGGTCAGCACGTTGAGCAGGAACAACCCGCCGTAGGCAAAGCGGCCCTCCCGCCCGCTGCGGAAATAGTAGTACAGCGCCCCCAGCAGCAAGAACTGGGCGGCCAGCGAGGTGTGGCGCAGCGCCCGTTCCCACAAAACCGGGCTGAAAACAAAGACCAGATCGCCGACCAGCGGCAGGACCTTCCCCTTGGCAAACAAACCCAGCAGCAGGGCGCCGAACCCGCCCTGCAGGAACAGACAGAGCAAAGTGAACCAGCCGAAATACTGGAAGGTCCCGGGCAGCAGGGGGGAGAGCAGCCGGAAAAAGGCTGCGAACAGCGGGATGGAGTCGGTGTAGGCCACGCTGAGTCCTGCGGGCCAGTTGACCAACTCGGCAATGCACAAGGGGAACCGAAGCGGGCTTTGGCGGTAGAACAGCCAGCCGGCATAGTGCTGCTGGATGTCCTTTTCAATATAGCCGCCGCGGCAGAAGGCATCGTTGGTGAAATCCAGCGGTGCCGGGCCGAAGACCAGCAGAAAGGCGGCAATTCCGAGAAGACCGCCGCAGACAAACAAAAGGGTGTTGCGCCGGGATTCGGTTCGGCTCGGCATACAGGGCCCTCCTTTGCACAAAAATTCAGCGGTCTTATTGTAACACACTTTGCGGGGCTTGACCAGCCAAAGCGGCGCTTTCCTTTCCGGCAAAAATGTGCTATGCTGTTGGAAGCAGATAAGGAAAGGAGCTCTGTTTGCATGAAATTTTCTGAAATGCCTTATGTTCGGCCGGACCTTGCGCAGGTGCTGGCGGACTGTGCGGCCTATGCCGAAAAGATCCGCAAGGCGGACAGCGGGGAAGCGCTGGTCCGCCTGTACCGGGAGGAAAACGCCTGCCTGGCCCATTACCGCACGGCGCAGGTGCTGGCCAACATCCACTATACCCAGGACACCCGCGACGCCCGCTGGACGGCGGAACAGGACTGGTTTGATGAAAACGGACCTTCGGTGGCCAATGCGGAGGTGGAGATCGCCAGGGCGCTGCTGGCCAACCCCCACAGCCGGGCGCTGGAAGCTGCGTTCGGTTCCACCATTCTGCCGACGCTGGAAAACCGGGTCCGCTCCATGGATGAGCGGGTCATCGACCTGCAGAAAGAGGAAAACGCCCTGGTCAGCGCCTACCAGAAGCTGTACGGCGGCGCGCTGGTGGAACTGGACGGCAAGCAGCTGACCATTCCGCAGCTGATGCTGTACAAGCAGAGCCTGGACCGCTCGATCCGCCGGGCTGCCTATGAGGCGGAAGCCTCCTACTTTGACGCCCACCGGGAGGAGTTCGACTCCATCTACGACAAACTGGTCAAAAACCGCAACGAGCAGGCCCGAATTCTGGGGTACCGGGATTACAGAGAGCTGAGCTACATCCGGATGAACCGCATCGGCTACGGCCCCCGGGAAGTGGCCGCGTTCCGGCAGGAGGTGGCGGACCATGTGGTGCCGATGCTGCGGGACGTGATGGCAATGCGGGCCAAACGGGTCGGCCTGGAGCATCCGATGTTCTGGGACGGAGAACTGACCTTTGCCGATGGCAGCCCCGTGCCCCATGGTAGCTATGAGGAGCTGATGGAGCGGGCGCGGACGATGTACCATGAACTGAGCCCCGAGACCGGCGAATTCATCGACTTCATGCAGGACAACGAGATGTTTGATGTGATGAGCCGGCCGGGCAAGATGAGCGGCGGGTATGAGGAGATCATCCCGGACCACAAAACCCCCTTTATCTTTGCCAACTGGAACGGGACAGCCGGGGATGTGGACGTGCTGACCCATGAATGCGGCCACGCCTTTGAGGCATACCTGGCCGCCCGCACCGATCTGCCGGAGGAACTGCAGTGCCCCGGCATGGAGAGCGCCGAGATCCATTCCATGTCGATGGAGTTCCTGACCGCCCCCTGGCACGGGCTGTTCTTTGGCCCGGACACGGACAAGTACGAACTGTTCCACACCGAGGACAGCTTCCTCTTCCTGCCCTACGGGTGCATGGTGGATGAGTTCCAGCATATTGCCTACCAGCAGCCGGACCTGAGCCCCGAACAGCGCAATGAAGTCTGGCGCAGGCTGGAGGAAAAGTACCGCCCCTGGAACGATTTCGGGGACCTGCCGTTCTACGGCCGCGGCGCCGGCTGGCAGCGCCAGCTGCATATCTACGAATGTCCGTTCTATTACATTGATTACTGCCTGGCCACGGTGATCGCCCTGCAGTTCTTCACCGCCAGCCTGCAGGATCACGCCGACGCCTGGCAGCGGTACCTGAAACTGACCCGCCTGGCCGGCACCGCCACCTATGCCCAGCTGGCGCAGAGCGCCGGCATGAAGGTGCCCTTCACCCCGGGCAGTCTGACGGCGCTTTCCGCCACCATCCACGACTGGATCGCAAACCATCAGGTCTGATCCGGCCGGATACAAGCAAAAAAGCAAGACCGCTTTTGCCGCTGCGTGCGCAAAAACGGTCTTGCTTTTTCAGTGCAGGTACCGGCCGGTCAGGCTGTCCGCACAGGCCGCCACCTCGTCCGGGGTGCCGGCGGCCACCACCCGCCCGCCGGACTCGCCGCCGCCGGGGCCCATGTCGATCAGGTAATCGGCGTTGCGGATCACGTCCAGGTCGTGTTCGATCACCAGCACGGTGGCGCCGGCGTCGATCAGGGTCTGGAACACCCGCAGCAGGGTCTGCACGTCCAGCGGGTGCAGGCCGATGGTCGGCTCGTCGAACACGAAAACGCTGTCCGCCTGGCTGCGGCCCATCTCGCTGGCCAGTTTCAGCCGCTGGGCCTCCCCGCCCGAAAGGCTGGGGGTGGCTTCTCCCAACGTCAGGTAGCCGAGCCCCAGGTCCTGCAGGACCTGCAGCCGCTGGGTCACGACCTTCCAGTCGGAACAGGCTTCCAGGGCGGTGTGTATGTCCATCTCCATAAGCTGCGGCAGCGTAAACGATGCCCCCGAGCGGCTTTCGTACCGGATGCGGGCGGCCGGCTTGTCGTAGCGGGAACCGCGGCATTCCGGGCAGGAAATGTCCACATCGGGCAGGAACTGCACATCCAGGCTGATGGCGCCGGTCCCGTCACAGACCGGGCAGCGCAGCCGGCCGGTGTTGTAGGAAAAATCCCCGGCCTTGTAGCCGGCCGCCCTGGCTGCCGGCGTCCGGGCAAACACCTTGCGCAGTTCGTCGTGTACGTTGGCATAGGTGGCCACGGTGGAGCGGATGTTGATGCCGATGGGGGTGGCGTCGATCAGCTTGACATGCTGGATGCCCGGCGCATCCAAGCTGCGCAGATGTCCCGGCAGCGGACGCCCGTCGATGCGGGCCTGCAGCCCGGGGACCAGGCTTTCCAGCACCAGCGTCGTCTTGCCCGACCCGGACACACCGGTCACGACGGTCAAGGCCCCCTTGGGGATCTCCACCGTCAGGGGCTTTACGGTGTGGATGGCGTCGGTGGCCATCCGGATGCACCCGTCTGCAAACAGCGCTTGGCGCGGGCGGGCAGGGCGCAGGCGGGGCGGATTTTGCCCGGTGCGCAGGAAGGGCCCGATCAGCGACTGCGGGTCCTGAGCCAGCGCGGGCACCGTTCCCTGGGCGACCACCCGGCCGCCGTCGGCCCCGGCTTTCGGGCCCATTTCGATCATCCAGTCCGCCTGGCGGAGCACCTGGGTGTCATGGTCCACCAGCAGCACGGTGTTGCCGTCCGCCACCAGATCCCGCATCACGGCGTTCAGCCCTTCGATGTTGGAAGGGTGCAGCCCGATGGAGGGCTCGTCCAGCACATACAGCACCCCGGTGGTTCGGTTGCGCACTGCCCGTGCCAGCTGCATCCGCTGGCGTTCCCCGGTGGAGAGGGTGGACGCGGCCCGGTCCAGCGTCAGGTAACCGAGCCCCAGATCCATCAGGCGGCGGGCGACGGTCTGGAAAGAATCGCAGATGCTCCGGGCCATGGGCTGCATCGCCGCCGGCAGGGAAGCCGGCACCCCGGCGACCCAGACGATCAGCGCCTCCAGCGTCATCCGGCAGGCTTCATCCAGGCTGATCCCCCGCAGCCTGGGGGCTCGGGCCTGCGCCGAAAGCCGAGTGCCGCCGCAGTCGGGGCATACATCTTCCCGCAGAAATTTTTCCACCCGTTTCATGCCCTTCTCGTCCTTGACCTTCGCCAGGGCGTTTTCCACCGTGTAGACGGCGTTATAATAGGTGAAATCCAGTTCGGTGGCCTGCTCGGAATTCTTGGCCCGGTACAGGATGTGCTTTTTCACGGCCGGTCCGTTATAGACGATGTCCTTTTCCTTGTCGCTCAGTTCCCGGAAGGGCAGGTCGGTCCGGACCCCCATCGCCCGACATACGTCGGTCATCAGCGACCACATCAGGGAATTCCAGGGCGCCACGGCGCCCTCGTCGATGCTCAGGGATTCGTCCGGCACCAGGGTGGATCGGTCCACGGTGCGGACCACGCCGGTCCCGCCGCAGCGGCGGCAGGCTCCCTGGCTGTTGAAGGCCAGGGCCTCGGCGCCGGGCGCATAAAAACGGGCCCCGCAGGTGGGGCAGACCAGTTCCTGCTCGGCGGCCACCGCCAGCGAGGGCGCCACATAATGCCCGTTGGGGCAGCGATGGCTGGCCAGGCGGGAAAACATCAGCCGCAGATTGTTCAGCAGCTCGGTGCCGGTGCCAAAGGTGCTGCGGATGCCGGGTACCCCCGGGCGCTGATGCAGGGCCAGAGCCGCCGGCACATAGAGCACCTCGTCCACATCGGCCTTGGCAGCCTGGGTCATCCGCCGTCTTGTGTAGGTGGACAGGGCGTCCAGATACCGCCGTGACCCTTCGGCGTACACGACCCCCAGCGCCAGGGAGGATTTGCCTGAACCGGATACCCCGGCAATGCCGACGATCCGATTCAGCGGAATGTCCACACTGATATTTTTCAGATTGTGTACCCGTGCCCCGCGGATGCGGATAGCGCTGGGGGAACGATCATACTCCATGTACAGTCCATCTCCTTGCCCTGGTGGGGGAAAACCTGTCCTTATCATAGCACACAACCGGACCTGAGTCTACCGGACCGGCGCGGACAGGCTTGACAAACCGGGCGGCGGGCTGTCATAATACAAGAGAAGGAAGGCTTTTGTGTCCGTTTTGTGCGCATGGCGCAGAATATTTCAAAAAAACCGGCAAATTGCTGCGCTTTTTCAAATATTTTTGTTGACAAGCCAGGGCATCTTGTGTATACTAGATAGGCAACCTTTTGAGGTGAAGTATGCAATTTGATCTGAAAAACTTCCTGCAAAACGCAAAAACAGCCTATAAGACGCAGTTTTCTGTGACTTTTTCGGAAGATGAGTTTGGCGATTTCCGCGTTTTGCAGCCTGCAGAATGCACATTCACCGCCGAACCGACCGAGGAAGGCGCGGCGATGTCTTTGCATGTTCAGGCCCAGGTGGAAGGGGAATGCGCCCGCTGCCTCGCCCCGGTGACGGAATCCTATGATTTTGCCCGGGAGTATCTGGTGCGGATGCGGGACCTGGACGACCCGGATTTTGAATTGCCTATGGATGCCGAAGGATGCCTGGATGTACGGGAACTTGTGTATCAGGAACTGATTTTTGAAGTTCCCCGGGTGCTGTTGTGCAGCCCCGATTGCCTTGGCCTATGCCCCATCTGCGGGAAAAAGAAGGCGGACGGATGTACTTGCCGCCCTGCGGAGAATTCCGCGCCTGTGGACGCGAGGCTTAGCATATTAAAACAACTGCTTAGTTGAAATTTCACCAAGGAGGTGCTATAAAATGGCAGTACCCAAGAGAAAACAGTCCAAAGCCCGTCGTGACAAGCGCCGCTCCAATGTCTGGAAGCTGGAAGCCCCTACGCTGGTGAAATGTCCTCAGTGCGGCGAGCTGAAGGTGCCCCATCAGGTTTGTGGCAAATGCGGCTATTACAAGGGCCGCGAAGTCGTGAAGGTCAGCAAGGAAGCCTGAGCGGAGTTTTCAATCAAAGAAGGGGAGGGGACCGCTGTGCCCTCTCTTTTTTCTTTGCCCCCAAGGCGGCCGGGCCGGGCTTTTGTGCGGGCCGGGGTACCATTTTTTCCGGCTTCATGGTATACTATACATGGGAATGCCCCGGCAGAATACCGAAAGGAGAAAACGCTATGGCGCTTACCGTGCAGACTGTCGAGTCGGGTTCCGTGGCCCAGCGCCTGGGGCTGGAACCCGGCTGTCGGCTGCTTTCCATCGACGGCAACCCGCTGGGGGATGCGCTGGACTATCAGTTTTATACGGCTGCGGCCAGCTTTTCCCTGACGATCTGCCAGCAGGGGACCCAGCGCACACTGCAGGTGGAAAAGGCCGAGTACGAGCCCTTCGGCTGCGATTTCAAGACCTATCTGGCGGACGAAAAGCACAGCTGTGACAACCACTGCATGTTCTGCTTCATCGATCAGCTTCCCCCGGGCATGCGGGACCCGCTGTATTTCAAGGATGATGATGAGCGGCTGTCCTTCCTGTACGGCAACTACATCACGATGACCAACCTCAGCGACCGGGAGGTGGAGCGCATCGTCAAGATGCACATCAGCCCGATCTTCATTTCGGTCCACACCACCAACCCGGAACTCCGGGTCCGGATGATGGCCAACAAGCGGGCGGCCGAAACGCTGCGCTATCTGGATGTGTTCGCCAAAGGCGGCATCGAGATGAACTGCCAGCTGGTGCTGTGCCGCGGCGTCAATGACGGGGCGGAACTGCGCCGGACGCTGGACGATCTGCTGGCGCTGAGCCCGCAGGTCGGCAGCATCGCCGTGGTGCCCGCCGGCCTGACCGACTATCGGGACAAGCTGTTCAAGCTGACCGCCTACGACGCGCAGAGCGCGGCGCAGACGCTGGACATCCTTGAATCCTACAGCCGCCGCTGCCGCGAGCAGTACGGGCGCAGCATCGTCTACCCCAGCGACGAATGGTATCTGACGGCAGGGCGGCCGATCCCGCCGGCCGATTTTTATGACGACTTTGCCCAGCTGGAGGACGGCGTCGGGATGTGGCGGCGCTACCATGACACTTTTCTGGAGGAACTGCAGCGGCCGCGTCAGCTGGTCATTCCCCGCAAGCTGGATGTTGTCACCGGCACGCTGGCCGCCCCGCTCATCGAGGCGATGGCCCGGCACGCCACCGAACGCTTCCCCCAGGTCAAGATCACCGTACATCCGATCGAGAACCACTTCTTTGGCGGGAATGTGAGCGTGGCAGGCCTTGTGACCGGCACCGACATCATCGACCAGTGCCGGGACAAGCTGCAAAGCCGACTGCTGGCGGTGCCCCAGGTGATGCTGCAGGACGAGGAAGACCGCTTCCTTGACGATGTGACCCTGCCCCAGCTGGGACAGGCGCTGGGCTGCCGTGTGGTCGTGATCCCTTCGGACGGCGCCGGCTGCTGCCGCGCTTATCTGGGGACCCGGATCTTGAAGACACACGCACCGGGGGCGCCCCGGTAACACTCTCTGTACCAGGAAAGGAGGACCTGACCACATGGCAAAACCGATCGTGGCCATTGTCGGCCGGCCCAACGTGGGTAAATCCACCATCTTCAACAAGCTGACGGGGCAGCGCATTGCGATCGTGGAGGACACCCCTGGCGTTACCCGCGACCGCATTTTCAGCGACTGCGAGTGGAGCGGGCATAAGTTTCTTCTGGTGGATACCGGCGGCATTGAACCGCATATTGACGACGGCCTGCTTTTGCACATGCGCCAGCAGGCGCAAATTGCCATCGACTCGGCCGACTGCATCATCATGGTGGCCGACCTGCGGGCCGGCGTGACGCCTCAGGACCGGGAGATCGCCGGTATGCTGATGCGCAGCGGCAAGCCGGTGGTGCTGGCGGTCAACAAATGCGACGCCGTCGGCGAACCGCCCATGGAACTCTATGACTTTTATGGCCTGGGGCTGGGGGACCTGGTCCCGGTGTCCGGCGTACACGGGCACGGAACCGGCGACCTGCTGGATGCCGTATGCGCCCACCTGCAGTTTGAAGAGGAAGACGAGGAAGAGGACGACCGCATCCCGGTGGCGGTGATCGGCCGGCCCAATGTGGGCAAATCCAGCCTGATCAACCGCATCCTCGGGGAAGAACGGCTGATCGTGGCCAACGAGGCCGGCACCACGCGGGATGCCATCGACACCGAGGTGGAGAACCAGTACGGCAAGTTCATCTTTACCGACACCGCCGGCCTGCGCAAAAAGGGCAAGGTGGAAAGCGGGGTCGAGCGATTCAGCGTTCTGCGCAGCCTGGCTGCGGTGGAGCGCAGCCGGGTGTGCGTGATCATGATCGACGCCACCGTCGGCTTTACCGAACAGGATTCCAAAGTGGCCGGCTACGCCCACGAACAGGGGAAAGCCTGCATCATAGCGGTCAACAAGTGGGACGCCGTCGAAAAGGACAGCTATACCATGGACCGGATGCGCAAGGAACTGGAAGAATCCTTCAGCTTCATGTCCTATGCGCCCATCCTTTTCATCAGCGCCAAAACCGGTCAGCGGCTTGATAAACTGTTCGAGACGATCCATTATGTGGATGTCCAGAACGGCACCCGCATCCCCACAGGCGCCCTGAACGAGATGCTGGCCCGCGCCACGGCCCGGGTGCAGCCGCCCTCCGACAAGGGCAAGCGGCTGAAGATCTTCTACATCACCCAGAGTTCCACCCGGCCGCCGACATTCGTGTGCTTTGTGAACCAGCGGGCGCTGTTCCATTTCTCGTATCAGCGGTACATCGAAAATCAGATCCGGGAGAATTTCGGCCTGACAGGCACCCCCATCCGGATGCTGGTGCGGGAACACGGGGACGGCTCCGCACGCTGACACAACAAGGGAGGAATCATCATGTCGATCCAACTGGTATTGGCCAGCCTGCTTGCCGCTCTGGAAGGGTATCTGTGCGGCAGTGTGGTTTTTGGTATCCTGATCTCGAAGCTGTTCTTTCACGATGATGTGCGCACCCACGGCAGCGGCAGCGCCGGCATGACCAACATGCTGCGCACTTACGGCAAGGTGGCCGGGGCGGCCACCGCCATCGGCGACGTGGCAAAAGGTGCGGCGGCGGTTTTGATCGGGGAATGGGTGTTCGGTCTGCTGGCCCCCGGGTGGGACCCGGCCTGCGGTGCGTATCTGGCGGCGATCTTTGCGGCGATCGGCCATACAAAGCCCATCTGGTTCCACTTCAAGGGCGGCAAGGGCGTCCTTGTGTGCGGCGGCGCTATCCTGGCGCTGCAGCCGCTGGTCTTTCTGGCCCTGCTCGTGATTTTCCTGATCGAGTTTGCCTTCACCCGCATCGTGTCGCTGGGCAGCATCATCATTGCGGCGGTCTATCCGGTGCTGACCATCTGCTACTGGGTCTGGCAGGGGGCCAACGCGCCCACCGTCATCTACATCGCCGTGTGCAGCGTCATCATGGCGGCCATGGTCATCTACATGCACCGCTCCAACATCCAGCGCCTGCGCGAAGGAACGGAGTATCGCTTCGGCGAGAAAAAGTGAGCGCCCGGCCTTCGGTCGGCGTAGCCGGAAACAGATAAAGCGGGACGGCATAGCGTTGCTATGCCGTCCTGTTTTTATGTATGCGGTTATGGGGCGAGGTTACAGCCGCACCATATCCCGGCTGATGTCCGCCAGGCTGCGGGCACCGCACATGGACATCGCATCCGCAAGCTCGGCCTGCAGCTGCGCCACATAGGAGCGAACGCCGTCGGCGCCTGCGCCGTAGACGGCGGTGACGAAAGGCCGGGCGATCAGCACGGCGTCGGCCCCCAGCGCCAGCGCACGGAACACATCCAGGCCGGTGCGGATGCCCCCATCCACCAGCACAAGGGCGCGCCCGCCCACCGCCGCCGCGATCTCGGGCAGGACTTCGGCCGTGGCGGGGGTGCCGTCCAGCACACGGCCGCCGTGGTTGGACACCACGATCCCGGCCGCGCCGGCTTCCAGCGCCTTTTGCGCACCGCACACCGTCATGATCCCCTTGATCAGGAAGGGAACGCCTGCCGCGGCGATGATCTCCCTCAGTTCGGCCACCGTCTTGCTGCCGGCAGGGGGCACATGGTTTTTCAGGAAAGGCAGCCCGGCCGCATCAATGTCCATCGCCGCAGCCAGGGCCCGGGCATCTCGCACCAGGGCCATCTTTTCGGCGATGGTGGCGGCGTCCCAAGGCTTGACGGTGGGAATGCCGAACCCGCCGCACTGTTTCACCGCACCGCAGGCGGCCACCATGACCGCAGGGTCGGCGCCGTCGCCGGTGAACGCCAGGATGCCGGCTTCCCGGCAGGCGGGAACCAGAATGTCATTGTAGTCGATGTCGTTGTATTTCTGGCCGTAATGCAGCTGTACCGCCCCCACCGGGCCGGCAAAAACGGGCAGGGAAAACTGCTGCCCGAGCAGGCTGCAGCGGGTATCGGGCTGTCCGGATGCGCAGATGGTGTCCATGTTCAGGCGGATCGCCTGCCAGGCATTGTAGTTGCGGATGGCGGTGTCGCCGATGCCCTTGGCCCCGGGACCGGGGATGGTGCCCCGGCAGCCCTTGCCGTCACAGACCGGGCAGGCCTTGCAGGGGCCCATCTGGCCGCGTGCCTGCTGGATCACTTGCTGATACGTCATGTGTCTCTCTCCTTTTTGTTGGCAGCTCCGCGTGCCTCCCCCGGGCGGGCCGGTTCGTTTGCAGGAAGGCTCTCCGGCTGCGGGCCGGGGACTTTCTGCGCCGGTTTTACGGCATCCAGCACGGTGGGGATAAAACGCCGGGCAAACTTGTTCTGCCCGCGGCTGCGAACATAAAAATAGCCGATGATGGAAAAGACGAACGCCCCCACAAAGTTGACGAACAGATCTTCCATGGTATCCAGCAGGCCGATGTCCAGATAACCGCCCAGCCCCAGCGAAGTCTGGGCGCCGGATCCCTGCACCACGATCACATCGGTGATGTCCCTTAACCGAATCGGCGTGTTGCCGCCGGTGGGGTCCAGGTTGATGCTGCCGATTTCGCGGATGATGGTGTCCTTTTGCATGTCCAGGTAAAAGAGCTGGTCCATCACACATTCAAAAAATTCCCACAGCACGCCGATGGTCATGGAAAAGCAGAAGGCGACCACCGCCAGATACAGCGGAGACAGGCTGAAGGTGACGCGCTCCTCCCGGTTGAGCAGGTCCAGCAGCGAGAAGCCGACCGCCGCGCAGAGAAACCCGTTCAGCGTGTGGAGAATGGTGTCCCAGTAGGGGAAGGTGACATAGAAGGCGCGGATCTCCCCCAGGATCTCGGCGGCATAGATGAACAGCAGAATGATGATCTCCAGGGTGTTGGGCAGATTTATGGACAGGCGCTGCTCCAGAAAGGTCGGGATGGTGAAGAGGATCAGCACCAAAACACAGAGGAAGACGTTTTCGAAGTTTCCATTGAACGCCTGGGCCACCATGACCAGCAGCACCGACAGGCGCAGGATGAAATAGACGATCATCACGCTGCGCTTGACATGCCATGCTTCCTGCAAAGGCTTGCGGATGATCGGGGGATGGGGACGCTTTGGCATGTTCTCTCTCCTGTCTGTTGGGAAGGGCGGGGGGCGGTTCAGTCTTCCAGGCTGAAGTCGCCGGGGTTGAAGTGGGGCAGCTCCTGGCGCCGCGGTGTGCGCATCAGCGGGTCATAGACAAACTTTTTGCAGCAATAGTAGGGGGAAACAACGCCCCGCTGCTTGCACAGGACCATGCGGTTGTCCGCCGCCGGGCTCCCGTGGGCGCAGTAGGCGCAGGCCGGGCTGATTTTGCTGCCGTACATCGGCTTTTTGAACATTAGCATTCCCTCCTGCACCCGTTTCCATGCCGGGGCGCGCTGCGTATCGGTCATTTCGGGGCCTGGCCGGGCGCCGTTTGCCCTTTGCTCTTTGAAAGAAGAGAGCCTGCCGAGGCAAAGCCGCGCAAACTCCTTTTTTACTTCGGCAGATTTCGCCCCACAAAAAAGTGTGCCTGTCGATGCAGGCATTTCTACCTTTTATTATAGAGTTTTTCCCGACCTTTGTAAAGAACGGCACAGAAAAACAGAAAGATGAGGACCGCCGTGTCCGGCGGCAGTCGGTTCATCGGGATGACCCGCGGCGCCAGGCTGGAATAGACGGCGGTGCTGCCCGGCAAAAAGGGAACCAGAAGGCGGACCGAGCCCAGAAAGATCCCCGCATGCAGCAGCCGGGTCAGGACAAAGCAGTCCCAGCGAATGTCATCACCCAAAAAGGTGTGCAGCTGCACAAAGACCGAAAGCCCCAGAACGCTCAAACACAGGCAGCAGCCGTACAACGCCGCCGCGCCGCCGCGGGCGGCGAAATCGGTGCAGCCGGCGCTGATCTCCAGCAAGGCGCTGACGAAGGGCCGCAGCCCGGCCGGCAGCAGCGGGGCGAGGGTACAGTACACAATGCGAAAGAAAAGAACGCAGCCGCACACAGCCAGGCAGCTGTTCACCGCCTGGTCCAGCGCTGCCGAAAAGCTGCCGCCCCCGGCCCGGGGCGGCGTCATCGCCGGGGGGACCTGACGGGGCGGGGCTTTTTCCGGACGCAGCCACAGTGCGACCGCGGCGGCGCACAGCAGGTTGGCGGCCAGCTGCAGGCCGTACAGGAACACCCCCAGCCGCACCGACCCCAGCAGCTGCCCGCCGACACAGCCGATGACGAAGCCGGGACTGGAACAGCACCCGGCCGTGAGCAGCAGCTGGGCCTGCCTGGGGGTGAGAGCCTGCCGTTTTTGCAGGGCAGCAAGGTTTTGCGCACAGACCGCATACCCGCCCAGCCAGGCTGTGCCCAGGGCTGCGGCGAATCCGCGGGCGGACAGGTTCGCCGTCAGCCAACCGCAGAGGACAAAAAAGGGGAAGAGGGCCGGCAGAACCGTCTGCAGGCAGACGGCAAGACCCTGGCGGGCCCCTTCGGCGGCGCTTTCGGGGGCAGTCAGCACCAAAAGGCCCAGAAACAGGGCGACGGCGGCCCGGAAATGGCGGGGCTGAATCATAACCATGCCTTCTTTGCTATATATTTGGGGTGACGCAGCCAGAGAGGGGGGGATGGGGATGAAGCGGACTTCCAGGCAGAAAACCGAAAAGCAGGCCCCGGTCCGGCTGTTCGGCCAGCCGGCACCCGGATTTTACCGGATGCCGGACCTGGTGGTGCGGGGCGGCCGGGTTGTTACCGACGGCTGCCGGCGGGTCCTGGACTTTACCCCCCAGAAGCTGTGCCTGGATATGGGGTCTGCGATCATTACATTGTATGGGGATGCCCTGCAAATAGAATCCCTGAGCAATCGCAGGCTGATCGCATCCGGTCAGATCCAGCGCATCGAGTTTGCCGGAAAATGGAAGGGGATGGAGGTATGCGGCGCAAAAACATAATGGCAGCCGACCGGCTGGATGTCCGAATCCGCGGCCCCCGCGCCCGCGGCCTGTTGTCGGCCTCGGTACGCGCCGGCATCCATCTTTCCCGCGTCCACTGCACCGGAGACGGCTATCAGGCCCGGATCAGCGGCCATGAGTGGGCCCGGTTCCAGGGCCTGGCCCGGCAGGGCGGATGGACCCCGGAACTGGTGGATCGGGCGGGGCCCGGCCGCCGGCTGGAGGGCATTGCCCGGCGCCCCGGGCTGATCGCCGGGGTGGTCTTGTTCCTTGTGCTGCAGCTGGTTTTGACGCGATATGTATGGAGCATTGACTTTTCCGCCCTGGAACCGGAGGAGGCGCAGGCTTTCCGCCTGGCGTTGGCGGAACAGGGGATCTGGGAAGGCGCACGGCTGAGCGAGGAGCAGCTGCGCACCGCCCAACAGGCGCTGACCCGCCAGCTGGATACCCAGGGCTGGATCAGCCTGAATTTCCTGGACGGGCGGTTGGTGCTGGAGCACACCCACAGCGAGATCCAAACGGTGCAGCAGCCGGCCGAGCCCGGGGCGCTGTACGCCGCCGCGGGAGGGCAGGTGGTCGCCGTTGAACTGGAGGGCGGCTTCACGGCGGTCCAGCCGGGGCAGTATGTAGCGGCCGGACAGCTCCTTGTCAACGGGCAGAAGGCGGACCGGTCGGGGGACCCGGTGGTACAGGGAGCGGCCGGGCGGGTGGTTGCCCGGGTCGAAAAGACCTACACCGCCCGGTGGAGTCTGCGGCAGACCGTCCGGATGCTTACGGGGGCGCACAGCCAACAGACGGAGTGGTACCTGCTGGGACAGACGCTGGCCGCCGGGACGCAGGAGCCCGCTGTCGATGATCTGCAAACGGTGGACTGGCAGCCGCTTCGGCTGGGGCAGATCGCCCTTCCGGCCTGTGCCAGACGGACTGAGACCTGGGAAAAGGCAGAGCGCGAGCTGGTCTATTCGGAAAAGGCGGCTGCGGCGCTGGCGCGCCGCAACTGTCGCCAACAGCTGCTGGCGGAGTTCCCGGACGCCCGGCTGGAAGAGGAGGACTGCCATACGCAGAGCGACGGAGAGGCTGTGAGATGCACGGTGCGCTATGTGTTTCTGGCCGATATCACAACACCCGGCCCGCTGGCGCCGCTGCCGGAAGGCCAGGGAGACGGCCAGACATGAGGAGACCTGTATCCTGCAGCGTGTCGAGTTTCTTGCTCCTTGTGCAGCTCCTTCGACAATATTTTACGGCAAATCGCGCACTCGCCACTTCGTTCCTTGCACACAATTTGCCATTAAATTTCCTGGTGGCGTCACCGTCTTCGGCGCACTGCGCCCGCAGGCGTGTTTCGGAGGCCAACCGAATCGCAGACCCGGCTTTTAGGCCGGAGATCGTACGCCGACGGCGACGGTTTTGGACGTTTTCGGCAGCCTGATATCCTATTATTTTTGTTGGATATTTGAAAAAGGGGGTTGACAAAGCAGGACGGCTGTGGTATAGTGAGTCCATCGAGGTTAGTGACAACTAACCGACGCGCTCTCCCTTCCGCCGAAAGAGCGGTTCCGTACAGGCAAAGGTCCGCCGCGCGGTCCGGCTGCCCTGTTCGGCTTTGTGCCTTGCAGGGCAGGGGGGGCGGCGGACTGGCAGGCAGCCTTTGACATGGTCAAAGCCTCGCCGGCAGTTCCGCTGCAGCTGGTCTTTCTCCCGCTTGTATTGCCCGGCAGTGCGGATGTTTTTTACTCCCAGGAAGTTAGTGATAACTAACTGCGCAAGCGATTCATTCCAAAAGATACAACAACGCAAAGAGAGAAAGGAGCTCTACCCATGCAGCGTGATTTCGGGATCTCGTTCGTTACCCAGTGTGCGCCGGTCATGGCAGGGCTGAAACCGGCCAATCTGTTCCGCTGGGTGGAGCCTGACGGCGCCGCCCTGCGCCGGACCCTCGCCGCCTGGCAGGACGCACTCCGTCCGCGCGGGGTGGAGATCGCGGTCCTCAAAAGCTGCACCCGGACAAAAGCACACCTGATCTATGTGTACCGTGCGCCGCGCCTGCAAAAGATCTTGCAGGACCCTGAGGTCCTGCGGTTCCTGCAGGGCAGCGGCTACCCGGAAGGGGAGGATCTGGCCGCCCATCTGAGCCATCTGTCAAAGCGGCTCTGCTGTGAGGAGACCTTCCCCCACGAGATCGGCGTCTTCCTCGGTTATCCGCTGGAGGATGTGGTCGGCTTTATGGTGAACAAGGGCAAGAACTATACCTGCAAAGGGTATTGGAAGGTGTACGGCGACCCCATACAAGCCGAAGCCCGCTTCGCCAGCTTCCGAAAATGTACGGAAGTGTATCTGCGCTGTTACCGCAGCGGAACGCCGGTCACCCGGCTGACCATTGCGGTTTGAAGAACCATTCTGAACCACAGAAAGGATGCGTATACTTATGAATAAGGTAGCGATCGTGTATTGGAGCGGCACCGGCAACACCGAGGCGATGGCCCGGGCCATCGCAGAAGGGGCCGGCGGTTCCGCCGTTTTGCTGGCGCCGGCCGATTTCGGCGCGGCGGATGTGGCCGCCTATGATGTCATCGCCTTCGGCTGCCCGGCCATGGGGGCCGAACAGCTGGAGGAAGGCGAGTTTGAGCCGATGTTCTCGGCCGTGGAAGGCAGCCTGAACGGCAAAAAGATCGCCCTGTTCGGCTCCTACGGCTGGGGGTCCGGCGAATGGATGGAACAGTGGGTGGCCCGCTGCCAGGAAGCCGGCGCCGTGCTGCAGAGCGACGAAGGTCTGATCGTCAACGAAGTGCCCGATGATCAGGCGCTGGATCGCTGCCGCGACCTGGGGCGGGCGCTGGCAAGCTGGTGATCGCCCGAACAAAATTTGCTATTTCCTTGCCTGAAAGAACGTCACAGCCATTTGCGGTCTTTTGAAAAGGCATTCCGAATCCACAAAACCGGCGCCTGTGTTCTCTCCGTGCAGGCGCCGGTTTTGTGTTGGATTATTTTGATGACAGGGGGATTATTCCTCCGGGAAATGCTGCAGGACGTATGCCTGCAGTTTTTCAAAGGTCTCCACGCTCAGGTCGTGCTCGATCCGGCAGGCGTCCTGGGCGGCCGTCTCGGCGCTGACCCCCAGCGAGATCAGCAGGCGGGTCAGCAGCTTGTGGCGCTGGTAGATCCGGTTGGCGATCTCGTACCCTGGGGGTTCCAGGGTGATCGCGCCGTTGCCGTCCATCGAAATATACCCGGCTTGGCGAAGGTTCTTCATGGCCACGCTCACGCTCGGCTTCGAAAACCCCAATTCGTTGGCGATGTCGATGGAATGAACTTCGCCTTTCTTTTCCCGGATCATCAAAATTTTTTCCAGATAATCTTCGGCGGATTGGTGAATCCTCATAAAAAAACCTCGCTTTGTTTGACTATACATAAAGATTAGCACAAACTAACCAAAAAAGCAAGGAAAACTCTTGACATTCCTCGCTCGTGGTGTTAAACTTCAAGTGTTCAAGCGGTTAGGTCTTTCTAACCGCCTGCTTTACGCCCGAAAGTTAGAATAGACTAACATTCAGAAGAAGGTGACGATGTATGATGCCGCTCACGTTGGCCAAATCCGGCGTTCCTTGCGTGATCCAGAAGATCACCGGCAAAGACGAAGTCCGCCAGCACCTGGCAGAACTCGGGTTTGTGATGGATGCCCAGGTCACGGTGGTCAGCGAGATCGCCGGCAACCTGATCGTACAGGTCAAGGACAGCCGGATCGCGCTGGACCGGGTGATGGCAAACCGGATCATGGTTGGCTGAAACAGGTGCGAAAGCATTTGTCTGCATATTCACACATAGAGGAGGAATTCAGCAATGAAGACTTTGAAAGAGGCCAAGGTCGGGCAGACGGTCACCGTGGCGAAGATCCATGGGGAAGGCCCGGTGCGGCGCCGTATCATGGATATGGGGCTGACCAAGGGCGTGGAGGTGTTTGTCCGCAAGGTGGCGCCGCTGGGCGACCCGATGGAACTGAACATCCGCGGCTATGAGCTCAGCATCCGCAAAGCCGATGCCGAGATGGTGGAACTGGTATAAGGGCGGTTGCAAAACCGCCTGATTTCAGGTCAATAAGTTAGCATATACTAACTTTTGGCCTGCCGATATAGCACAAAGAAAAGGGGTATATGTGTATGGCTATCAAGATCGCTCTGGCCGGCAACCCGAACAGCGGCAAAACCACCTTGTTTAACGCGCTGACCGGCTCCAGCCAGTATGTCGGCAACTGGCCCGGCGTTACGGTGGAAAAGAAGGAAGGCCGGCTGAAAGGCAACAAGGATGTGGTGATCCAGGACCTTCCGGGCATTTATTCGCTCTCTCCCTATACGCTGGAAGAGGTGGTTTCCCGGGAATATCTGGTCACGGAAAAGCCGGACGCCATCCTGAATATCATCGACGGCACCAACATTGAGCGCAACCTCTACCTGACCACCCAGCTTATCGAACTGGGTATCCCGGTCGTGATGGCAGTCAACATGATCGATCTGGTGCGCAAAAACGGCGACAAGATCGACCTGCACAAGCTCAGCCAGCAGCTGGGCTGTCAGGCGGTGGAGATCAGCGCCCTGAAGGGCGAAGGGTCCGACAAGGCGGCCCAGTTGGCGGTTGCTGCCGCCCGGAAAGGAACGAGCGGGGAACTGCCGCATGTGTTCACCGGCAGTGTGGAACATGCCATCGCTCACATCGAGGAGAGCATCCAGGGGCAGGTGGACGCCCGCTTCCTGCGCTGGTACGCCGTCAAGCTGTTTGAGCGGGATGAGAAGGTGCAGCAGGAACTGCACCTGGACAAGGCGCTTCTGGACCACATCGAGACCCATATCGTGGACTGCGAGAAGGAGATGGAGGATGACGCCGAGAGCATCATCACCAACCAGCGCTACGCCTACATCAACAAGGTGGTGAACGCGGCGGTCCACAAAAAGCCCCGCACCAGCAACCTGACGGTTTCCGACCACATCGACCGGGTGGTCACCAACCGCATTGCGGCGCTGCCCATTTTCGTGCTGGTTATGGCGGCGGTTTATGCCATTGCCATGGGCGGCACCCCGGTCTCCATCGGCACCATGGCCACCGAATGGACCAACGATGTGCTGTTTGGTGAGATCGTTCCCCCCGCGATCCAGGGCTTTATGGAGAGCGTCGGCTGCGCCCCCTGGCTGACCAGCCTGGTGGTGGACGGCATTGTGGCCGGCGTCGGCGCCGTGCTGGGCTTTGTACCCCAGATGCTCGTGCTGTTCTTCCTGCTCTCCATTCTGGAGGATGTGGGGTATATGTCCCGCATCGCCTTCATCATGGACCGGATCTTCCGCAAGTTCGGCCTGTCCGGCAAGAGCTTCATCCCCATGCTGGTGGGCACCGGCTGCGGCGTGCCCGGCGTCATGGCGTCCCGCACCATCGAGAATGACCGCGACCGCAAAATGACCATCATGACCACCTGCTTCATTCCCTGCGGCGCAAAAATGCCCATCATTGGCCTGTTTGCCGGCGCTATCTTCGGCGGCAGCACGCTGGTGGCGGTATCCGCCTACTTCATCGGGGTGGCGGCCATCGTCATCTCCGGCATCATGCTGAAGAAGACCAAGATGTTCGCCGGCGACCCCGCGCCCTTTGTCATGGAGCTGCCCGCCTACCATGTGCCTGCCTGGGGCAATGTGCTGCGCGCCACCTGGGAGCGCGGCTGGTCCTTCATCAAGCGGGCCGGCACCGTTATTCTGGCTTCCACCGTCATCCTGTGGTTCCTGCAGGGCTTCGGCTTTACCGACGGCGCCTTCGGCATGGTAGAGGATAACAACACCAGCCTGCTGGCTTCCGTCGGCGGTGTGGTCGCCTTCATCTTCGCGCCTCTCGGCTTCGGCAACTGGCAGGCCACGGTGGCCACGGTCACCGGCCTGATCGCCAAGGAAAACGTCGTCGCCACCTTTGCCCAGCTGTTCAACTATGCGGGTGAGATCTCGGAGAACGGCGAGGAGATCTGGGGCATGGTGCCCAACTACTTCACCGGCCTGACCGCCTACAGCTTCATGGTGTTCAACCTGCTCTGCGCCCCCTGCTTTGCGGCCATGGGCGCCATCAAGCGGGAGATGAACAACGGCAGGTGGACCGCCTTTGCCATCGGGTATATGTGCGTGTTTGCCTACTGCGTCTCGCTCATCATCTATCAGATCGGCGGCCTCATCACCGGCGAAGTTCCCTTCGGGGCCGGCACCGTGGCGGCTGTCGCTGTCCTTGCCGTCGGGCTGTTCCTGCTGTTCCGCCCCAACAAAAACGGTGATGACGCCGTAAAGATCGACGCCCGCAAGCTGGTCGCCTCCCGCTGAGGGGGATACGGCAACCCCATCACCAGATCAAGGAGATTGGTGTATATGCTGACAATGCTTTGGAACAATCTGCCGACCATCATCGGCTCGCTGATCGTGTTCGGTGCGGTCGGGGCCATCCTGTACAATGGCTGCAGGAACCGCAGGTCCGGCAAGCACTCCTGCTCCTGCGGCGGCAGCTGCAGCGGCTGTGCCAACAGCTCGCTGTGCCATCCGTCCGCCGGCAAGAAATCATAACAGGCCGGAAACCGGCCGAGCCGGACGGCGGGGTCCCGGGTATGTGCCGGCCCCGCCGTTTGCCGGCTGCGGTCATGGCTGGAAAGGGTGGGAATCATGTTATCCGATACCAACCTGCGCTATCTTTTTGCAATCTATTCGATCTCCCAGACCAAAACGGTGGTGTCTTCGATGGAAGTGGCCCGGACACTGGATGTGACCAAACCCTCTGTGGTGCGGGTGCTGGAATCGCTGATGCGCCGGGGGCTGGTGGTCAAGGAGCGGTACGGGAAGATCTACCTGACCGACCGAGGGGCTTTCACCGTACATTATTACCGGAAGATCCTGGACCGGATTCTCGAAAATTTTCCGGAACTTCCGTTCCCGGTGGACCGGGCCCAGCGCGAGGTGGCAGCCTTCGCCATGGCGGCCGCCCTGCCGGATGAGGACTTCCGGCAAAAATATGCCGGCGTATTCGAGCAAGCCGTCTGTGAGGCAGACTGAAACCGGAAGGGGGGAGGGCGCATGATCGCAGCCGGAATCCTGGTTTTGGCCGTGGCGGGCATTGTGCTGGGCGTCAAGGCATGGGCGCGGCGCCGCGTCCGCCGGCCGGGACCCCGCCGGTCAGACAACTCATAAGTGAAAACCGCGGCGGCAGGCCAATGAACGGCTTGCCGCCGCGGTTTTCTTGACACCTGCCAAGGGCCGTGGTACAATGCCAAAAGATTCAATACAGGAAAGGTAGGATACGATGGTCGATCAATTTGCGCGTACCCAGGTGCAGTTTGGCCCGGACGGCATGCAGCGCTTGTACCAGGCCCGGGTGGCCGTGTTCGGCGTGGGCGGCGTGGGCGGCTATGCGGTGGAGGCCCTGGCGCGCAGCGGGGTGGGCACGCTGGATCTGATCGATGACGACAAGGTCTGCCTGACCAACCTGAACCGGCAGATCATTGCCACCTACGAAACGATGGGCGAATATAAGGTGGACGCCTTTGCCCGCCGGATCGCTTCCATCAATCCGGAGGCCGTCGTACACCCCCGAAGGATCTTTTTTGGGCCCCAGACGGCCGATCAGTTTGATTTTCGCCAGTATGATTATGTGATTGACGCCATCGATACGGTCAGCGCCAAGGTGGAACTGGCGGTCCGGGCCCAGGAGGCCGGCGTGCCGATCATCAGTTCGATGGGGGCGGGCAACAAGCTGGACCCCACCGCCTTTGAGGTGACCGATCTGTACAAGACTTCGGTGTGCCCGCTGGCGCGGGCCATGCGGACGCTGTGCCGCAAACGCGGCATCCGGCAGCTGAAGGTCGTCTATTCCCGGGAACAGCCGACCGCCGGGGCTGCCCCCGCCGCCGGGCGGCTGGATACCGACCGGGAAGGCCCCGGCAAGCGGCAGAGCCCCGGCTCCAACGCCTTTGTGCCCTCGGTGGCAGGGCTGATTTTGGCCGGGGAGGTCATCCGCGACCTGGCCGGCTGCCCCCGCATCCTGTAAGCGTGAGACAGAGGAGAATTCATGACAAAAGAACTGCAGCCCTATGAGCTGATTGAGCGCAGCCTGATCAAAAAATACCGCAAACAGCTGTGGAACCCATTTGTGGCCGCTGTCAAACGGTATGATCTGGTGGGGGAGGGCGACCGGATCGCCGTGTGCATTTCGGGCGGCAAGGATTCGATGGTGCTGGCCAAGCTCATGCAGGAACTGCACCGCCACAGCGAGGTGCCGTTTTCCCTTGTCTTTCTGGTCATGGACCCCGGCTACGCCCCGGAAAACCGGCAGCAGATCCTGGACAATGCCGCCCTGCTGCAGATACCGGTGACGGTGTTCGACACCGACATTTTTACCGCCACCTGCAACACCGACCGCAACCCCTGTTATCTCTGCGCCCGTATGCGGCGCGGGCACCTGTACAAAAAAGCTCAGCAGCTGGGCTGCAACAAGATCGCGCTGGGGCACCACCTGAACGATGTGATCGAGACAGCCGTGATGAGCATGTTTTACGGGGCGCAGTTTCAGGGAATGATCCCCAAACTTCACAGCAAGAATTTCCCCGGCATGGAGCTGATCCGGCCGCTGTACTGCGTGAAGGAGCAGGACATCATCGCCTGGGCGCGGTATCATGACCTGCATTTCCTGCAGTGCGCCTGCCGCCTGACGGCGCGCAGCGACGAGCCCGGGGCCTCCAAACGGCAGGAGGTCAAGGAGCTGATCCGGACGCTGAAAAAAACGAACCCCAACATCGAAAACAACATCTTCAGCAGTTTGCATTCGGTCTGCCTCGACACTCTGCCCGGCTACAAGTCGCGGGGCGTGGCCCACACCTTTCTCGAAACCTATGATCGGGCTGAGGCCCACGAATCCGACTGACCCTTTTGCCATGGCACGCCGCCCTGCAGGGCGGTGCTTTTTTTACCAAGAAGGGGCGAGGCGAGTTAGCCTTCGAAAACTTTTTTGCCCGAAGATATTGACACACAAAAGATCGGGTTGTAGTCTTTATTATGGAAAGTATCGAGATGACAAGGAAGTGGAGGGTTACTATGACACTGGCTGACTTAAAGATCGGGCAGGACGCCCTGATCCGGACGGTGGGCGGCAGCGGTGCCCTGCGCCGCCACCTGCTGGATATGGGGCTGACGCCGGGCACCGAGGTCACCTTGCGGAAGGTGGCGCCGATGGGGGACCCCGTCGAGCTGGAACTGCGCGGGTATGAACTGACGCTGCGCCTGGACGACGCCCGTCAGATCACGATTGAAGGCGTTCACACCAGCGACCGCACAGCCCCCGCGCAGCAGCGGCATGCGGCGGTACCCCATCCGGGCCGCGGGGAACTTCACGATGCGGCCAGCTACCACCAGCACAAAGCGGGGGACGCTATCCCCAAAGGCCAACCGCTGACCTTCGCTCTGGCGGGCAACCAGAACTGCGGCAAAACGACCCTGTTCAACCAGCTGACCGGCTCCAACCAGCATGTAGGCAATTTCCCCGGTGTCACGGTGGACCGCAAGGACGGCGTGATCCGGGGTCACGCGGAGGCGACGGTCATCGACCTGCCGGGCATCTATTCGCTCTCTCCCTATTCGGGGGAGGAGCTGGTCACCCGGGATTTCCTTTTGCAGCAAAAACCCAGTGGAATCATCAACATTGTGGACGCCACCAACATCGAGCGCAACCTCTATCTGACCATGCAGCTGATGGAACTGGGGATCCCGATGGTGCTGGCCCTCAATATGATGGACGAGATCCGGGCCAACGGCGGCACGATCCTGGTCAACCGGCTGGAAGAACTGCTGGGGATCCCGGTGGTGCCGATCTCAGCCGCCAAAAACGAGGGCATCGACGAGCTGATCGACCACGCCGTTCATGTGGCGCGTTACCGGGAGACGCCGGGCCGCATTGATTTCTGTGAGGCCGGCGACCGGGACCAGACCCGGGGCGGAGCGGTCCACCGCTGCATCCATGCGGTGGTCCATCTGATTGAGGACCACGCCAAGCGAGCGGGGCTGCCGCCGCGCTTCGCCGCCACCAAACTGGTGGAAGGGGACCCGCTGATCCTGGAAGCGCTGAGCCTGGACCAGAACGAAAAGGATCTGCTGGAACATGCCGTCACCCAGATGGAGACCGAGGGCGGCCTGGACCGGGAGGCCGCGCTGGCGGACATGCGCTTTACCTTCATCGAAAAGCTGTGCGCCGAAACGGTGGTGCACCCGGCCGAAAGCCGGGAACACAAGCGCAGTGTGGCCATCGATAAAATCCTGACCGGCAAATATACGGCGCTGCCCTGCTTCATCGGCATCCTGGCGCTGGTCTTCTGGATGACCTTCGGGGCCATCGGCGCCTTTTTGTCCGACCTGCTCACGCTGGGGATCGACGCGCTGACCCGGCTGGTGGATCAGGCCCTGACCAGCTATGCCATCAACCCGGTGGTCCACTCGCTGGTCATCGACGGAATCTTTGCCGGCGTCGGCAGTGTGCTGAGCTTTCTGCCCACCATCGTCACCTTGTTCTTCTTCTTGTCCATCCTGGAAGACACCGGCTACATGGCGCGGGTGGCCTTTGTCATGGACAAGCTGCTGCGGCGGATCGGCCTGTCGGGCCGCAGCTTTGTGCCTATGCTGATCGGGTTCGGCTGTTCTGTGCCGGCCATCATGGCCACCCGCACTCTCTCCAGTGAGCGGGACCGCCGCATGACCATTCTGCTCACCCCCTTCATGTCCTGCTCGGCCAAGCTGCCCATCTACGGGCTGTTCACCGCGGCCTTTTTCCCGCGGGCACTGCGGGCGCCGGTCATGGTGGGGCTTTACCTCTTCGGGATCCTGTGCGGGGTCCTGTTCGCGCTGGTGCTCAAGCACACGGCCTTCCGCGGGGAGCCGGTCCCCTTTGTTATGGAGCTGCCCAACTATCGGCTGCCCAGCGCCCGCAATGTGGCCCAGCTGATCTGGGAGAAGGCACGGGATTTCATTCAGCGCGCTTTCACGATCATCTTTGTGGCCACCGTGATCATCTGGTTTTTGCAGACCTTTGATCTGCGGCTCAACGTGGCGGCCGCGACGGATTCCAGCCTGCTGGCCATGATCGGCAGCTGGATTGCCCCGATCTTTGCCCCGCTGGGCTTCGGGGACTGGCGTGCTTCAACAGCGCTGATCACCGGCTTCACCGCCAAGGAGAGCGTGGTCTCCACCCTGACCGTTCTGCTGGGCGGGGATACCGCCGCCCTCAGCACCCTCTTCACCCCCTTCACCGCGGTGGTGTTCCTGGTATTCACACTGCTCTACACCCCCTGCGTGGCCGCCATCGCGGCAGTCAAGCGGGAACTGGGCGGGGCGCGTGCCGCCTTTGGCGTGGCGGTCCAGCAATGCCTGATCGCCTGGGTCGTGGCCTTCCTGGTCCGCTTGGTGGGGTTGGCGCTCGGATTTGTGTGACGCCGTCCGGATCATCCCATTCAAACGCCCCGCCGTTTCTCTCTGCTTTGGCAGGGGAGAGCGGCGGGGCGTTTTTTCTGTTTGCCGCAAACCGGCGGTTACGGCTCGGTCTTTGTCTCGTGTTCCTGCTTCCAGGTCCGGATCTGCTCCAGGCGGGCCTTGTAGCGGGCTTCCAGCTCCTCTTCGGTGGGCTCGTAGTAGCGGCGCCCCAGCAGCGAATCGGGCAGGCACTGGATCGTTGTCAGCTTGTCGGCGGCGTCATGGGCGTACTGGTATCCTTTTCCGTACTCCAGCTCCTTCATGAGCCGGGTGGGGGCGTTGCGGATCACCAGCGGCACCGGCTCGGCCAGCTGCCGGACCGCATCGGTCTTGGCGTGTTCGTAGGCTTTGTAAAGCGCGTTCGATTTCGGCGCCAGCGACAGATAGACCACCGCCTGGGTCAGATGGACCGTGCATTCGGGCATTCCGAGAAAGTGGCAGGCCTGGTAGGCGGCAACGGCCTGCTCCAGCGCCCGCGGGTCGGCCAGCCCCACGTCCTCGCTGGCAAACCGGATCACGCGGCGGGCCACATACAGCGGGTCCTCGCCGGCTTCCAGCATCCGGGCCAGCCAGTACACGGCGGCGTCCGGGTCCGAATTGCGCATGGATTTGTGCAGCGCCGAGATCAGGTTGTAGTGTTCCTCCCCCTGCTTGTCATAGAGCAGGGACTTTTTGGAGGTACACTGTTCCACCGTTTCCTCGGTTACGGTAATGCTGCCGTCCTGCGCCACATCTCCGTTGAGTACAACCATCTCCAGGGTGGACAGGGCCGTGCGGGCGTCCCCGTTGGCGAACACTGCCAACGCCTGCAGCAGCTCTTCCGGGATGTGGATGGTCTGGCCGCCAAAGCCCCGCGGGTCCTGCAGGGCACGGCGCAGAAGTCCGGCCACCTCATCCGGTTTGAGGGCCTGCAGAACAAAGACCTTGCAGCGGGAGAGCAGCGCCCCGTTGATCTCGAAGGACGGGTTTTCGGTGGTAGCGCCGATCAGGATGATGCTGCCCTTCTCCACAAAGGGAAGGAAGGCGTCCTGCTGCGCCTTGTTGAACCGGTGGATCTCGTCCACAAACACGATGGTGCGCTCACCGAAACGGCGGTTTTCCTCCGCCTGCTGCATCACGGCCCGGATCTCCTTGATGCCGCTGGTCACGGCCGAAAAATCAATGAAGGAAGCCATGGTTTTGTGTGCGATGATCCTCGCCAGGGTAGTTTTGCCGACCCCGGGCGGGCCCCAGAAGATCATGGAGGAGATCTGATCCGTCTCGATCAATCGGCGCAGCACCTTGCCGGGGCCCAGCAGATGGGTCTGCCCCACATACTCGTCCAGGGTGGCGGGCCGCAGGCGGGCGGCCAGCGGCTGCGGGACCTTGCGCTCAAACAATGTGGTTTGTTCCATGGATCTCCACCTTCCCCCCGCGTGAATCTGAAAAGATACCGCTGCGGAAATTTCGTGAACGGCGGCGTCCGCTGTCCCCGGCACTGCCGACGCCGGCTGTTCGGTTTTTGTCCGCCATCCTTCTTTCATTATACCGCAGGAAACCGGGCAATCAAGTGCCCGCGCCATTTGACTTTTGCCCGGCTGTGCGATACAATAGAGAAACAGCGAGCCGCTGTGGCGGAACTGGCAGACGCAAGGGACTTAAAATCCCTCGCTGGCAACAGCGTACGGGTTCGATCCCCGTTGGCGGCACTGAGTCAAAAAGGAACGCGAGAACGCTTGTTTCTGCGTTCCTTTTTGCTTTTTATGTCTGCCAAAAATGCTTGAAATGGCAGACAAAGGGATCAAAATATCCCTCGTTTTAAGGGCAATTTATTGGTTTTTTCGCATGAACAACGGGTGTGTATGGAGAATACTCGGACGCAGACATCTTACTGATGCCATTACTCACTGCAAGCAGTAAACAATGGTGATGCGGTGTGGCTAATTGAATGAATAGGAGATGAGTACGATTCAACGAAAATCAAAGCTCGCAATACTTGTCCCGACAATATGTTTGGTACTGGTACTTATATGCTATCTATGGTTTTCGCATTCGCATTCGGCAGTACTTGTTGGTATGCCAAACGAGACAGTCGCATTTGATATGACTGTAAGTGAAACTATAGCTGAAGCGGGAGCACCAGATGAAAAGTATGACGAGGCAGGAATCAATCGATGTACTTATGTATATCACAACAAAGAGTGTTTTGGGCAAAACGCAACAATAACATATGTCTTTGATGGAAATGAAGCAGACAATGACGCACGCGTATTTGAAGCGTACTTGGGTATCGACTTTCAGTCTCAAAATGAATGCGAAAGAATAACTGAAGAATTGCGGAAATACTTTGAAAGTATGCTGAAGGATGATAGAGCCTTCGATATAAAGATATCAGAAGGGCCCACTAGAGCTTGGGATGCTGAAAATCTTGAACAAGAGTGCGTCATCACATCTTCCCAAAAATGCGTTGTCATTCGTAGTTACACTAATAAGGTGTTAACGCATATTTATTTGGCGCAATAATAACTTGGTCGATTTAAGATGAATATTGTGCTTTGAGGACATTTTTTTGAATCGATCGTTTCTTGTTGCGGTTGGTGAAGTGAGGCTAATGCAAGGATAAAGTATTATGTCCGTCTAAGGGAAAAGTGGCTATGTAGACTGCTCCAAACTAAAACAGTCCCCGGATCGTAGATTCGGGGACTGTTTTAATATGGAAAAGCCTGCCCCCCGGCACCGAGGATAAGGACGACAAGAAGGCAAATGGCAAACCCGCTCTGCTTTTTCAGGATGCGGCTGAGACGATTGTCTGCGGCAGGGCGTTCCGCTTCGTGCAGCGATCAGATCATATCCTTTAATCGGGCAATGTCTTCATCGGTGCGGTTGCCGTAGATCCTGACCTGGACGAGCGCTTGCTCCAGCGCTTCGAACTCACTGTCGGTGAGGGCGATGTCGGCGGCCCCGAAGTTTTCCTTTATCCGTTCCGCCTTCCGCATCCCTGGGATCGGCACCAGAAAATCCCATTTGTGCAGCATCCAGGCCAGCGAAATCTGGGCGGGCGTTGCCTGTTTGGCCTCGGCGAACCGGCGCAGCAGATCCAGCAGTGACTGGTTGGCGTCCATGTTCTCTTTGGAAAAACGAGTGATGACCCGGCGCACATCGTCGCCGGTATAGGTGTCACGGCTGGTATACCGGCCGCTCAGGAAGCCGGCACCCAGCGGGGAGAAGGGAACAAAACCGATCCCCAGTTCCCGGCAGGCCGGCAGGACATCCTTTTCAAACATACGCTCCATCATCGAGTATTCGCTCTGAATGGCCGTGATCGGGGTAACGGCGTGGGCTCGGCGCAGTTCCTCCTCGGTGGCCTGGGACTGCCCCCAACCCCGGATCTTGCCCTCGCCGATCAGTTTTCCCATAACACCGGCGACTTCCTCTACCGGAATGGTTTTGTTGACGCGGTGTTGATAGTAAAGATCTACATAGTCGGTGCTCAGCCGTTTCAAGGACGCTTCGAGATGGGCCCGGATGGTTTGTTCGAGATTGCCGCCGTCGGGGATGTGCAGCTTGGTGGCAAGGATCACCTGCTGCCGAAACGGCCGGATTGCCTCCCCGACCAGCGTTTCGTTTTCACCGGCAGCATAGCTTTCCGCCGTGTCAAAAAAGGTGCATCCCAGCTCGTAGGCAGTGCGGATCAGCCGAATCGCCTCCCCGCGGTCCGGGCCGGGACCGTAGCCGTGGCTGAAGCCCATGCACCCCAGTCCGATGGCGGATACGGTTACGGCGTTCTGTCGCCCAAGGGTACGTTTTTTCATTGTGCGCTCTCCTTTATTCGGTGTCTGGCATGGCTTGCCATGCTTTCCTTTACATAGTCGATGAACTTTTCCGCTGCCAACCCGAAAGGCTGTTCACGCCGCCAGGCGAGCACGCTGGTGGTCTGCAGCGGCGGGTCAAGGGGACGATAGGCGATGGTGGCGGGGTTCCAGTTGCGCAGCGTGCCTTCAATGTTCAGGGAATAGGCCAGGCCGCTGGCCACCATCACCGAGCTGTTGACAGACAGGTTGGAGGTGAACAGGACCTGCTGCGGGTCATAGCACCGGCCAAGCCAGTTGACGACCACATTCCGGGCGTTGGAACGGCGCGGCAGAATCAGCGGCAGACCGCGCAGGTCTTCCGGCGTGACGGCGCTTTTCACAGTCAGCGGCGCATCCGGGGCCATCGTCACCACCCAGCGCTCCGTTGTCGGCATACGGATGTATTCGTATCGGTCGATCTCCACCGGTTCCAGAAGCAGACCCACATCGGTCAGGCCGCTCTCCATCCGTTCTTTGATATGGTCGGCGGTGGCGGTGTACAGATCGAACTGTACCCGCGGGTACCGGGCGTGAAAGCTGCGGAACAGTTCGGGCAGCAGCCGCACGCCGTCCAGATCACCGCAGCCCACGGCCACGGTGCCCTCCACATCGGCGGCCTGCTCGCGCAGTTCCCGCTCGGTCTTGCCAGCCAGCTCCAGGATCTCCTTGGCACGGCGGCGCAGCAGAACGCCCTCGGCGGTCAGGGTGATCTTGCGCTTGCCTCGCTCGAACAGCCTGACCCCCAGTTCTTCCTCCATCTGTGCCAGCTGGCGGCTCAGTGTCGGCTGGGAAAGGTGCAGCGCCTGCGCGGCGTGGGTGACGTTTTCCTCCCGGGCGACCGCCAAAAAATAGTGCAAAACACGCAGTTCCATACAATACCTCCCGGCGTTCCTTATAGAAGGAAAGAAGAATTTGTTGTTCTCATTGTCATTGTACGCCGAATTGTTTTGCATGTCCAATACCTGGTTTTTATGTTGCATAATGCCTGCCGGCTATGGTGGAAGGCCCCGCCCGGGCACAGGAACCGGCAGCGCAGGGCCGTGTCCGGGCGGGATCTTTGCTATTCAAAAAATGTATCGAGAACGATAAAACATAAGTATTTTACACCGGCGGATTCGGCCTCTATAATGAAACCATACCGACAGCAAACCAAGAAAGGACGATGACACGCCATGAAAAACCAACTTTCCCTCCTGCTGGCCGCCCTGACCCTGAGCCTTTCCGCCTGCGGCGGCGCGGCCTCTTCGGCAGCGGAACCTACCGCCGCCTCCACCGAGACCCCGACCGCGACGCCCGCGCCGACCGAGACGCCCACCGAATCCGAGACCGCGGCCACAGAGGCAGCCGGCGAAACGGCTGAAGCGACCGATGCGGCAGGGGAGAGCGGAGTTCTGGTGGCCTACTTCTCCTGGTCAGGCAATACCGAGGCGATGGCAAATCTCATCGCCGAACAGACCGGCGGCACACTGTTTGAGATTGCCCCCGCCACCCCCTACACCGATGATTACGACGCCCTGCTGGACGTGGCCCAGCAGGAACAGGCCGAGGATGCTCGCCCCGAGTTGGCCGCGAGCGTCGAAAATTGGGACAGCTGCGACGTGATCTTCGTCGGCTACCCCGACTGGTGGAGCGATGCGCCGATGGTGATTTACTCCTTCCTCGAAAGCTATGACTGGACCGGCAAGACGCTGGTACCCTTCTGCACCTCCGGCGGCAGCGGGTTTGGCCGCAGCCTGGACCTCCTGTCCGATTCCGCCCCCGGCGCGACGATCCTGGAAGGGCTGCATGTCTCGGGCAGCAGCGCCGCCGGTTCCGGCGACCAGGTTGCTGAATGGATCGCGGGCCTGGGGCTGTAAAGCGACCGTCCCGCTTCTCGGAGCTGCTCGCGCAGGTGCGGCGGGAGGTACGCAGCCATCACTGCCCGCAGCTGCTGCCGGTCGGCGAATTGCCCACCGGCTATGGTGTCATTTTTGCAGGGCCCCCAGCCGGTGCGGTACCGTCGCGCCGCCGCTGGCAGCTGGGCTGCGACAGCACGGCGGGCTGGCCGCAAGACTGTGCTGCCCTTTCGCTTCGCTCGATACTTGAAGGGAAAACTTATTTACTCTCCCCGGCAGGGCTGGGGGGGCAGACTTTACTGAAGCATGCAACAGAAAAACGCCTGTCTGCAGCCGTCACAGGGCTGCGGGCAGGCGTTCTTGAGTTCCCGAACAACAGGACCGCCATCTCGTGGAAATGTCGAAAAGGGAACACCTTTGAGTATATACTTATGAACCAAATGGAACTTCCCGATTGTCTGCCGCCATGGTAGGATACGGGCAGAACACAAAAGAAATGAGGCATACGCAATGAAAGTCTTGCTTGTCAACACCAGATCAACAAATACTTTGCCCTGATGCAGATGCCCATCATCTCCTCCCGCTACTGGACCGCCGTCCACGGCGCGGCGCCGGACCAGGTGCTGGAGGACAAAGAAGGAATGCAGGTGATGAAGATTCTCGGCAACAACATGGCCTACTTCCTCAAATGCAAAGACCTGGCCACTCAGGCCGGTTTGATGCCGCCGGAACAGGAACCGACGGAATTCACCAATTTCATCCGCTGAAAGCGGTCATACAGGGAGGGTTTCTTATGGAGTACGTTACTTTGTCCAACGGCGTTAAAATGCCCCAGCTGGGCTACGGCGTCTACCAGGTCTCGAACGAGGAATGTGAGCGCTGTGTGCGGGACGCCATCAGTGTCGGTTACCGCGCCATCGACACCGCCCAGTCCTACCACAATGAGGAGGCGATGGGCGCTGCCGTCGCCGCCAGCGGTGTGCCCCGCAGCGAGCTGTTTCTGACCACCAAAATCTGGATCTCCAACGGCGGGTACGAAAAGGCCAAAGCCTCCATCGACCAGTCGCTGAAAAACCTGCGCAGCGACTATGTGGACCTTTTGCTGATCCACCAGCCCTTCAACGATTATTACGGCACCTGGCGCGCCATGGAGGAAGCCTACAAGGCCGGCAAGGTGCGGGCCATCGGCGTGTCCAACTTCTACCCCGACCGTCTCATCGACCTGTGCCGTTTTGTGGAGATCAAGCCGATGGTCAACCAGGTAGAGACCCATGTCTTCAACCAGCAGCGCCAGGCCCACGAGATCATGGTCAAACACGGCGTCCAGCATGAGAGCTGGGGCCCCTTTGCCGAGGGCCGCAAGGACTTCTTCACCAACCCCGTGCTGGTCGAGATCGGCCGAAAGCACGGCAAGTCCAGCGCCCAGGCGGCGCTGCGGTATCTCTTGCAGCGGGATGTGGTGGTCATCCCCAAATCCACCCACAAGGAGCGGATGATCCAGAACCTGGATGTATTCGACTTTGCACTGGATGACCAGGATATGGCCGCCATCGAGGCGCTGGACGAGGGGCAGAGCCTCTTCTTCAGCCACTATGACCCCGCCACCGTCGAGATGATCACCGGCCTGGTGAGGTGAGGTTCGGGCCGGAGGTTGCGGAGTTTTGTGGCGCTGGGGCTGCATGGGGGCGGGATGCTGACGGCCTTCCGCCGCGCTGTCCGGCCCCTTGTGGGCGGCGGCAGATTGGTGCTGCGCATCTTCGGCACTGCTGCGGCCGGTTACGGCGCCGTTGCCTTTGTGCGCCGCGGGTTGCCGGATTATCTTCTTTACCGTACCCAGTTCGGCTTTTTTGATTATTCGGAGCCGCTCGTTTTTTTCTTTGCCGATTCCCTTGCGATCATGGCGCTGTTCGTATTTGCCGGCTACTGGCTGGCCCGGCTGGCGCAAAGCGCGGGGAAGGCGCGGAAAATGTGAAAATTATGCGCAGGAGCGCAGCTTCTTGCCAAGCGGAACGAGATGCGCTACAATATACCTGTAAGTTTATACTCACAGGGAGGGCGCAGACCATGATGTATAACCCGCAGCTGGAAACTTTTTTGTGTGTGGCGGACGCCGGCAGCTTCAACAAAGCCGCGGCCACGTTGTACATCACCCCCACGGCGGTGGTCAAGCAGGTGAACCTGCTGGAAAGCTCGCTGGGGCTGACGCTGTTCACCCGCACCCACCGCGGCCTGGTTCTGACCGAGGCCGGCAAGTCCCTGTACAAAGACAGCAAATACATTATCCGCTGCTGCAAAGCCTCGGTGCTGCGGGCCAAGAGCGCCGGCGGCGAGGAGAAGGTCATCCGCATCGGCACTTCCCCGATGACGCCGGGGCAGTTCCTGGTTGACCTGTGGCCCAAAGTCCACAGCCTATGCCCCGACATCAAGTTCGAGCTGGTGCCGTATGAGAACACGCCGGAGAACGCGCGGGAGATTCTGGCAAACCTCGGCCAGAACATTGATATTGTGGCAGGCCCCTTCGACGCCCGGGCGCTGCAGAACTGGCGGTGCGCGGCGCTGCTGCTGAGCCGGCAGCCGATCCGTCTGGCGCTTTCGCTGCACCATCCGCTGGCCGGCAAAAAGCGGCTGACCGTGCAGGACCTGCACGGCGAACGACTGATGATGATTCGCCGCGGCTGGAACGGTTCGATGGATGCCTTGCGGGACGACCTGGCCCGGAAGCACCCGGAAATCGAAATCGTGGATTTCGACTTCTTCAACCTCGATACCTTCAACCGGTGCGAAAACGCCAATGACCTGATGGTGGCCATTGACAACTGGAAGAGCGTCCACCCGCTGCTCAAGGTGGTGCCGGTTCGCTGGAAATTCACGATCCCCTTCGGCATCCTCCACGCGCCGACCCCCTCGCCCATGGTGGAGCGGTTTCTTGAAGCCATCCAGCAGGTCACCGGCGCCGGCGAGGAACTGCCCAAGATCCAATAACGCGCTGACCCGGGGCTGTCTGCCCCGGGTTTTGCGTGCCGGGTTTACACGTCCGGTGTGATCCGATTGAACCAAGTGGAACTGCCGCTACGGGAGTGCAGGGAACCTGGATTTTCCGTAGACAAGTCCTGAAAGTTTGAAGAATGGCAATCTTATATTTTCATTTTCGCTTTGCGGATATACCGAAAGACGGCTATATTTTTCTGTGCGGATGCAGTATAATGGAGGCAATGCAAAACGGAGGGTTCAAGGTGTGATGGCAATGGAAGAAAGAATCTATCAGACGCCCTGCGGGGCCATTCATTATTGGATCAGCAAGGTGCAAGGAGCGGAAACGACCACCCTGGTTTTTCTCCCGGGGTTGACCGCGGACCATCGGCTGTTTGACAAACAGATTGAGTATTTCCAGGGAAAGTACACTGTGTTGGTATGGGATGCCCCCGGGCACGGCGCTTCCTGGCCCTTCCGACTGGAGTTTTCCCTGATGGACAAGGCAAAGTGGCTGGATGGAATTCTGTGCAGGGAAGCCATCCGCCATCCGGTGATTGTGGGGCAATCCATGGGTGGCTATGTAGGGCAGGCTTATGCGGAGCTGTTTCCCGATAAATTGCAGGGGTTTGTTGCGATTGATTCCGCCCCTTTGCAAAGGAAGTATGTAACCGGTATGGAATTGTGGCTCCTGAAACGGATGGAACCGGTCTATCGCTATTATCCCTGGAAGGCCCTGCTGAAAACCGGCGCCAAGGGGGTGGCCACCTCTGCCTATGGCCAAAAACTGATGTACGATATGATGATGACCTACGAGGGGGACCAGAAACGGTACGCCCGACTGTCGGGCCATGGGTTCAGGATGTTGGCGGAGGCGATGGAAGCTGACCTTGCCTATGAGATAAAATGTCCGGCACTTCTGATCTGCGGGGAAAAGGACCACGCCGGTTCCTGTATCCGATACAACAAAGCCTGGCACAAAAATACCGGAATCCCACTGGCGTGGATTCCCGGCGCCGGGCACAACTCCAACACCGATGAGCCGGAAAAAGTGAATGCGCTTATTGAAAAAATGCTCGACACTTCGCTGTCCCCGGCCGCGCCGCCGATGCGATCAAGCCCAGGGCGGCGGCAGAGCTGAGCAACCGCAGCTTCCGCATGAACATTTTGCAGCACAACCTTGCAAAATACGGCAGAATCGGGTATCATACTTCTGGAAGAGATTGAGAATCCGGAAAGGAGCCGCGAGGATGCTGTATAACGAGCGGGCAGAGTTTATTTTGCAGCAGCTGCAGCTGCAATCCACCGTCAAGGTCAGTGAGCTGAGCCGTCAGCTGCAGGTATCGGTGGATACGGTGCGCCGGGACCTGAAAACGATGGAACAGGGCGGGCAGATCCGCTGCGTGCGCGGCGGGGCCTGCCTGCCGGAATCGCGGGTCTCCTTCTCCAACTTTACCGGGCGGGAGATCATCCACAGCGACCTAAAGCGTGAAGCCGCCCGCAAGGCACTGACCTATATCAAGGAAAACGACGTGGTGGCGATGAACTCCGGCACCACCAATACCATCCTGGCGCAGGAGCTGGCCAATGCCGGGCTGCGCTGCACCGTTGTCACCAACAACTACGCGGCCATTCCGGCGCTGATGCAGGCGCCGGGGGTGCGGGTCATCGCGGTGGGCGGCACGGTGGACACCCAGGAGCGCTCCACCTACGGGACGCTGTGCGAGGAAATGTTCAGCCGCTTTTACCCCGATGTGGCGCTGCTTTCCATCAACGCCGTCAACTATAAAGACGGCTACACCGACTTCCGCATGGACGAGATCGGCGTGATCCGGCTTTTGGCAGTCCAGGCCAAGCAGGTGGTGGCGGTGATGGATTCCAGCAAGCTGGGCCAGCGCTCCAAATGCCGGGTGCTGGCGGCCGACCAGGTGGACCTGCTGGTGATGGATGACCACGTGCCGCCCGAGGTGCGGGACAAATACAGGACAAAGGGCATCACGATCCTGTAAAATGTAAGAATAGGGAGAAAGCTGTAAGGCAGACGCAGAGAAAGCGTCTGCCTTACAGCTTTTTTACAGGATGTTTGCGGGAACTCGCTTGAAGATGCTGCAATATGCGGCGTACAACGCAGATGCAGGCGGCAATAAGCCGCAAAGAAATGCAAAAACAAGCAAGAGATGTTCAGAGTGGGAACCGAAAACAGACCGATTCAGATGGTCGTGTTCGACTGGGCCGGTACGACGGTGGATTACGGCTCCAGCGCGCCCAGCGTTGTGTTTGACCGCGTACTCACCGCGGCAGGGCTGCACCTGACGCGGGAGGAGATCAACCGCCCGATGGGCCTTGAAAAGAAGGCGCACATCCGCCAGCTGCTTTCCAGCGAAAGCGGCAGCGCCCAGTGGCAGCAGTTATACGGCCGTGTGTGGAACGAGCAGGACGTGGACAAGCTGTACGAAACCTTTGAGGCCACGCTGCACACCGTGGTGGCCGAATACAGCACGCCGCTGCCCGGTGTGGCGGAAACGGTGGACAAGCTGCGGGGCATGGGGCTGAAAGTCGGCTCCACCACCGGCTACAACAGCGCCATGATGGCCGAGGTCCTGCCCGTGGCCAAGGCGGCCGGGTATGCGGCCGACTGCGTCGTCACCCCCGATGCGACCGGCATTGGCCGGCCGGCCCCGTTTATGGTGTTTGAATGTATGCGGCAGCTGAATGTTTACCCGCCCCGCTGCGTGGTCAAGGTGGGGGATACCGTGGTGGATATGCAGGAGGGCAAAAACGCCGGGGCCTTCGCCATCGGTATCCTGACCGGCTCCAACCTGCTGGGGCTGACGAAGGAGGAGTATGACGCCATGCCCGCCGAGCTCCTTGCACAGCGCAAGCAAGTGGCGGCCGACCGCTACCGCTCTGCCGGGGCGGATCTGGTGATCGACTCGATCCGCGACCTGCCCGCCGCCATCGAAACGCTGAATGAGCGCCTGCGCAAGGAGGGAAGCCTGTGAACCGCTATTATAACCCTGTCCACACGATCCAGGGCCCCGGCTGTCTGGCGGAACTGCCCGCCCTGCTGCGGCGGATGCTGTCCGGCGGCGGCCGGACGCTGGTGCTGGCCTGGAGCCAGGAGGCCCTGCGGCACCCGGTGCTCGCCAATCTGGCGGCCAGCTGTGCGCCGATCGAGGTGGAGAACCTGGAATTCACCGCCTCCAACCCCACGGTGGAACAGCTGTACGATACCTGGCTGCGCACCAAAGACCACGCCCCCGACGTGGTGGTGGCCGTGGGCGGCGGCAGCATTCTGGATGTGGGGAAATCGCTCTGCTGCCTGTATGGCGCGGAACTGGCCGATGTGGACGCGCTGCGCACCCGCATCGCGGCCGGGGATCTGCAGCCGGCGGCCCGCTGGATCGGCGTGCCCACCACCGCCGGCACTGGCAGCGAGGTGACCTGCTGGGCTACCATCTGGGACCCGGAACAGGATACCAAGCGCTCGCTGGAAAACCATGACAACTACGCGGCCGCTGCGCTGGTGGACCCGGAGCTGGCGGCCGGCATGCCGGTGCGGTTGGCGGTGTCCTCGGCGCTGGATGCGGTGGCCCACGCGGTGGAGAGCTACTGGGCCCGCCACACCAACGCCGTCTCCCGCGCATTGGCGCTGGAAGCCATCCGCACCGTAATGGGCAGCATCGACCAGTTGTTCGCCGGTGTGCCGGCGGCCCACGACGCGATGGCCCGCGGCAGCATGCTGGCGGGGCTGGCCTTCTCCAACACAAAAACCACGGCCTGCCATTCCATCTCCTACCCGCTGACCATGCACTACGGCATCCCCCACGGCGCGGCGGTGGCCATGCTGCTGGCCCCGGTGCTGGCCTGCAACGCCCCGGCCGTACAGGATCTGGACGCCCTGCTGAGCGCCCTGGGGGTGGCGGACGCCGCCGGGCTGCAGCGCCGCATCGCGGGGCTGCTGGTGCGCTCGGCCCAGCCGGCCTCACTGGAAGGCTGGGGCGTGGCCCGCAGCGACCTGGCGCATCTGGCGGGGCTTGGAATCACCAAAGGCCGGGCGGACAACAATCCGGTGGAACTGACCCCCGCGTTGATCGAAGAAATGCTCGAATCCATCTACCCGATGGCCACAATCCCCTGTGCGGGCTGACGCGCAGGGACACCGCTGGAAATATTGACAAGACAGATAAGGAGAGAATCGTATGAAACGCAACCGGAAACTGCTTGCCCTGACCCTGTCCGCCCTGATGACCGCCGGCCTGCTGGCCGGCTGCAGCGCCGCTTCCTCCACGACGGAAGCCGGCGGCACGGCCTCCGCCGCAGGGACGGCCACCGAGACCGGCAACCCCGGTGGGGAGGACGGCGTGTTCACCATCGCCTACGCCCCCAACGAATCCAACACCGAGGCGGCCGACGCCCGCAACGGTCTGGCCGAAGATCTCGGCGCGGTGCTGGGCTGTGAGGTGGAGGAGATCCAGGCCAGCGACTACAATGCCATCATCGAAGCGCTGCGCACCGGCAGCGCCGACATGGCCTACATGGGCTCCCAGGCGCTGGCGCTGGGGGTGGAACGCACCGACCTTGAACCCATCGTGATGAAGGCGGAGGACGGCGACCCTGAAAAGGCCATCTACCATTCGGTCTTTATCACCAACGCTGCCAACACCGACATCAATTCCATTGAGGACATCAAGGGCCGGACGATGGCCTTTGTGGACCCGGATTCCACCTCCGGCAACCTGGTTCCCACCGCCGAGATCATCCAGGCTTTCCCGGATGACGGCCTCAACTCGGATATGCTGCACACCAACGGCGATTTCTTTGAGGCGGTCAGCTTCTCCGGTTCCCATCAGGCCGGCCTGCAGGCGGTGGTAAAGGGGGACGTGGACGTGGCCCCCATCTCCGACCAGATCCTGGCCAGCGAGATCGCCAACGGCAACGCGGCGGAAAGCGACATCAAGATCATCCACGAATCCGGCGCGATCCCGGCCGAAGCGATGGTCGTGGCCGAACACGTGGACCAGGCCACCCGCGACAAGCTCACCGAGTTCCTGACCAGTTATGACAATGAGCAGTACTTCACCGATGTCATCAAGGTTCCCGGCGCCCGCTTTATCGAGTGCGATATGAGCGATTATGAGGAGATCATCGAGCTGAACAAGATCATCAATGATTTCTGAGCATCGGCGCCGCGGGGGTGAACACTATGGAACCTATCTTACAGTTTGACAATGTGACCAAGAACTATCCCAACGGCGTACATGCCCTGCAGGGGATCAGTTTCACCGTGCAGGAAGGGGAGTTCATTTCGGTCATCGGGCCGTCGGGGTCGGGCAAATCCACCCTGCTGCGCGCCATCAACGCCCTGATTCCCATCAGCGGCGGCGCCGTCACGCTGGACGGCCAGAATGTCGCCGCCCAGCACGGTCGTGCCCTGCGGGAGCTGCGCCGCAAGGTGGGCATGATCTTCCAGAATTACAATCTCGTCTACAGCCTGTCGGTGCTGCAGAACGTGCTGCACGGCCGGCTGGGCTATATGCCGGGCCCCCAGGGGGGGCTTGGGCTGTACAGCGAGGCGGACAAGCGCCAGGCGTTGGATCTGCTGGAAGAACTGGGCCTTTCGGATTTCGCCTACAACCGTGCGGCCGACCTGTCCGGCGGACAGAAGCAGCGGGTGGGCATCGCCCGAGCCATCATGCAGCAGCCCAAACTGCTGCTTTGCGACGAGCCCATCGCTTCGCTGGACCCTTCCAGCGCCAAAACCATCATGGATCTGCTGCGGGCGATGACGGCCAGGCGCAACATTGCCTGCATCGTCAACCTGCACCAGCTGGACGTAGCGCTGCAGTACTCCACCCGCATCATTGGCCTGAGCAAAGGGCGCATCGTCTTTGACGGCCCGCCGGCCCGGCTCAGTGATGAGATGATCGAACGCATCTACGGCACCAGCCGCGAAAACCTGATGTTGGGAGGGAATGGACATGACCGGGCGGATACCGCTGATTGCGCGTGACCTCAAACGGCTGTACACCGGCTTTCTGATCGCCGCGCTGGCGCTGTTTGTGGTCTGCAGCATCCTGACCGAATTCAACCCCGCCGTGCTGGTGGCCAACGGGGATGCTTTCTGGGAGTTTATCACCCAGGACTTCCTGCCGCCGGCTCTGCCCAAGGCCAGCCGCATCCCCGGCGTGCTGGACAGCGTGGTGGTCACGCTGGCGCTGGCCCTTTCCTCCACCACGGTGGCTGCTATTCTGGCCTTCTTTGTCTCGTTGTTCGGCAGCGAAAAGGTCTCGCCCTTCCCGCGGTTTGCCAAGGTAGTGCGCGGGTTTGTCACCTTTTTGCGCAACATCCCGGCGCTGGTCTGGGCGTTCATCCTGTTCTCATCCTTGGGCATCGGCACCGGCGTCGGGTTTGTGGCGCTGTGCATCACCAGCTTCGCCTTCCTTGTGCGGGCCTTTGTGGAGACGATGGAGGATGTCTCCCAGGATTGTGTCGAGAGCCTGCAGGCCGTGGGGAACGGCTTCCCCCAGCGGGTCGCCCAGGCCATCCTGCCCTCCTGCCTGAGCGGGTTCCTTTCCTGGTTCCTCTACTGCGTCGAAGTCAACATCCGCGCCTCCACCATCGTCGGCATGGTGGGCGGGGGTGGTGTGGGACTGACCCTTTTCTCCTACATCAAGAGCTTCCAGTATGACATTGCGCTGAGCATCATTCTGCTGGTGGCGGTCATGGTCATCGTGGTGGATCAGATCACCAACAAACTGCGAAAGGAGCTGCTGAAATGAGCCTGCAACCTTCCCCCTGTCTGCAAACCGGCGAAGCCGCCGCGGCGCCGCAGCCGGCGGCCGGCAGCCGCCCGGCCGCGCCAGGCGGGCGCATCCCGGTCAAATGCCGCCAGCGCAACCGGTTCATTCCGGTGTTTCTGGCCGGGACAGCCCTGCTCTCGGCGGCAAGCCTTGTGTATCTGGGCATCGACTGGGGCAAAATGCTCTCTCGCGTGCCGGACATCGGCGTGGTGTTCTGGGATCTGGCCCACCTGGATTTTGCCAATATGGACCTGATCCTCACCTCGCTGGTGGAGACGATCTCCATCGCGGTGCTGTCGCTGCTCTACAGCCTGGTGCTGGGGGTGGTGTTCGGTATGCTGGCGGCGCGCAATGTGTTCCGCCTGCCGGTGCTTTCGGTCGTCACCCAGTCCTTCTTCACCTTCCTGCGGGCGGTGCCCACCCCAGTGTGGGTGCTGCTGATGCTGGTCTGCCTGGGCATGGGCCCCGAAGCCGGCGTGGCCGGGCTTTGCGTCCACACCACCGCCTTTTTCACCAAGAGCTTTGCCTAGAGCTTTGAGAGCATCCCTGACGAGACGATCGAGGCGCTGGAAGTCACCGGCGCGAGCCGGCTGAGCATCTTCTGCAACGCGATTCTGCCGGCGGCTTTCAGCCAGATCGTGGCCTGGGCCGGTATGCGGCTGGAGACCAACTTTTCCGAATGCGCGATCCTCGGCATGGTGGGGGCCGGCGGCATCGGGTACGTCATCTCCAACAGCCTGCAGGGCTACGACTACGGTACCGCCGGCGTGGCCATCCTGCTGGTTTTCGCAGTGGCCTACGCCATCGAACGCCTCTTCGTGCGGATCAAACGGCGGTTCAACCAGTAAAAAGCGGCAAGAAAGCGGCAGCCTTCCCCAAGCCAGGCGGAAGGCTGCCGCTGTTCGTTCAACATACGGGTGAAAGCGGGGGACGGCTTCTGATTTCAGCCGGCGAGCGAGTAAACCGCAACACGATGCAACATACACTGTGCGGAACAAATAGGCGGTCGGACCAAGCTGGCAAAGGCGTTCCCGCACCTCCAGTGAATCAAAAACCGCATGGCGTCCGAGCGCAGCATTCAAGAAAGATTCGCCGGGCTGTTACGCTAGCCGTGTAAAGTCCCGCCAGGTGCGAAGAAACAGCGCCATGGCGATAGCGACCGAGGCAAGATCCGCCGCAGCCCGGGCGGCGGCCAGGCCGGACAGGCCCAGCAGCGCGTGCAGCAGATAGAGCGCCGGGATCAGCAGCAACCCCTGCCGCAGGGCGGAGAGCACCGTGGCCCCGGCGGCCCGGCCGGCCGCCTGCAGAAAGTTGGTGCTGAGGTAGTAAAGCCCCAGCAGCGGGCTGGCCGCCAGCAGCCAGGGCAGCAGCTGCCGCCCCAGGGCCAGGGCCTCGGCGTCGGACAAAAAGAGCCCAAGCAGTGCGTTTTGCCCCAGCAGGCAGGTGGCTGCAAAGGCAGCCCCAACCCCGAAGGTCAGCCCGGCCAGCCGGGTCAGCGCCCCGCGCAGCCGCGGCAGGTTGCGGGCCCCCGCATTGTAGGCCAGCAGCGGCTGGACACCCATACAGATCCCCATCTGCACCAGGCTGACCACCATCGTCGCCTTGTCGGCGGCGGCCATGGCGGCCAGCGCCGCGGTGCCGTAGCCTGCCAGCATCCGGTTGCTGAAGCTGCCCGCCAGCCCGGCCAGCAAACTGCTGACCCCGTTGGGCAGCCCCAGCGCCAGCACCCGGCCCAGCCGGGCGGGGCGGCGCAGCGCGTCAGCAGGGGAGAGGCTCAAAGCCTGAGACCGGCGCAGGATGTAGTCAAGGTAGATCGCGCAGGCCACGAGATTCCCCAGCACGGTGGCCGCCGCCGCGCCGGCGATGCCCCAGCCGAACACCAGGATGAACAGCGGGTCGAGCACCATGTTGGTCACACTGCCGGCCAGGTTCCCCACCAGCCCGCGGCGGATGGCCCCGTCCGCCCGCAGCAGGGTGGCGGCCGATACCGAAAGGATCATGGCCGGGGCGCCCAGCGCCAGAATGCGCAGATACGCCGCGGCGTGTGGCAGGATCTCCGCATTGGCACCGAGCATCCTCAGCAGCGGCGCACAGCCGAGGTTCAAAACCACTGCCAGCACCGCGCCGACCAGAATGGCGCACCAGCCGCACAGGCTGGACACGGTGCGCACGTCCTGCTTATCGCCCGCGCCCAACGAGGAGGCCGCCGCCGCGCAGCCGCCCATGCCCAGCACGGTGGCCCCGGCCGAAGCCAGCGTGAACACCGGGCTGACCACCGAGACCGCGGCGGTCTGGGCGGTGTCCTGCAAGAGGTTAATGAAAAACAGGTCGGTCATGTTGTAGATGACCATGACCAGCACCGACAAAATCGAGGGCCCCACCAGCGAGAAGATGGCTTGCCAGATCGGTTTGTCGCGGAATAGAACTTCGCTGTTCTGCATTTGGTCGTCCTCCTTGAATCGACTGCATCACTGTGAATACACTGCAACTCATGTTGCTTTTTTTCGTTGGTTCCAGTATACTGGATGCAAAAGAAGGGGACAACCGTTAGTTTCCGCCATTGTGTCCGCTTTGCGGCACAAAGGCGAATTCTGTTGCAGAAAGGAACAAACCCATGCAAACTGACCTGCGAACCCGCTACACCCGCCAGGTGATCACCGACGCCTTTTTACAGCTGCTGCGCCAAAAACCGGTGGAGCGCATCACGGTCAAGGAGGTCTGCGCCCTGGCGCAGATCAACCGCAGCACCTTTTACCGCCAATACAAGGACTGCTTTGACCTGATGGAACAGCTGGAACAGCGCGGGCTTGAGCTGCTGGAAGAACTGCTGCAGGCAACGCAGGCGCAGGGAACCGCCGCGACGATGTCGGCGGCGCTCTGCGCGCTGCGGGACAACGACAGTCTGCTGGGCGTCATGGCACGGCAAAACCAGGATGAGCGGTTTCTGTACGCGATGGTGGAGCGGTGCTTCCGGTATATGAATACACGGCAGGGAAATATGGCGCCGGCCGCAGGCGAACCCCAGCAGACGATGCGCAATGTGTTCCTGGCCGCCGGGGCGGGCGGCATCATCCAGTACTGGCTGCGCAGCGGGATGCAGACCGAACCCGGGCAGGTGGCCGCCGTGATTACCGCCCTGTGCGAGGGCGCCGCCATGGCCGCCATGCCGCAATAAACCGTTTTGAACAAAATGCGCCCCGGCTATCCGACTGCAGAAGCAATCGGACGGCCGGGGCGTTTGGCTGTTGCGGTCCGGGGGCTCAGCCTTTGGCGGCATAGCGCCCCAGGAACGCCAAACTCGGCTTGGGGGCGCGGGTCTGGCCGTGGGCGCGGTCTACGGCGATCAGGCCAAACTGCATCGCAAAGCCCTTCTGCCACTCAAAGTTGTCCAGCAGGCTCCAGTGAAAATAGCCTTTTACCGGCAGGCCGTCGGCCACACAGCGCTGCACGCCCGCAAGCGCCTGCTCGATGAAGGCAACACGGCGGGTGTCGTCGGCGGTGGCGATGCCGTTCTCGGTCACGATCAGGTCGCCGTGGAAATCTTCGGCCACCCGACGGAGTACATGTTCGAGGGCTTCGGGGTAGAACTCATAGTCCATCTGGGTCAGCTCGGCGCCTTCGGGGGCGGTCATGCTGCCGTTTTGGTCATAACGGGCGCGGGTGTAGTTCTGCACGCCAAGGAAATCGTCCCCCTCGATGGCGGGCAGGTAGTGGGTGAATTCCTCCTCCCAGACCTTGGCGGCTTCTTCCTCACCGCCGGGCAGGGCCTGGATGTCGTGCAGGCTCAGCGTCAGGCCGACCTTGACACCGGGACAGACCTCCCGGATGACGGCGCGGGCAGCCTTGTGGGCTTCCATGACCAGCTCATCGCCGTGAGGCGTGCGGGGATTGGTGAAACACTGGGGCGTCTCGGTGCCGAACACGGCCTTGTTTTCGGCGGCGATTCGTGCCTGATTGGCCATCATCTTCTGGAAGTTCATGCCCATCTGCACCGACCCATCGGGGGACTGCCCGCCTGCCTGGGCCTGGGCGGCCATCTTCATCATCTGTTTTTTATACCGCTCGGCAATGGCCGCGACCTGCACGCCCATGTTTGCCTCGTTGATTGTGCAGACATATCGCAGCTCACCGCCAAGGTTCTCCATCACATACCGCACATAGCGGGCGAAGTCGGCCGGGGTTGTCTCGGCCTCCCAGCCGCCCTTGGCGATCAGCCACACCGGGCTGGAAAAGTGGTGCAGCGTCACGATGGGTTCCAGGCCGTGTGCCTGGCAGCAGCGGATCACATCCCGGTAGTGTTCCAGTTCCGCCGCGTCAAAGCAGCCCTCCTCCGGCTCGATGCGGGCCCACTCAATGGAAAAGCGGTAGGCGTTGAGCCCGGCCCCGGCCATCAGGCGGATGTCCTCGGCATACTTGTGATAATGGTCGCAGGCGTCCAGCGAGGGCTCGACATAGCTGGAGTGTTCCATCTGTTCCTGCGCCCAGCAGTCATTGTGGATGTTGTTGCCCTCCACCTGGTGGGCGGCGGTGGCGGCGCCGATCAAAAATCCGGGGGTAAACTGTGTCATGGGAAACTCCTTTCCAACCAAACCATCAAATTGCATCGGACCAGGCGGTTCGCGGTCCGCTGTGTGTACAGCATACCGCACCGATCCCAAAGAAAAAAGATAATAATTCAAGACAAAGTGTAATCATTACATACACAGCCACAACATGATGAATAAATGAATTTTGACTTGAATTATTGCATTTCTTGAGGCGCACGCCTGTGCTACAGTAAGGGCAGACAACGGGGTTGCACCGCAACCCCGGACAAAAGGAGGAAAAAACTATGGCACAGACAAAGAAACCGACCCAGAGTGAGATCGACGGCGTACAGTATCGCCGCGTCCCCACCTGGTGCATCGCCATTGCCGAGATGCAGGGCGGCGCGGCGATGGCATTTTACTCCCTGGTGGGGTTGATGAGCTATGTGGCCAGCGAGGGGTATGGCATCGCGCTGGCGGTGGCCGGTGTGATTTTGACCGCCACGCGCTGGTTTGACGGCCTCATCGACCCGTTTCTGGCGGTCTGGATCGACAAGCTGCACACCCGCTTCGGCAAACTGCGCATCCTGATGCTGCTGGGCCTTACGATCCGCAGCGTCGCCATGCTGATGCTGTTTGTCTGGTTCTCGGGCAAGACCCAGAGCGTGGTGCTGTTTATCATCCTGTACATGGTCAACATCGTCGGCAACTCGATCTTTGACATTGCGGGCAACATGCTGCCCGCCGTTATGACCAACGACCCGCGCCAGCGCCCGACCGTGCAGGTCTGGGCGACCGTGTACAACTACGCGTTCCCGATGGCACTGTCGCTGGTCTCCACCATGGTCATTCTGCCGATGTTCGGCAACCAGTACACCAAGGATATGCTGTCCCTGACCTGCATCATCTATGTGGCCGTAGCCTGGGTGCTGACGCTGATCGCCTGCATCGGCCTGACGCCGGTCGACAAGCCCGAAAACTTTGAGGGCATCACGGCCGGCGGCGACGACGTGGGCCTCAAGGATATGTTCCACTTCCTCGCGACCAACCGGCCGTTCCAGTTGTACACGCTGTCCGCTGTGGCCGACAAGCTGGCCCAGCAGGTCAACAGCCAGACCATCATCTCGACGATGATGTTCGGCATCCTGATCGGCAACATCCAGTTCGGCACCATCGTGTCCATGCTGTCGATGCTGCCCAGCATCGTGTTTGCGATCTTCGGCGCGCGGTACTGCGGCAAGCACGGCAACAAGGAGGCCACCGTCACCTGGACCTGGGTGTGCGTGGTGATCTCGGTGCTCGGCATCGTGTTCTGCGCCGCCATTGATATGAGCGCGATCCGCACCAACATGGTGCTGCTGTGCCTGTTCTTTGCGATTCTGCTGCTGAACAACGGCTCCAAAATGTGCATCACGACGGCCAACGGCGCGATGCGCGCTGACATTGTCGACTACGAGCTGGACGCCTCCGGCAAGTACATCCCCGGCATTGTCACGGCCACCTACAACTTCATCGACCAGGTGATCTCCTCCTTCGGCATCACCATCGCGACCTTCTGCGTGTCGCTGATCGGCTATGTCCACACGACGCCCCAGCCCACCGACGCGCCCACCCCGGCCATCAAGGCGATGACGCTGTTCCTCACCTTCGGCGTGCCCATCATCGGCTATGTGATCTCGCTGATCGCGATGCGGTTCTACAAGCTCACCAAGAAGGACATGGTGGACGTGCAGAAACGGATCGCCGCCAAGAAGCAGGCGCTGCAAAGCAAGTGATCCATCCAAAAAGGGAGGGGCGGCTCACGCCGTCCCTCCCTGTGGTGGTCATTGGTCCGCCTGGGCCCGCCAGGCAGAAGGCGTCTGCCCGGTCACGCCGCGAAAGCTGCGGATGAAATAGCTTCGGCTGGAAAAGCCCAGCTTGTCCGCGATCTCCTGCACGCTCAGCGCGGTGGAACTCAGCAGGACCTTGGCCCGCTCAATCTTGGCGAACCGCACATAATCGGAAACCGCATATCCGGTTTCCTTTTTGAAGCGGTGGGTCAGGTAGTATTCATCGTACCCGGTCTGCCTGGCCAGGTCGGCGGCGCGGATGCGCTCTTCCAGATGCAGCTCAATGTAATCGATGCATTTCTGCACGGCCTGGCTGTAGCGCGGGTTGGTGCGGCAGCGATGGACGCGATGGATGAAATCGTCGTACATCGTGGCGGGCAGGTTCAGCAGTTCCTGCTGGCTGCGGGCATTTTCGGCCCGCTGGATGTAGGCGTCCCCCAGCGAATAGGCTTCTTCCGGGCTGACACCGCCCTCTATGGCGGCGCGGCAGACAAGACTGGTGAATACCGTGATGCTGGATTTTACCTGGCGCAGCGGGTCGGGACCGGATACCGGCACCCCGCTGCTGAGCAGGCTGGAATTGCTGAAAGCCTCGGCATAGTTGAGGTCCCCGTTGCGCACCATGTCCAGCAGCGCCCGCTCGGCTGCATAGACCTGATACCGGTCCCGCTTGGTCGGCTCGGCAGGCTTGGCGGGGCGAAGCAGCTCGGTGGGCATGACGATGTCGCTGTAATGCAGCGCCTGCCCGGTCAGGCAGTAGTGCAGCATCAGCAGGTAACGCCCCAGCAGCTCGCTGGTCACGACCGGCAGGCGGGAGGCCGCCTGCATGAATTGCTCCTTCCAGGCGACGCTCAGCTCCAGCCCGCGGTAGAGGTCGTACCCCAGCTCGATCTGCCCCTTGGTGGTGGTGGCGTAGAACACCGGCCCCAGCAGCCAGAACCGCCGCAGTACACCGTCCTCCCGCTCAAATGCTGCGCCCCAGACAAGCCCCAGCGAGGTTCCCAAAAGGAACGGATTACTCCAAATGTTTGTGTGCTCCATCAGAATACTGCGGCAGCCGAAAGCCGAAAAGGCTGTGTTCAGCACCGTCTCGTCGGTACAGTTGGAAAACAGCAGTTCCCCCTTGGCGTCATAGCACCAGGTGGAAATGGCGTCACAGCAGGCCACAAGTTCCTGCAAAAGCGATACTTTTTCATGAATATCCACGGGGTGGTCTCCTTTCCTGCGGTTGCTCCTATCATACCACAGAAAGACGGCTGCGGCCAGGAAAGAACACCGCACTCCCTACATTTTTTTTCGCTGACTCTCATCTTCCAAGAAAGGAAAGCATCTATGCGTACCATTCATTCTCTGAATCAGGATTGGACCTTCATCAAGGCCGAACACCCCGCCGACGGTGCGGGCGTGCCCGTCACCCTGCCCCACACCTGGAACGCCGAGGACGGCCAGGACGGCGGTGACGACTATTACCGGGGCAAATGCTGGTATCTCCGCGACCTGGACCGGCCGGAAACGACGGAAAACAGCCGGATCTGGCTGGAATTTGAGGGCGCGGCCATGACGGCCGAAGTCTATCTGAACGGCGAAAAGCTGGCCGAGCACGCCGGCGGGTATTCGACCTTCCGGGTGGATCTGACCGATCACTTGAAGGACCACAACAAATTGGCGGTCTCGGTCAGCAACGCCCGCAGCCGGACTGTCTACCCGCAGCAGGCGGATTTCACCTTTTACGGCGGGCTGTACCGGGAAGTACGCCTGATTTTGGTGCCTGAGACCCATTTTGCGCTGGGGTATCACGGCGGACCGGGGGTGAAGATCACACCGGTGGTCGATCTGGAAAAACGCGCCGCCACCGTCATGGCCGAGGCGTGGGTCGAAGGCCCGGCCCATGATGCCGAGGTCACATTTACCCTGGCCGGCCAGACCCAAACCGTGCCGGTTGCGGACGGCTGCGCCCGCGCCGACTTTACGATCGAGAATGTGCACCTCTGGGACGGCCTGAACGATCCTTACCTCTACACGGCTACCGCCAGTCTGTCCAGCGGGGACGCGATCAGCGCCCGGTTCGGCTGCCGGAAATTTGAGATCGACCCGCAGAAGGGCTTCCTGCTCAACGGCCGCAGCTATCCTTTGCGCGGGGTCTCCCGCCACCAGGACCGCAAGGGCGCCGGCAACGCGCTGACCCCCGCCATGATGGAGGAGGATATGGCCATCATCAAGGAACTGGGGGCCAACACGCTGCGTCTGGCCCACTACCAGCACACCCAATACTTCTACGACCTCTGCGATGAAAATGGTCTCATTGTCTGGGCCGAGATCCCCTATATCACGATGCACATGCACGATGGGCGGGAAAACACCCTCTCCCAGATGACCGAATTGGTCGTGCAGAATTACAACCACCCCTGCATCGCGGTGTGGGGGCTCTCCAACGAGATCACGGCCGCCTCCGCCGTCAACGAAGAGCTGCTGGAAAACCACCGCGCCCTCAATGACCTGTGCCATACACTCGACACCACCCGCCCCACCACGATGGCCAATGTCTTTATGCTGGACATCGACAGCCCGATCCTCGAAATTCCCGATGTCAACAGCTACAACCTGTATTTCGGCTGGTACCTGGGCGAACTCGAGCAGAACGACGAGTTCTTTGACGAGTACCACGCCAAGTACCCCGACCGCTGCATCGGCTTCTCGGAGTACGGCGCCGACGCCAACCCCGCCTACCAGAGCCCGACGCCGGAGAAGGGCGACTACACCGAGACCTACCAGTGCGTCTACCACGAGCACATGCTCAAGATGATCGAGGCGCGCCCCTGGCTGTGGGCCACCCATGTGTGGAACCTGTTCGACTTCGGCGCGGACGGCCGGGACGAGGGCGGCAAGAACGGGGAGAATCAGAAGGGCCTTGTCACTTTCGACCGCCAGCTCAAGAAGGATGCATTCTATCTGTACAAAGCGGCCTGGAACCACACCGAGCCGTTTGTCCACCTCTGCGGCAGCCGGTATGTGGACCGCACCGAGGAGGTCACCGAGATCAAGGTGTACTCCAACCAGAACGAGGTCAGTCTGTATCTGGACGGCAAACTGTTTGCCACCAAACAGGGACATGTGGTGTTCAGCTTCCAGGTGCCCATTTCGGGTGAGCATACCATTGAAGCGCGGGCCGAGGACTGCACCAGCGTGATGCTGGTGCGCAAGGTGGCCGAGCCCAACCCGGCCTACCGCAAGCCCGGCCGGGCGGCTTCCACCGGCGTGACCAACTGGTTCGACAAGGGGGAAGCCGACCCGAACTGCTATTCCATCCTGGATACGCTGGGCGAGATCCGCCAGAACCCTGAGGCCGCCGCAATCATTGACCAGATGATGGCCAAGGGCGCTGAGAGCCACGGCGAAATCGCCGAGACAGTCAAGGACAACCCGGCTTTACAGCGGATGATGAACCGCATCACGCTGGTCAGCCTGCTCAAACAGAGCGGCGCGGACGAGGAGAGTATCAAGCAGCTCAACCGGATTTTGCAGGGCATCAAAAAGACGGAGGCCAACGCATGAACACCTACTGCAACCCGCTGGATCTGCCCTACCGCTACCAGCACATGAACGAGCAGGGCCGCCGCTACGCCTTCCGCGAGGGGGCCGACCCGACGCTTGTATACTTCAAGGGAACCTATTACCTGTTTGTCTCGATGTCGGCGGGCTTTTTCTATTCGGATGATCTGCTCGGCTGGCGCTTCCACGCCGACCCGGACCTTGAGATTTATGACTATGCGCCCGACGTGCGGGAGATCGACGGGGCCCTGTATTTCTGTGCATCGTCCCGCAGCAAGAACTGCCCGATCTTGCGCAGTGCCGACCCGCTGCATGAAAAGTTCGAGCAGGTGGCTGCGCCCTTCCCGTTCTGGGACCCCGACCTGTTTTTGGACGAGGACGGCCGGCTCTACCTCTACTGGGGTTGCACCAACACCCAGCCCATCTGGGGCGTGGAGCTGGACCGGGAGACCCTGGAGCCCATCGGCGAGAAAGCGGCGCTGATCCACGGCGACCCTGAACACCTGGGCTACGAGCGCCCGGGGGAGAACGGCGTGGTGGACAAGGAGTCCAGCGTCATGTACCGCAGCCTGGCCCCCCTGTTCGACCCCGAGACCAAGACCCTCAAACTGCCCGCGGGCGTCACCGACCTGGGCGGCTACCCGGTGGAGGCGCTGACCAAAATCTTCCTGGCCGTGGGCCAGCCCTATATCGAGGGCGCCTACATGACCAAGCACGGCGGCAAATATTACCTGCAGTACGCCTGCCCCGGCACCCAGTACAACACCTACGCCGACGGCGTCTATGTGGGGCAAAGCCCGCTCGGGCCCTTCACCCGGCAGGCGGCCAACCCCTTCTCGGCCGTGACCGGCGGCTTCATCACCGGCGCGGGGCACGGCAGCACGGTTGCCGACAGGCACGGCAATTTCTGGCACGCCGCCACCATGCGCATTTCGGTCAACCATGACTTTGAACGGCGGGTCGGACTGTTCCCGGCCGGCTTTGATGCCGATGGGGTCCTTTACTGCGACCAGAACTTTGCCGATTATCCCCACCGCATCCCCGAAGGCCGGTTTGACCCGGCATCCTGGCAGCCGGAATGGATGCTGCTCTCCTACGCCAAACCGGCGTTTGCCTCGTCCACCGCGGCGGGCAGCAGCCCGGCGCTGGCCGTGGACGAGAACATCCGCAGCTGGTGGAGCGCCGCCGACGCCGCGCCGGGCCAGTGGCTAGCCGTGGATCTGGGCCGTGCGATGGACGTGCGTGCCGTGCAGGTCAACCTGGCCGACCAGGACGTGGCCGTGGAATTCCCGCCCGAAAGCTACGGCGATGACCGGCACAGCCGCCATATCGAGCTGGAACCCCGGATCTCCCATTACACGATCGAGGCCAGCGGGGACGGTGAACACTGGACCGTGCTGGAAACGGTTGCCAAAGAGTGTTCCAACGGGTATTATGAATATGAAAACGGCGTCACGGCCCGGTATATCCGGGTGGTGGGCGGTGCGCTGCCCTACGGGCAGGCCCTGCGCATCGCCGGGCTGCGGGTGTTCGGCAACGGCGGCGGGGCAAAACCCGCCCCGGCCAAAGCTGCGGCCGAGCGCGTCGGTGACCTGGACGCGGTAGTGCGCTGGCAGCCGCTTTCTGAGATGGGCGCGCAGGGCGTCAACATCCGCTACGGCACCGCGCCGGATGAGCTCTACCTCAGCCACCTCGTCTACGGCGCAAGCGAAGCGACCCTGACCACCCTGATCGCCGGGCAGGGCTACTACGTTGCCGTGGACAGCTTCAATGAAAACGGCGTCACCCCCGGCACCGTGTTTGCCTTATAAGAAGGAGGCTTCCCCATGATCCAAACCGGCGTACAGCAGTTCATGCTGGGCACCGCCCTCAACAATGAAACCCAGGCCCGGCAGACGCTGGCCGCTCTCAAGGCCGCCGGGTACACCGGCATCGAGCTCTGCGGGTTTATGATCCACCCCACCGGCCTCATGGTGCGTATGCTGACCCGCGCGGCCGGTATGCCCACCGGCAACGGCGGCAAGCTGGACTGGCACGCCCTCGTCAAAGAGTCCGGCCTGTCGGTCATCAGCCTGCACACCGACCTCGGCAGCGTCGAGCGGGACGTCGCGGCCGTCGCAGCCGAGGCAAAGAGTTTTGGCACAAACTATGTGGTCATCACCGGCATGTACCGCTTTGCTTACGCCGATGCAGCCGCCTGGCACGACCTGGCAAAACGCCTGAACAAAGCCGGTGCGGCGCTGGCGGAGCAGGGGGTGCGGCTGCTCTACCACAACCACAACTGTGAACTGCAGCGGGTGGAGGGCGAAAAGCGCGGGTATGACATCCTGCTGGCCGAAACCGACCCCGCCCACCTCAACTTTGAGTTTGACTCCTACTGGTTTGCCGAGGGCGGCGCCGATGTGGCCGCCGTGATGAAAACCCTTGGAAATCGCATGAAGCTCTGGCATATCAACGACCGCGGCACCCGCCTTGCCGCCGGCAAACCGGCGATGACCCCAATCTTAAAAACCGACAGCATGGAACTGGGCACCGGCAACCTGCCGCTCGAACACTGGGCCGCCATCGCCAAGGAAAACGGCGTTGAGGCCGTCGTGCTCGAAAGCCACCGCAACTGGGTGGACAAAGACCCGGTCAAGAGCGCACAGGTCAGCGCCCGCTGGCTGTACGAACATTTATAATGACGATGCGTGCCTCAAAAGCATTGAGACCGCAGCGGCGCACAGCGTGCGCCACAGGGCAAAACAACGTACCCGTAGCGGCGCACAGTGTGCGCCACAGCCCACAGACAATAAGAAAGGCGGGGGAGAGACAATGCCCCAAAATAGAACCATTGCCCGGCTGCTGGCCGGGGAAAGCGACAACCACATCCTGCCCTTTTTCTGGCAGCACGGCGAGGACGAAGCCACCCTGCGGGAACTGATGGCGGCCATTGACGGCGCGAACTGCCGGGCCGTCTGCGTCGAAAGCCGCCCCCATCCCGATTTTTGCGGCCCCAAGTGGTGGGCCGACATGGACGTGATCCTGGACGAGGCCCGCCGCCGCGGGATGCAGGTCTGGATCTTGGACGACAGCCATTTTCCCACCGGTTTCGCCAACGGGGCGGTGAAGACCGCACCGGACGAATTCTGCCGCCAGAGCATCCTTGGCAATGAGAAATCGCTGGACGCGGCCGCCGGCCCGTTGACCCTTGACCTGCGCACCGAGGGTCTCATGGACCCGCCCAAGCTCGACCCGCGCGACCCGATGCAGGCTTTCGCGGCCAAGGTGCCGCCCGCCCGCAGCTTTGATGCCGCCACCGACCGCCTGCTGACCGTGCAGGCCGTGGCCGGGGACGGCACCGTGACCGACCTTTTGCCCTTCGTTCAGGGCACGGTGCTTCACTGGGACAAACCCGCCGGGGCGTATACGCTGCAGGTGGTCACGGCCAGCCGCAACGCAGGCTGTCACCGGGACTACATCAACATGACCGACCCCGCCAGCGTGCGGCTGCTGATCGACGCGGTGTACGAACCCCACTGGGCCCACTATGCCGCCGATTTCGGCAAGACGATCGCCGGCTTTTTCTCCGATGAGCCGGAGCTGGGCAACGGCCTTTTGTACCAGAAGGGCAACACGCTGGGCTGCGGCCAGGACCTGCCCTGGAGCGCCCCGCTCGAAGCCGCCGTCGCCGCCATGTACGGCCCGGGATTCGCCGCCGCGCTGCCCCGCCTGTTCCATCAGGACGCCAGCGCCGGCACCGCCCGCATCCACACCGCGTACATGGACTGTTTGACCAGGCTGGTACGGAGCAATTTCAGCGAACAGATCGCCGCCTGGTGCCACGACCACGGCGTGCGCTACATCGGCCACCTGATCGAGGACGACGGCCAGCACTGCCGCACCGGCGCAAGCCTCGGCCACTATTTCCGTGGCCTGCAGGGCCAGGACATGGCGGGCATTGACGACATCGGCGGCCAGGTGCTGCCCCAGGGCGAGGATGAACCGCGGATGGACAATATGCGGCGCCCGCGTAATGGCACCTTCTACCACTACGGCCTGGCCACCCTGGCCGAGAGTGCCGCGGCCATTGAGCCGTCCAAAGGCGGCAACGCCATGTGCGAGATTTTTGGCAACTACGGCTGGGCAGAGGGCGTCCGGCTGGAAAAATACCTGGCCGACCACTTTCTGGTTCGCGGCATCAACTGGTTTGTACCCCACGCATTTTCGGGCAAGGCATTCCCCGACCCCGACTGTCCGCCGCATTTTTATGCCCACGGCCATAACCCCCAGTACCGGCACTTCGGCCGGCTCATGGCCTATATGAACCGCGTCGCCACGCTGACCAGTGCGGGCGCGCACGAGGCGCCGGTGGCGGTGCTCTACCACGGCGAGGCCGAGTGGTGCGACCCCGACGCCATGCCGTTCGAGCAGGTCGTCCGCCCGCTGTACGACGACCAGATCGCCTGCCGCACGCTGCCCGCCGATGTGTTCGGCGAACCGGCCCGGTACAAGACCGAGCTCGGCAACCCGCTGGTGGTCAACGGCCGGGCCTACCGCGCCTTTGTGGTGCCGGGCGCCCGCTGCCTGCCCGCCGCGGCCGCCCAGGGGCTGGCCGTGCTGGCGGCCGCGGGCCTGCCGGTGTTCTTTGCCGGGCAGCGCCCCGAAGCCCTGTGCGAGGGCGGCCCGCTGCCCGCGGCCCTGGCCGCCTGCCCGGTGGTGGCCCCGGCCGATCTGCCCGCGGCCATCCGCGACGCCGGTGTGGCGGCCCCGGTGCTGGAACCCCAAAACGACCGGCTGCGTCTGCTGACTGTCGACGCCGAGACCCCGGTCGTGCTGGCCGTCAACGAGGGCACCGCCCCCTGCACCGGCACGCTGACGCTGCCCGGGCTTTCCGGTCCCTGCTACTGGTACGACCCCTGGGCCAACCGCTGCGAGCCTGCCGACGCCGCCGACACGGCCGCGGGCCTGCAGGTGAAGGTTCACATCCTGCCGCTTCAGCCCCGTGTCCTGGTCCTGGGCGAGCCGCCGGCCAGCGCGGCGCTTTACACCGCCCCGCAGGCCGGGGAGAGCATCCCTCTGACCGGCTGGACCCGCGCTGTCTGCGAGGGGGCCGCCTACCCGGCCTTCGGCCCCGCTGTGCCGGTCACGCTGCCCGATGACCTGGCCGCTGAACAGCCGGAGTTTTCCGGCTTTGCGCGGTACGAGACGACCTTCACGCTGGACGCGCCCGCCGCGCTGCGGTTGGAGATCACCGACGCCGCCGAAGGGGTGGAGGTCTTTTTGAACGGCGAGAGCGCCGGCATCCAGATCGCCCCGCCCTTCGCCTACGACCTCGCGGGCCGGGCGGGGGAGAACATCCTTGCCATCGAGGTCGCCACCACCCTCGAACGCCAATGCTACCCGCTGCTGGACGGCTACCGCAAAATGCTGGCCCCAAAACCCACCGGCGGCAGCGGTCTGACCGGCTCGGTGGCGCTGTACCGCGCCTGACTGCCCTGACACTGGACAGCCGGTCCCCCATTTTGGTAAGATACAAACGAAAGGGGGCAGGGCTTTGAACGCGGAGATCTTGGAACAGCTTTCCCGCATCACGCCGGAGGAGCAGAAACTGCGGGACGGTGAACCGCTGGACCGCACGCTGTACGCCACCGGCCATGGCTTTGAGATCGAGGCCGCCAAGCTGCTGCGGCAGGGGCAGCTCATCACCATACGGCCCCATACCCGGTTTGTGGCGTTCCCCCGCCACAGCCACGATTATGTGGAGATCATGTATGTGTGTGCAGGGCACACCACGCATATCATTGGCGGCGGCACGCCGGTGCGTCTGCAGGCCGGGGAACTGCTGTTTTTGAACCAGCGGGCCAGCCATGCCATCCAGCGGGCCGAGGTCGGGGATGTGGCGGTCAACTTTATTGTGCTGCCCCAGTTCTTTGACTTTGCCTTCCGGATCGTGGGCACCTCCAATCTGCTGGGGCGGTTTCTGCTGGGTACGCTGAAGACCGGCGGCGCCGAGATCACCCACCTGCTCTGCCGCACTGCGGGGCTGCTGCCGGTGCAGAACCTGGTGGAAAGCATGGTCTGGAGCCTTTTGAACAACGAGCCGGGCGCCCGTCGTGCCAACCAGATGCGCATGGCTCTGCTGCTTCTGGACCTGCTCAACCACCCCGACTGCATTGAGGTGCAGGGCGAACCGGGCCAGGGCAGCCCGCTGGTGCTGGCTGCCCTGCGGGAGATCGAGGACGACTGCCGCTCGGCCAGCCTGACCCGCGTGGCGCAAATGTACCATGTTTCGCTGCCCTACCTGAGCGCGCTGATCCGCCGGGCAACCGGCAGTACCTTCAAGGAACTGCTGCAGCAAAAGCGGCTGGACCGTGCGCAGCAGCTGCTGCGCACCACCAAACTGCCGGTGCAGGCCGTTGCCGAGACGGTGGGGTACGATACCACCAGCTACTTTTACAGCATTTACAAAAAGCAATTTGGCATAACGCCAAAAGAGTATCGGGACCATTTGTGCAATTCTGACAAATAATAGGATAATACTTAAATAGGCGCGTGATTTTATTGTAAATCACGCGCTTATTTTATGCCCGGACATTCAATATAATAGAGCCAGCGAGCCAACGGAAAGGAGAGGTGCAGATTTTGACCTATCATCTTGCCATCGACATCGGCGCATCTTCCGGCCGTCACATCCTGGGCTGGGTAGAGGATGGCCGCATGCACCTGAAAGAGGTCTACCGCTTTGAAAACCGCCTGGCCGAGAAAAACGGCCATCGCTGCTGGGAGATGGACCGCCTGTGGCAGAACGTCCTGGCCGGGCTGAAAGCCTGCAAGGACGCCGGCTGCACGCCCGAAACGGTGGGCATTGACACCTGGGCCGTGGACTTTGTGCTGCTGGACGCGGCAGGGGAGATCCTGGGCGATACGGTGGCCTACCGGGACAGCCGCACCGAGGGCGTGCGCCAGGCGCTGGAGCCGGTGCTGCCATTTGCCGAGCACTACGCCCGCACCGGCATCCAGTACCAGCCCTTCAACACTGCCTACCAGCTTGCCGCCCTGCAAAAGGAGCACCCGGACCAGCTGGCCGCGGCCAAGACCTTTTTGATGGTGCCGGACTACCTGAACTACAAGCTGACCGGCGTGGCCGCCAACGAGTATACCAACGCTTCCACCACCGCCCTGGTGGGGGCCGCAAGCCGGGACTGGGACGATGAACTCATCGCCAGGCTGGGCCTGCCGCGGGGCATTTTCCAGTCCATCTGCCAGCCCGGCACGGTTCTTGGCCGTCTGACGCCGGAAGTGCAGGCCGAAGTCGGCTTCGACTGCACCGTAGTGCTGCCCGCCACCCACGACACCGGCTCCGCCTGGCTGGCCGTGCCCGCCAGGGATGACCGGGCCGTCTACCTGTCCAGCGGCACTTGGAGCCTGCTGGGGGTGGAGAATACCGTCCCCATCACCAGCGCAGCCAGCGCCGCCGCCAACTTTACCAACGAGGGCGGCTACGGCGGCACCTACCGCTACTTAAAAAACATCATGGGCTTGTGGATGATCCAGTCCGTGCGGCGGGAGCTGGGCGAGCGCGCCCCCAATGGCACCCGCCCCGCCTTCCCGGAGCTGATCGCTGCGGCGAAGGAAGCCAGCGGCTACCCCGGCCTGGTGAACGCGGACGATGACCGCTTCCTTGCGCCAAAGAGCATGATCGGCGAGATCACTGCCGCCTGCGCCGAGGCCGGGTACCCAGCCCCTGCCACCACCGGCGAGGTGATGCAGGCCATTTACAATTCGCTGGCGGACGATTACCGCCGCGCCATTGCCGCCCTGCAAAGCCTGACCGGCAAAACTTACGAAAGCGTCAACATTGTGGGCGGCGGCAGCCAGGACGGATACCTGAACCAGATGGCCGCCAACGTCACCGGTCTGCCGGTCTACGCCGGCCCCACCGAGGGCACCGCCCTCGGCAACCTGATGGTCCAGTTCATCGCAGCGGGTGAATACGCCGATCTGCAGGCTGCCCGCGATGCGATCAAACAGAGTTTTGCGATCCAGGAGGTGCTTCCCCAATGACCCAACCACTTGTAGAGACCAAAGCCCGCGTGGGCGTGTTCGCCATCGCGCTGGGCGCCTATCTGCCCCAGTTCCCCGGCCTGGTGCCGGAGTTCCAGGCCCAATATGCCGATTTCAAAAAGACAATTCCCGACACCGTCGAGATCGTGGACGGCGGCATCGTCACCACCAAGGAGCTGGCCCAGACGGCGGGGGACAAGTTCCGCGCCGCCGATGTGGACCTGGTGGTTTTGCAGCTTTTGACCTACGCCACCAGCTACAACATGCTGCCCGCCGTGCGGGATCTGGACGTGCCGGTGGTGCTGGTGAACGTCCAGAAGCGCCGTGCCCCCGATTACGCCAACACCGACACCCCCACCTGGCTGGGTGAGCTGTATGCCTGCGGCGCTGTGGGCGAGATGGTGGCTGACCTGGAGCGCGCCGGCAAGCGCCATGCCGTTATCACCGGCGTGGTGGAGGGCGGCGACCCCGCCGTGCAGGCCGAGATCGAAAGCTGGTGCAGGGCCGCCCAGGTGCGCCGCCGCTTCCGGGACCTGAACCTCGCCCAGATCGGCCGCCCCTACCCCGGCATGATGGATCTCTACATCGACGAGACCAACCTCTACCACCGCATGTGGCTGTATACTAAGCAGTTTGACTGGGAGAAGATGTGGGCCATTGCCGACAACATCACCGATGAGGAGGCCATCCGTGCCAAGGCCCAGGACATCCTGAACACCTTCGACGTCGAAGGCGGCGGCACGGTGGAGAAAGTCTGGGAGATGGCAAAGTATGTGGTCGCCTTTGAGGCCTGGGTCAAGCAGGAAAAGATCGGCCTCATCGCCTCCCACTATGATGGCTTTGCCAAGGGCCAGGCCGGTGTGCTGGATTCCATGCTGATCCCTGCCTTCTCCATGCTCATCAAGCAGGGGGTGGCCTGTGCGGTGGAGGGGGACATTAAGGTCGCCATGGCCATGTCCATCCTCAAGACCATCGCCGGCACCGGCCAGCTGTCCGAGATGTATTCCATTGATTTTGACAAGGACATCTGCATCATCGGCCATTCCGGCTCCGGCGATGCTGATATTTCCGCCCAAAAGCCTACCATGAAGATCGTGCCGGTGTTCCACGGCAAGACTGGTGGCGGCTACCTGACCCAGTTCTACCCGCATCTCGGCCCCGTGACCTACCTGGCCATCACCCAGGACAGGGACGGCCGCTTCAAGTTTGTGGCGGCGGAGGGCATCAACGAGGCCGGCCCCATCTTCACCTTCGGCGACACCAACATGCGCACCCGCTTTGCCTGCGGCGCCCGGGAGTTTGTCAACCGCTGGAGCGAGGCCGGCCCCACCCACCACATGGCGGCTGCCTCCGGCCGCCACATCGACACCATTTTGAAAGTGGCGAAAATCTTCAACGTGCCGCTGGACGTGATCACAAGATAAAGACCGTTTCCCATCCGCAGCAAAAACGATTGAAACATCACGAAAGAAAGGACATTCCATGGAACTCTACGATATTCCTTGCGTCAAAGGCTTTATCCGCATGTGCAACGACGGCTGGCTGCAGGGCTGGCACGAGCGCAACGGCGGCAACCTGACCTACCGCATGACCGGGGAGGATGTGGCAGCCTGCCGCCCCTTCTTTGACGCCGTCCCCCGCGAGTGGGTCAAGATGGGGGTCCAGGCCGACAACCTGGCCGGCGAGTACTTCATCACCACCGGTTCCGGCAAGTTCTTCCGCAATGTGGAGCCCGACCCCATCCACTCCATCGGCATTGTCGAGATCAACGCCGCCGGCGACAGCTGGCGCATCGTCTGGGGCCTGGCTGACGGCGCCAAGCCCACATCCGAGTTTCCCAGCCACTTCATGAACCACAGCGTCCGCAAGGCGGCCACGAACGGCGCCAACCGGGTCATCTACCACTGCCACGCCACCAACGTCATCGCGCTGACCTACATCCTGCCGCTGACCGACCGGGATTTCACCCGTGCGCTGTGGCAATCTGCCACCGAGTGCCCGGTCGTCTTCCCCGAAGGCGTGGGCGTCTGCCCCTGGATGGTGCCCGGCGGCGCAGACATCGCCATGGCCACCAGCGAAAAGATGAAAACCTATCAGGCGGCCATCTGGGCCCAGCACGGGCTGTTCGCCTCCGGCCCCGACTTCGACACCACCTTCGGCCTGGCCCACACCATTGAGAAAAGCGCCGAAATTTATGTCAAGGTGCTGTCCATGGGCGGCGGCCTGATCCGCCAGACCATCGAGGACGATGACCTGCGTGCCATCGCCCGGGATTTCGGCGTGCAGCTGAATGAGGAATTTCTCGGCTGAGCCGGGTCCGGCCCGCCTTACGCAAATTTATCATGGGAATGGTTGCCTTTTCGCCCGCTGCATGGTAAGCTGACAATAACAGCTGTTTCCCTGTCTGCGCGGAAGCAGCCCCGCCCGTTCCACACCCTACACTTTTATTAAAGGAGCGTATCATTATGGTAAGCCGCATCGTCCTCAACACCATCTCCTACCATGGCCACGGCGCCATCGAAAACATCCTGCCTGAGCTGAACGCCCGCGGGTACAAGAAGGCGTTCGTCTGCTCGGACCCTGACCTGATCAAGTTCGGCGTCACCGGCAAAGTCACCGCCCTGCTGGATGCCGCCGCGTTCCCCTACGAGGTCTACTCCAACATCAAGGCCAACCCCACCATCGAGAACGTCCAGACCGGCGTGGCTGCCTTCAACAACTCCGGCGCCGATTGCATCATCGCCATCGGCGGCGGCTCCGCCATGGATACCGCCAAAGCCATCGGCATCATCGCCAACAACCCGGAGTTTGCCGACGTGCGCAGCCTGGAAGGCGTCGCCCCCACCAAAAAGCACGCGGTGTTCACCATCGCCGTGCCCACCACCGCCGGCACCGCCGCCGAGGTCACCATCAACTATGTCATCACCGACGTGGAGAAGAAGCGCAAGTTCGTCTGTGTGGACACCAACGACATCCCCGAGATTGCCGTGGTGGACCCCGATATGATGGCTTCGATGCCCAAAGGGCTGACCGCCGCCACCGGCATGGACGCGCTGACCCACGCCATTGAGGGATATATCACCAAGGGCGCCTGCGTCATTTCCGACATGTTCCACCTGGAGGCCATCCGCCTGATCTCCGAGAATCTGCGCGGCGCCGTCCAGAACACCCCCGAGGGCCGCGAGGGCATGGCGCTGGGCCAGTACATCGCGGGCATGGGCTTCTCCAACGTGGGCCTGGGCATCGTCCACAGCACGGCCCACGGCCTGAGCGCCCTGTATGACACGCCCCACGGCGTGGCCTGCGCCATCATCCTGCCCACCGGCCTGGAATATAACAAGAGCGTGGCGGGCGGCCGCTATCGTGCCATCGGCAAGGCCATGGGCGTTGCGGGCATCGACGCCATGAGCGACGAGGAAGCCGCCGACGCCACCATCGCCGCTGTCAAGCAGCTTTCCGCCGACGTGGGCATCCCCACTGACCTGAAGGGCATCCTGAAGGAGGAGGACGTCCAGTTCCTGTCCGAATCCGCCTTTGCCGATGCCTGCTGCCCCGGCAACCCCCGCGACACCAGCGTGGAGGAGATCGCCGCGCTGTACCGCAGCCTGCTGTAAGCCTGGCGGGTGCGGCCGCTGTGAATGAGCGGACAAAAACGTAGCCAATCAACACCCCCTGACGCAGACAAACACTGCGCCAGGGGGTGTTTTGGTTTACTATGGCGCAGCATTCCATCGTCTGCGCCACCATGTACAGGATTTGATGCAGACCTCCACTTTGCGGGATTACACGCCCTGTACGACCTTGGCAGTGAAGTCAAAAACTGCAAAACTGTCATGTGTTTGCGCTGTTCTTGCCGCGCCACTGGCGCGGCGTGCAGCCAGCCACCTGCTGGAACACCTGGGAAAAGTGGCTGCCGGAACAAAATTGCAGCCGTGCTGCGACCTCGGCCACCGAAAGTTCGCTGGCTTCCAGCAGCGTTTTGGCCCGCTCGATGCGGGCAAAGCGAACGTATTCGTTGATGTTGACCTTCATTTCCTGTTTGAACCGGCGGGAAAGATAGTACTCGGTATATCCCATCTCTTTGGCCAGAACCGCCAGGGTCAACGGTTCTTCCAGGTGCAGCTCAATGTAATCGCAGCATCGGCGGACAAGCGGCGAAATCGCTGGGTTCTGGCGGCTTTTGTGGACCCTTTCGATAAAATCGGCGTACATCGTATTGATCAGGCTCCCCATCTCGGCCACATTGTCGCACTGGATCATACTCTGGACGTAACCGTCCCCCACCGTGTAGGCCGCGTCGGGGGATAACCCGCCCTCAATGGCCGCCCGCGTACACAGTGCGGCAAAGGTCACGCCGGTGACCAGTGCCTGCATGACCGGCTGGCCGTTGCTCACCCGCACACCGGGGGAGAGCTGGGTGGCCTTCTCCAGCACTTTGCGGTAGTCGAGATCCCCCTCCCGCACCATCCGCAGCAATGCGCGTTCCCCTTCATAGACCTTGTGCCGGTCACGGGGGATATATTCCGGCTTCAGGCTGCGCCTGGTGTTTGCCAAATCAGCCTGCTGCATCTCGATATCGCTGCGCCGCAGCTTTTCGCCGGTGACACAATAATGCAGCATCAGACCATATTGCAGCATCAAAACCGTGGACAGAATGGGCAGGGTGGGCAGTACATTGAAAATGCGGATCTTGAAGCTGACAGAGATCTCATACTGCTTGAACTGCTCCTCCAATGCATGTCGGGTAATCTCGGTATTGAACACCGGGCCGATCAGATGGCTGCGGTAGAGCGAACCTTCCTGGTATTCAAAGGCGGCGCACCACATCAGGCCCAGCGGCGCCCCCAGCAGCAGGGGATGGGTGTGGGTGCGCCCGAATTCGATCATATAAGCGCTGGCCCCGATCCGCTCAAAGATGGTGTTCAGTATCGCGTCCTGGCAGTTGCTGGCAAGCAGGCGGCCTTCGGCGTCATAGCTCCACAAGAACACCTGGCTGCCGCAGCTCAGAAGTTCACCCAGCAGACTAAGGTTGTGATCGACCTGATCAGGTAAAAATGCCATGGCGTCGTCCTCCTGTATGATTTGGATGGGTCTATAGTATCAAATATTTGCGATATATGCAATATATTTGTGCAACAAATGAAAATAGGCAAAAATATGATAAATAAAACAAACAGATGACTTTCTAGCAAAGGGCTCCGGGGCTATAATAGTGCCAGCAAAGGGGGCGCAGCAACGCGCCCCGGGTATGTAAGTTTTGCAAAGGAGAATCCAATATGGCAAGAAACAAAGTCAAGGACCCGAACCATCTGAGTTTCGGGCGCCTGATGGCCTGGAAAAGCTCGGACATTTCGGCGGGCTGGGTCAACGTCATCATGCTCAACTACCTGTCGATGTATGCCAGCGACTTTTTGGGGCTGAACATTGGCCTGGTCGGCGTGATCCTGTTTGTCAGCAAACTGATGGACGGTCTTGTGGACTTTTTCATCGGCTGGCTGGTGGACAACACCAAGACCCCCTGGGGCAAAGCGCGGCCCTATGAGATCTGCATTGTGGGCCAGACGCTGGCTACGCTGTTCCTGTTCCTGGCAAAGCCGGAATGGGCCTACACCGCCAAGGTCATCTGGGTGTTCACCATGTATGTGCTGACCTTCTCGGTATTCGGGTCGCTTCGTGCCGTACCCATGTCTGCCTACATGATCCGCGCTTTCAGCAACAACCCGGTGTTGATCCGCAAGGTGTCGTCCTACGGCGGCATCGTGACGATGTTCGGTTCGATGATCTGCAGCGCCCTGTTCCCGACCCTGATGGCGCAGCTGTCCACCGGTGCGCTGGGATGGTTCACCCCGGTGGCCATCTTTATGGTGCCCGCCACCTTCATCGGCGTGTTCCGTTTCATTTTCTGCAAAGAGGACCCCGAGGTGGACGCCGCCAGCGTGCAGCAAAAAGTCCGCTTCAAGGAAATCTTTTCGATGTTCCGCCAGAACCCCTATGTCTGGCTGTATGCCATCGTCATGCTGGCCTACAACGTTTCCACTGGCCTTGGCGCGGGTTCGTACTACTTCGATGATATTGTCGGCAATGTGGGGATGGCCGGTATGCTGTCGGTGTTCTCCTTCGTGCTGCTGCCGCTGATGCTGCTCTTCCCCTGGATCATGAAAAAGATGGGGTCGATGGGCAAGATGATCGCCGCTTTCAGCGTGGTCGGTGTCATCGGCTACCTGGTCTGCTTCTTCTCGGGCGCCAACCTGGCCGGCGTGCTGGGCGGCTACCTGCTGGGTCAGTTTGCCACACTGCCCATTGCCTACTATGGTACGCTGTTCCTGATGAATGTCTGCACCTACAATGAGATGAAGGGCCTGCCCCGCATGGACGGCTCGGCCAACATCCTCGCCAACTTCTGTGCCAACTTCGGCGGTTCGCTGGGCAGTCTGCTTACCGGTCTTCTGCTGATGGTGGCCGGGTATGTTTCCTCCACAGCGGAGGAGACCGTCGTGCAGCCGGCCAGCGCCCTGATGGCCATTCGCATCGACTTTGCGATCGTACCCGCCATCCTCGTGGCAATCATTGGCGTCTGCTGCCTGGCCTTCTCCAAGCTGGAACCCAAGGCCGAAGCCTTTGAGGCTGAGCGCCGTGCCAAGTATGAGGCCGAGCAGGCCGGCAAGGCGCAGGCATAATTACGGACAGCCCCCTTCCTCCTTACAAGGGCAGGGCGGGCGGCGGCAAAGCCGCCGCCCGCATTGCCGTTTATGAATACGACAAAGGAGTCAAGCAAGATGAAGATCACCCATTGCCAAACCAACCACCTGACCGACCCGCTGGGCTACGCCATCGCTCAGCCGGTCTTTTCCTGGCAGGTGGAGGATGCGGCCGGCAAGACTCAGGCGGCTGCCCGCATCCTTGTGAAAAACGGCCCGGACGTTGCGGCAGACACCGGCTGGGCCGATCTGGACAGTCTGTGCGCACCGGTGGCGATGTCCCTTGCGCCCCGCACCCGCTATACCTGGACCGTATCGGTGCGCACGGATGCCGGTGAGGAAGCGACGAGCGCCGAACACTGGTTCGAGACCGCCAAACAGGACGAGCCCTGGCAGGCGAAGTGGATCGGCTGCGACGAGGCCGAATCCCGCCACCCCGTTTTTTCCAAAGCGATTGCTCCGCGCGGGCCGGTCGAAAAAGCCCGGCTGTATATCTGCGGCCTGGGGTTGTATGAGGCGGCCTGGAACGGCGGAAAGATCGGCAGCGAAGTGCTGACCCCCTATTGCAGCGCCTACAATACCCAGGTGCAGTACCAGACCTTTGATGTGACCGAACAGCTGCAAGGCCCCGGTACGCTGGCTGTCACTTTGGGCAACGGCTGGTATGGCGGCCGCTTCGGTCTTTCCCGCGACCCGCGGCCTGTTTATGGCGGCGGCTGGAAGCTGTTGGCCGAGCTGCGGCTGCATTATGCCGACGGGAGTGAGGAGGTCGTTGGTACCGATGAGAGCTGGCAGGTTACCCGGTCGAACATCACCTTCTCAAATATCTATGACGGCGAGCACCGGGACGACACCCTGCCCGCCCTGCCGCCGATGGCTGCGGTGCGGACCGAGCCGCCCCAAGGCCGGCTGAGTGCCCGGCATTCCACCCCGATCACGACCCGCGCCGAACTGCCGGTCAAAGAGCTGCTGCACACTCCGGCCGGGGAAACGGTGCTGGACATCGGGCAGGAGATCACCGGCGGCTTCCGGCTGAACCTCTGTGTGCCGGCCGGGCAGACGGTGCGGCTGCAGTTCGGTGAAATTTTGCAGGAGGGCAATTTCTACCGGGACAATCTGCGCACCGCAAAAGCCGAGTATGTCTATATCTCGGACGGAAAGCCCCATACGCTGGAGCCGAAGTTTACCTACTACGGCTATCGGTATGTGAAGGTGGAAGGAGTTCCGGAACTCAAGCCCAAAGACTTCACGGCGCTTTTGTGGCATTCCGAGCTGCCGCCGGCGGGACGCCTGACCACCGGGCACCCACTGGTCAACCGGCTGATCGCCAACGCCGGGTGGAGCCAGCTTGACAATTTCCTGGACGTGCCCACCGACTGCCCCCAGCGGGACGAGCGGCTGGGCTGGACCGGCGACGCCCAGGTGTTTGCCCCCACGGCCTGTTACCTGCGGGACTGCACCGCCTTCTATACCAAGTATCTGTGGGATATGGCTGCCGAGCAGGCGGCCCATGGCGGCGAGGTGCCGGACATTGTGCCCAGCTTCGGGCGGGACGGCTGCTCGGCCGCCTGGGGCGACGCGGCCTGCGTGATCCCCTGGACGCTGTATGAATACAGCGGCGACCGGGCTCTGCTGGCGCGCCACTACCCGCTGATGGCCGGATGGGTGGACTATATCACAGCGCTGGACGGGGCCGACCACGGCTGGCGGCGGCATTTCCATTACGGGGACTGGCTGGCACTGGACGGCACCGGCTCGGACAGCCGACAGGGCGGCACCGACGCTGCCTTTGTGGCCGATACCCAGTACCGGCACAGCGCCTTGCTGACCGCCAGGGCTGCCCGTGCTTTGGGCAAAACGGAGGACGCCGCCCGCTACGAGGCGCTGGCCGAAAACCTGTTGGCCGACATCCGGGCCGAATACTTCACCCCGGCCGGCCGCTGCGCCGTGCCCACCCAGACCGGGCTTTTGCTGGCTTTGCAGGACGGCAACGCGCCCGACCCGGCCCGCGTTGCCCGGGACCTGGCCGACCGGCTGAAGGCGGCGGACGGCAAGCTGCAGACCGGCTTTGTGGGCACGCCGCTGCTGGCCCCCGGCCTGACCGCCGCCGGCCGCCCCGACCTTGCCTATGACCTGCTGCTGTATGAGGGATACCCCGGCTGGCTGTACGCTGTCAAGCTGGGCGCCACCACCATCTGGGAACGGTGGGACAGCCTGGCCCCCGACGGTACGATCGCCGAAAACGGCATGAACAGCCTGAACCACTATGCCTACGGTTCCATCGTGGCCTGGCTGTACCGGGATGCCGCCGGTCTGGCGCCGGCGGAACCGGGCTTCCGCAAGGCGCGGCTGGCCCCGCAGATCGACGCCCGGCTGGGGCGTGTCGAGGCCGAATACCGCTCAGCCGCCGGGTTATGGCGGGTCGGCTGGGAAGTGCTGCCCGACGGCAGCATCCGCTACCGCTGCACCGTGCCCTTCGGCTGCACGGCCCTGCTGACCTTGCCCTGTGGCGGCGGCGAGCAGAAATTGGGCCCCGGCGATTTTGAGAAGACCTATACCCCTGACCACCCGCTGCGCAAAACACTGTCCACCGCCACACCGGTGGGGGAACTGCTGCAAAACCCCGCGGCCCGGGCGCTTTTGCAAAAAATCATGCCGCAAATCGCCCGGCTGCCGCCCAGCATGCAGGGGATGAGTATGCGTGCCATCGCTGCCAGGATGGGCGGCGAACAAAGTGTCCCGTTTGATAAAATCGACGAACTGCTGAAAACACTGTGACCGGTTTGGTTTTATAAAGGAGAATCCCCATGCGCTATAACATTCAGATGAAGATGGCCGATCTGCTGGAGAACGCGCAGGCCGCGGCCGCGCTGGACTGCTTCCTGCCCGGGCTGCGCCCGATGGCGGAAGCGAATCCCCAGGCGCGCGGTCTTTCGGTCGAACAGCTTGCGCGCTACAGCCGTATCCCCCAGGCAGCCGAAGCCCTGCCCGCGCTGGACGCCGCCTTACAGGCGCTGAACACGCCGGCAAACGCCATCAGCCCGCGCGAAGCCGAGGAGATCGCCCGCTTCCAGGCGCTCGACGCCGCCGATCAAGCCCGCGCCCCCAAACCCCAGACCCATACCCAAAACGCCATTTACCCCGGCCGCCCCTGGCTCGACACCAAGGGCGAGCGCATCCAGGCGCACGGCGGTGCGGTCATTTATGAGGATGGCGTCTACTACTGGTACGGCGAGAACAAAGAACACACCGATGGCCAAAATGGTATCTGGACCTGGGGCATCAAGGTCTAAGCCTCCACCGATCTGATGAACTGGGAGGACCGCGGGTATTTGATCCCGCCGGTTCTCGATGACCCGGACGCCCCGCTCTACCCGACCAAGCGGGTGGACCGCCCGCATCTGCTGCGCTGCCCGGCCACCGGCAAGTATGTGTGCTGGATCAAGCTATCCGGCCCCGAAGCGGCCTTTACGATCTGGCAAGCCGACCGCCTGCTGGGCCCCTACACGATGGTGGAAGCCCTCTACCGCCCCGGCGACCACAAGGCCGGTGACTTTGACCTGGTTGCCGACGCCGAGACCGGCAAGGGCTACCTCTACTTTGATGCCGACCACAATGCGCTGCTCTGTATGGAGCTGACGCCCGACTACCTGCACGCCGACCGCGAAGCCGCCAGAAGTTACCCCGATCTGCACCCGCCCTTCACCCGCGAGGGTCCGGCCCTGTTTGCGCAGGGCGGGAAAAAGTATCTGCTGACGAGCGGCATGACCGGCTATGTGCCCAACCGCAGCGACAGCGCCGTGTGTGCAAGCTGGGACGGGGTGTTTGCCCCGCTGGGCGACCCGCATATCGACGACGCAAGCTGCGCCTCCTTCAACAGCCAGATTTCCAAGGTGTTCCGCATCGAGGGGACCGATACGTTCGTCGCCATGGCCGACCGCTGGCTGCCAGATATTCCGGTGGACGCCCGCCTGGCCGATGTGTTCACCCGGGTCGTTGCCAGCGCCTATGAGCCGGACAAATACCAGGTGACCGAAGCGGAACGCCGCGAAATGTACGCCGCCAACCGGCTGGAAACCGCCAACACCTCGATCGCTGATTACGTCTGGCTGCCGGTGACGATCGAAAACGGCAAGCCCTGCATCCGCTGGCTGGATGCGTGGGCGCCGGACAGCTTGTAATAGGAGGAAATCTATGAAACCGTTATATGGAACTCTCAGCGCCGCCCCCACCGCGCTGGAACTTGCCAACCGCGCCCTGGCCCGCCGGGCCGCCGCCGAGGGCTTTGTGCTTTTGAAAAACGAGGGCGGCGCACTGCCGCTCCAAACCCGCAACATCGCGCTGTACGGCATGGGGGCCCGCCAGACCGTCAAGGGCGGCCTTGGCAGCGGCAGCGTGGAGGAACGCTACAGCGTGACCATTGAACAGGGGCTGCAAAACGCCGGGTATACGGTCACCACTGCCCGCTGGCTGGACGATTACGACGCCGAGCATGGCCGCACCTATGCCGAATACCACGATATGGTGGAAAGCAAGGTCGCCGGCCTGACCGACCCGATGCAGATCATCCCGCTGGCCCACAGTTTTGTCTACCGCTACCCCAGCGGCCGGGCCATCACGGCACAGGACATCGCCGACAGCGATACCGACACCGCCCTGTATGTGCTGACCCGCCAGGCTGGTGAGTGCAACGACCGTAGGCTGGAACCCGGCGACTACTGCCTGACCGACACCGAGCGGGAGCACCTGCGCACGGTGGCCGAAGGATACGCCCATACTATCCTCGTCATCAACGTAGGCGGGCTGATTGACCTTGGTTTTTTGGATGAAATCCCCGGCATCGACGCAGTGGTGCTGTTTGTGCAGGGCGGGGAAGAGGGCGGCAACGCCCTGGCGGATGTGCTGTCCGGCAAGGTCAACTTCTCCGGGCGATTGGCCGATACCATCCCGCTGCGGTACGAGGACATCCCCTTTGGCGGCGAGTTCAGTCATCTCGATGGGGATGTGGAAAACGAGAACTATAAAGAGGATATTTATGTCGGTTACCGCTACTTTGACAGCTTCCAAAAGCCGGTGCGCTATCCCTTCGGCTACGGCCTTTCCTACACGACCTTTGCCATGCGGGCGGTGGACGCCGCGATGGACGGCACAGCGCTGCGGCTGGATGTGGAGGTGACAAACACCGGTGCTGTGCCCGGCAAGCAGGTCGTGCAGCTGTATGTCAGCACACCCCAGGGCAAGCTGACCAAGGAATACCAGCGCCTGGCGGCCTTTGCCAAAACCGAGACGCTGGCCCCCAGTGCGTGTGTCCGGCTGGAATTGACCATAGATCTGGCCGACTGTGCCAGTTATGACGAAGCCCGTGCAGCCTGGGTGCTGGAGGCCGGGGACTATCTTTTCCGGCTCGGCGCTTCCAGCCGGGACACCACGGTGGCGGCTGTCGTCACTCTGCCCGCCGAGGCCATCACCCGCCAGTGCCGCAGCTGCTGTGCGCCCGCCGATGACCTGGGTGCATTTGCCCCCGCCGTCCCGCGTCAGGCCGGGGAAATTCCGGAAACAGCCTTCCACCTGACTGCCGACCCGGATGCCTTCCGGACCGTGCAGACCGATTACACCGAACCGGCCTTTGCCGAAACGCCGGAAGAGACGGCTTTCCTTGACAGCCTGACGGCGGAGGAATTGACCGAGCTGCTCTGCGGCGGCGCACTGCAAAACGTGCCCGAAGGCGCACTGGAGATTCCCGGCGCTGGCGGCAAGACGGCCACTTCGCTGCTGGACAAAGGGCTGAATAACCTGGTCATGGCGGATGGCCCGGCAGGCGTCAACATCTGCAACAAGCTGCGTCTGCTGCCGAATGGCCGTTATATGGCGGCGGAGATTCCCGAACGCTACGACTGGGGTTTGCTCTCGGCTGCAATCCGCCGCCAGCTGGCAGGCTTGCCGCAGGGCAAAATCGTCTACCGCTACGCCACCGCCTGGCCGGTGGAGATGCTGCTGGCCCAAAGCTGGAACGCCCCGCTGCTGCGCCAGGTCGGCGAGGGCATCGGCAAAGAGATGGCGGCCTTCGGTGTCAGTGTCTGGCTGGGGCCTGCGGTAAACATTCACCGCAACCCTCTGGGCGGCCGTACCTTCGAATATTATTCCGAGGACCCGGTCCTCACCGGTGTGCTGGCCGCCGCCGTCATTCAGGGCGTACAAAGCCAGCCGGGCGCAGGCGTCAGCATCAAGCACTTCTGCTGCAACAACTCGGAAGACAACCGCAACGGCCTTTCGGCCAATGTCGGCGAACGGGCCCTGCGGGAGATTTACCTGAAAGGCTTCGAGATCGCGGTGCGCACTGCCCACCCCCGCACGGTGATGTCCAGCTACAACCAGCTTAACCATGTGTACACAGCCAACCGCCACGACCTGCTCACCCACATCCTGCGCTGTGAATGGGGCTTTGACGGCCTGGTCATGACGGATTGGGGCAGCACCAATCCGAAAGCCGGGGACCCCACCGTCTGTGCGGCGGCAGGGAATGACCTGATCATGCCCGGCAACCCATACGACCATGAGCAGCTGAAAGCCGCGGCGGCCGACGGCCGGCTGGCGGCTGTGTCCCTGCGCCGTGCGGCGGCCCGGGTGCTGCGATTGATTTTGAACGGCGTCACACCCGCCTGGCGCAACGACGCCCCTATGAAGGAGGAAGAAGATGCGGAAAATTGAAAACTGGAACACCGGCTGGCGATTTGCCAAGACCGCGGACGTACCCGCCGCCCTGCCCGAGACCTGGCAGGCCGTGACCCTGCCCCATACCTGGAACGCGCAGGACGGCGCCGACGGCGGCAACGACTACTGGCGCGGCACCGCGATGTACGCCAGAACCTTTCCCCGTCCGGTGCTGGAGCCGGGCGGACGGGCCTTTCTTGAATTCCTCGGCGCGGCCATGACCGCCACGGTCTATCTCAATGGTCGGCAGCTGGCCCGGCATGCGGGCGGGTATTCCACCTTCCGTGTGGATATTACCGACGCGCTGGCGGATACAAACCTGCTCTGCGTGGCGGTGGACAATTCCGAAAACGACACCGTCTATCCCCAAAAGGCTGACTTTACCTTTTACGGCGGACTGTACCGGGATGTGAACCTCATCACGGTACCGGCAGCCCATTTCTGCCTCGGTCATCATGGCGGGCCCGGCATCCGGGTCACGCCGGAGGTGGACCCGGCCGCCCATGTGGCCCAGGTACAGGTGGAAACCTGGCAGACCGGCGGCCAGGAGGTTGTCGTGGAGATCGAAGGACTGCCGCGCAGCCTTCGCACCGCTCCCAACGCCCAGGGGCGTGCCGAGACCGGCATCCGCATCGAGAACTGCCGTTTGTGGGACGGAGTGGATGACCCCTATCTCTACACCCTCACTGCCAAGCTGCTGGATCACGGCGTCGAGGTTGACCGCATCACGACCCGCTTCGGCTGCCGCACCATTGGATTTGACGCCGAAAAGGGCTTTCTGCTCAACGGCCGCCCCTGCCGTCTTTGCGGCGCGGCCCGCCACCAGGACCGCCAGGGCCTGGGCGGCGCCCTGACCGACGCCGAGCACGAGGAGGACATCGCCCTTTTGCGTGAGATGGGTGCCAACACCGTCCGCCTGGCCCACTACCAGCACGCCCGGCATTTTTATGATCTGTGCGATGAATATGGCCTGATCGTCTGGGCCGAGATCCCCTATATCACCCGGCACATGGAGGGCGGCCGCCAAAACACCCTCGACCAGATGACCGAGCTGGTGGTGCAGAATTACAACCACCCCAGTATCGTCTGCTGGGGAATGTCCAACGAGATCACGGCCTCCGGCGGCGTGACGCCTGATATGGTGGAAAACCACAAGCTGCTCAACAATCTGTGCCACAGACTCGACCCCACCCGGCCCACCACGATGGCCCACGCCTTCATGCTGGACATGGACGATTCCTTCGTGATGGCTTCGGATATCCGCAGCTACAACCTCTACTACGGCTGGTACCTGGGGGAGCTGGAACAGAACGACCAGTTCTTTGACGAGTTCCACCGCAAACACCCCGAGGCGGTCATTGGTCTGTCAGAGTATGGCGCTGACGCCAACCCCGCCTATCAGAACGGCAAGCCGGAAAAGGGCGACTGGAGCGAGGGCTACCAGGCCCTCTATCACGAGCACATGCTGAAAATGTGGTCGGAGCGCCCTTACATCTGGGCTATGCACGCCTGGAATATGTTCGATTTTGCCGCCGATGGCCGCAGCGAGGGCGGCAAGCCCGGGCAGAACCAGAAGGGACTTATGACCTTCGACCGCAAGACCAAAAAGGACGCCTTCTATATCTACAAAGCCTATTTGAGCAAGGAACCCTTCGTCCACATCTGCGGGCGGCGGTACATCGACCGGCCGGAGGATGTGACCGAAGTGAAGGTCTACTCGAATCAGAGCGCCGTCACGCTGCTGGTGGACGGCAAGATGCTGGCCGAAAAGACCGGGGATAAGGTTTTCCGGTTCCAGGTGCCGATCTCGGGCGAACACGCGATCGAAGCCCGCAGCGGTGCGCTGACAGATACCATCACCATCCGCAAGGCGGACACCCCCAACCCGGCTTACCGGGTCGAGGGCGGCGAGGTGGTCAACTGGTTCGACCGGCCCGATGAGGTCGTGCGGGAAGGGCATTATTCCATCCTCGACTCGATGGAGTCCATCAAGAAAAGCCCGGCCGGGGCCGGGCTGCTGGCAAACATGATGGCAAAGGTCACGGCCGGTTACGGCGATGTGGCCAAGAGCGTCACCCTGCCCGAAGCCGTGCAGCGCCAGATGGACAAGATGCCGCTGGAAAAGCTGCTCAAACAGGCGGGCAAGTCGGTCACCCCCGCCATGGTCAAGCAGCTCAACGCTGCGCTTAACCGGATCCCGCGGGTGGAGTAAGCCTGTTCCCGATCTTGCAATCCTCCGGGATCGTAGGCCCCATACAGACGCGGGGCAGAAAAATAGTATATACTCCAGGGTGGAAGCAGACAAACCAAATGGAACTACCGCTTTCCGCCCGGGTGCGCTATACTGATTCCGGAGATCAAGACAAGGAGGTCTTTCCGATGATCGAATTCACCCTTTCCAACGGCGTCAAAATGCCCAGCGTCGGTCTTGGCACCTTTCTGATACAGCCCGACAAAGCCGAGCAAGCCGTCTATGATGCGCTCAAGATGGGGTACCGCATGGTGGATACCGCCAACGGCTATCTCAACGAGCGGGCCGTCGGCCGCGGCATCAAAAAGTCCGGCGTGCCGCGGGAAGAGATCTTCCTCGCCACCAAACTGTGGCCCACTGTCTATGAAAACCCCGGCGCAGTGGACAAGTGCCTGGAACTTCTGGATACCGATTATATTGACCTGCTCTACATCCACCAGCCTTCCGGCAACTATCCGGCAGGCTACAAGCTGCTGGAAGCAGCCTGCAAGGCGGGCAAAGTCAAGGCCATCGGCATCTCCAACTTCCACGACGAAAAGCTCGAAGACCTGCTGGCTCACGCCGAGATCAAGCCCCATGTCATCCAGCTGGAAAGCCACCCCTATTACACCGACACCAAAACGATGGATCGCCTGAAGGAATACGGTACCCGGATGGTGGCCTGGTATCCCCTCGGCCACGGCGATAAGGCGCTGCTGAACGAGCCGGTGTTTACCGAACTGGCGAAAAAGTACGGCAAATCCAACGCCCAGATCATCCTGCGCTGGCATGTGCAGCGGGGCACCACCGTCATCCCCGGTTCCACCAACCCCGACCACATCAAGGCGAATGCCGACATCTTCGACTTTGAGCTGACGGCCGACGAGATGGCTGCGATCGAAAAGATCAACAAGAATGTCCGCTATTACAATCCGAACCCCGAGCAGGAAGCTGCCTACGCCGGGATGAAGATCGATCTCGACGCCCAGCCGTAAAGCGTCCGGATGATAACACAGAAAAGGAGTTGTCTGTTATGCGCAAAGATTTTGGCAAAAAGCCCTGGCTGTATCCGCTGCCGGCGTTGATCGTCGGCACCTATAACCCCGACGGCACCCCCAACGCAATGAACGCGGCCTGGGGCGGGCTGTACGACAGCGACCAGGTGGTGCTCTGCCTGAGCGCCGGACACAAGACCACCCACAACATTGAGGAACGGGAAGCCTTCACCGTCAGCTTTGCCACCGCCGACCAGATGGCTGCCTGCGACTATGTGGGGATGGTCTCGGGCAACGATACGTCCGACAAGCTCGCAAAGACCGGCTGGCATGTGACCAAAAGCAGCAAGGTGGACGCCCCGCTGTTCGACGAGCTGCCGCTGACCCTGGAATGCCGTTATCTCAAGCACAACGAGGATGGCAATATCATCGGTGAGATCGTCAACGTCACCGCCGACGAAAGCATCCTTGACGCAGACGGCAAACCGGACGCCGCCAAGCTGCGCCCGATCTCCTTTGATCCGGTGGCCAACACCTACCGGGTCCTGGGTGAGAATGTCGGCCAGGCCTTCCATGATGGCGCAAAATTGAAATAAGCAGCCTGCCAGGCAAACCCAAAGCACCCCGTCGGATGACTGTTCGGCGGGGTGCTTTGCTGTCAATCATCTCTTTGCAGCCTGCTCTTCGACCATGCAGGACATCCGGTGCCTCTGTCCGGCTTACCTTGCTGAAGAGATGCGGCCTTCCCCCGGCAGACCTGTACCCCAACAATACAAAAGCGCATAAAACTCACGTTTGTTTTACAAAAAGTTCAAAAAGGCGGGCTTGACCGGTTGCTACTACCGGAATTTATAATCATGGTGTCCGCCAAACTTGTCGGGCGAACGCCGGCAGGAGGCATGCGGGATTTCAACCGTGTTTATGTCTGACCGGGGTGCGTCTGCCGCCCTTCATCGGCTGTGCGCACAAGGGGCGGCGGCTGCGCAGCAAAACAGTGCCCGGACGGCAAAAACATGCAGGGAAACCGCATGGCAACCGATAAGTGCGCGATAGATGCTGGACGCAACACCTCTTTGCCGCTACAATGGAGACATCCGATTTGAAAGGAGTCAGACACATGGCGTTCATACGATTGGCGGCCGTCCTGTACCTGCTGTTCATGGCAGCGATGATTGGCGTCGGGATCTATCTCCTCGTGCTGGTCATCAAGGCATTGAGGAAGTACATTCATTCCAAGGAAGTCCGGGAGGAAAAGAAGGTCATCAAGCGCACACTGGGGGAGGAGCTCAAAGCGCAGCGGCTGCGCTGCAAAATAACCCAGGAATTCGTTGCCGAAACGCTGGGGGTCAGCCGGCAAGCTGTATCCAAATGGGAAAACGGTGTGGTGGACCCCAGCACCTCCAACCTGCTGTCCCTGGCCAAGCTCTACGGCATCTCGGCCGAAGAGCTCCTGCAGAACGTCGAACCCCGGACGGGGAAGCCGGAAGACAGCACCGGAAGGGGGGAGAACTGATGGAACCCCAAGCGATCCGAACCGCTGCCCGGGTGCGCCCCGGCTGGCAGTGCCTGAGCGCGACCGCCCTGAAACTGCTGGCGGTCGTGCTGATGGTGATGGACCACATCCATCAGATGTTCGTCTTTGCCGGTGCGCCGCTGTGGCTGACCATGGCAGGTCGACTCGTCTTTCCGATCTTTTTGTTCGCCGCGGCCGAGAGCTTCCACTATACCCACAGCCGCCGGCGTTATCTCGGCCGCCTGCTTTTGGCCAGCTGGGGAATGACTCTCCTGACCTTTATTCTGCAGCGCCTGGTCCCCAACGAGCAGGTGGTGCTGATGAACAACGCCTTCAGCACCTTTTTTGTGGCAGGGCTCTATATGCTGTTTTGGGATTGGCTGCGGGAAGGCATCCGCACCCGCAGCCCGCGCAAGATTCTGCAGGCGGTCGGCGGGGGATTGGTGCCGGTCCTCTGTGCGCTGCCCATCTATCTTGTGTCCCTGCTCTCCTTTCGGGAGGATGTCTCCCCGGCGCTGATTCGGCTGCTTGCCTCCGCCGCGCTGCTGGTCCCCAACATTCTGACGGTGGAAGGCGGCGTTTTTATGGTGGCGCTGGGCGTTCTTTTCTACATGTTCCGGGCCCACCGGGCCGCGCAGATTGCAGCCCTGCTGCTTTTGTCCGGCGTGGTGTACCTTTCCGGGGACAAGGTCCAGAGCCTGATGGGGCTGGCGGCGATCCCGATGCTTTTGTATAACGGTGAGCGGGGCAGGGGAATGCGCAACTTCTTTTACCTGTTCTATCCGGCGCACATCGCCGTTTTATACCTCCTGTCCGCCCTGGTGCAGTGAAACCGGGCCGGCAAGGCGCTTTTGTGCATCATTTGAAGCAGACGCCCCGCCGCCCGGGATGTATGCTTGGGTACGGGATGGTAGCATCCGGACCGCATTTTTCAATCCGACCAGGAGGAAAATACCATGATCGCCTGCTGCTCCGACGGGACCCGGCCGGTCATCTTCCGCATTGAGCGCATCGACGAATAAGCGGGCTCCCTTGGGCGCGATGCGCGGCCGGTTCGCTTTGCAGGGGTGTTGTCTGTCGCTTCCATCAGGAATATGCCGGCGCCCGGGCGCTTTGCCCGGGGCGCCGGCTTTCTTTCTGACAAAGTCCTGCCGCAAAGGCGCGGCCGGCCACGCGCAGCCACTGTTTTGGCCCCGGAAGAGGGCTCCGGGCAGAAATGATGCTGAAAAATGTCAAAGAGACTTGTATATTTCGCACATTTCGTTTATACTTATTGGTATGTCTGGAGATCTTTAGACCTGGCTGGTCACAGAGATGCCCCGGTAGAGATAAATACGACTGAGGGGGAAACACGATATGTCCGATTACCGCAAGATGAGCAAAGAAGAATTGTCAGCGGAAAAGGAAAGACTGGAAAAGCGCTATAACGACTACAAGGCCATGGGCCTCAAGCTCAATATGGCCCGCGGAAAACCGGGCCCGCACCAGATGGACCTGGCGATGGACCTGCTGAAGATGGAGGACTACACCACCGCCAACGGTACGGACGCCCGCAACTACGGCGACCTGGAAGGGCTGTATGAGGCGCGGGAACTGTTTGGCGACATCATGGGCGTCAAGCCGGAAAACGTCTTTGTGGGCGGCAATTCCAGCCTGCAGCTGATGTACAATCTGGTGGCCATCGGGTATACCTTCGGGTTCCAGGACTCGCCCTGCCCCTGGAGCAAGGTGGATCATCCGAAATTCCTGTGCCCGGTGCCCGGGTACGACCGGCATTTTGCCATCACCGAGGAATTCGGCATTGACATGATCAACATTCCCATGAGCCCGGAAGGCCCGGATATGGACATGATCGAAAAGCTCGTGGCGGAGGACCCCACCATCAAGGGTGTCTGGTGCGTGCCGCAGTATTCCAACCCCGACGGCTATACTTACAGCGACGAAACCGTGCGCCGCTTTGCCGCCATGAAGACCGCGGCCCCCGACTTCAAGATCTTCTGGGACGAAGCCTACATCGTCCACCATTTGACCGACGAGATCATCGAAACGCCGGTGCTGCTGGAGGAAGCCCGCAAATATGGCCATGAGGACCGCGTCTTCATGTTCACCTCCACCAGCAAGATCACCTTCCCCGGGGCCGGCGTCTCGGCCCTGGCCTGCAGCGAAAACTCGATGAAGTATATCTGCAAGCGCTTCTCGGTCATGATCATCAGCTATGACAAGATGAACCAGCTGCGCCATGTGCGGTTCCTGCGCGACAAGGCCGGCGTTCTGTCCCACATGCTCAAGCATCGCCGCCGCCTGGTGCCCTGCTTTGACGCCGTCAAGACCACCTTTGCCCAGGAGCTGACCCCCTGCGGGCAGATCGCCCACTGGACGAACCCCAAGGGCGGCTACTTCATCAGCCTGTATGTAATGCCCGGCTGCGCCCGGCGCGTTGCCCAGCTGTGCAAGGAGGCTGGTTTGATCCTGACCGGCGCCGGGGCGGCCTACCCCTACGGCCGCGACCCCGAGGATTCGCACCTGCGCATCGCCCCGACCTATCCGAGCCTGTCCGAAGTGGAGACCGCCTCGATGCTGCTGACGGTCTGCGTCCGGCTGGCCGTGGTGGAAAAGCTTTTGGCCGAGGCAGCCTGAGCGGATCATTTTTGAGTGAAAGTTCTGCCCGCAGGGCAGTATTTGGGAGGTTCCTATGAACAAGAGAGGGAAGTCATGGCATTTTGTTGTCGTGGCGCTTCTGATCATACTGTTCTCCTTGTCAGCATTGCTTGGCTTCAGCTATCAGTATGGCGACACCAAAACGACCTACATCAAAGGCGCCGGCGACATCCGCTTCGGCATTGACATCCGCGGCGGCGTGGACGTGACCTTCATGCCGGCCGACGACATGGACGCCACCGACGAGCAGATGGCGGCCGCCCGCACCGTCATCGAAGATCGTCTGGTGGGCCTTGGCATCACCGATTACGAGGACTATGTGGACTACAACAAGGACCGCATCATCGTCCGCTTCCCCTGGAAGAGCGATGAGACGGACTTTGACCCGCAGCAGGCCATCGACGAGATCGGCACCACGGCCGAGATGGTCTTCCGCAAGGGCAGCACCGCCGACGGGGAGGAGATCCTGACCGGCGACGATGTGCAGTCCGCCACGGCCGGGTATGACCAGACCCAGGGCTATGTGGTGCAGCTGTCCTTCACCAGCGCCGGCACCGAAAAGTTCTCCGCCGCCACCACCGAACTGGCCCCGGACAATGGGGTCATCAGCATCTGGCTGGATGACGAGAACATCAGCACCGCCACGGTCCAGTCGGCCATCACCGACGGCAACGCCATCATCACCGGCGACTTCACCCAGGAGGAAGTCACCACGCTGGCCAACCAGATCAACTCGGGCGCGCTGCCCTTCGCCCTGTCGGCGGAGAGCTACTCCACCATCAGCCCCACCCTGGGCACCCGCAGCCTGGAAGTGATGGTGCTGGCGGGTATCATCGCCTTTATCGCAGTGGCGCTGATCATGGTGATCCGCTACCGCCTGCCCGGCACCATCGCCGTTTTGTCCCTGTTCGGGCAGGTGGCGGCCACCCTGGCGGTCGTGTCGGGGTATTTCCCGGTGTTCTCCGGCTCCACCCTGACCCTGCCCGGCATCGCCGGCATCATCCTGGGTATCGGCATGGGCGTTGACGCCAACGTGATCACCTCCGAACGCATCCGGGAAGAACTTGGCAAGAAAAAGACGCTGGACGGCGCCATCGCCAACGGCCTGAAGATGGGGCTGACGCCGATCATCGACGGCAATGTCACCATCGTCATTGTGGCGGCCATCCTCATGGGCGCCTTCGGCCCCACCGACGGCTTCTGGGCGACGGTGTTCAGCCCGGTGTTCCGCTGGTTCGGCGCTTCCACCGCGGGCACAGTGTATTCCTTCGGATTCACCTTGCTCACCAGCGTTCTGCTCAACTTCATCTTCGGCGTGTTCGCCACCCGGGTCATGATCCGGGGTGCTTCCCGTTTCAAGGCGCTGCGCAGCCCCTGGCTGTATGGCGGCGCCAAGACCGGCGAAACACCGCCGTACAAGATCCCGAAGATCAACTTTGTGGGCAACCGCAAAAAGTACTATGCGATTTCCGGTGTGCTGATCGCCGTGATCGTGGCGTTCTCCTTCCTGTTCGGCGTCAAGATGGACGTGGAGTTCCGGGGCGGCACCATGTTGACCCTTGGCTACCAGGGCACAGTTGACCTGAATGAACTGGAGGACACCATCGGCACGGCGGTGGGCCAGTCCGACCTGACGCTGCAGACCGGCACCGACATCACCGGCAACCAGACCCTGACTGTCACGATGCCCGGCAGTGAGAACATGACCACCGACGAGCTTGCCTCGCTGCTGTCTACTCTGAACGAGCAGTACCCGGACAACGCCTTCACCGAAAACGAGATCAACAACGTGAACCCCACCATCGGCCGTGAGTTCCTGCTCAAGAGCGTTGTGGCCGTTGCCACCGCCTGCCTGCTGATCCTGATTTATGTGGCGTATCGATTCCGCAAGGTCGGCGGCCTGGAAGGCGGCGCCACCGCGATCGTCGCGCTTTTGCACGACATGCTGATCGTGTACGGCGTGTTTGTGCTGCTGCGCATCCCCCTCAACGGCAACTTCATCGCCGCCATGCTGACCATCCTCGGCTACTCCATCAACGACACTGTCGTGATCTACGACCGTATCCGGGAGAACAGCGCACTGTACGGCAAGCGCAAGATGAGCCGTGCCGAGCTTGTGAACCTTTCCATCAACCAGAGCTTCGGCCGCTCGCTGATGACCTCCATCACCACCTGCGTGGCCCTGGGCATCGTCTGCATTGTGTCCATCGTCTTCAAGCTGGACAGCATCTTCACCTTTGCGCTGCCGCTTCTGTTCGGTATGATCAGCGGCGTTTACAGCACGGTCTGCATCGCCAGCCAGCTCTGGCTGGACCTGCAGCAGCACAAGGAAAAAGCACTTCCGGCCCGCAAGGCCCGGAAGTGATGCGCCGCCCGGCAATCTGACAAGGAGGTTCTGCCATGAAATGCCCGTATTGCGGCGCGATTGACTCCAGAGTCATCGACTCCCGCCCCACTGAGGATGGCGAGAAGATCCGCCGCCGCCGTGAATGCCTGAGCTGCAAAAAGCGCTTCACCACCTATGAGATCGTGGAGACGGTTCCGCTGATGGTCGTCAAGAAGGACCATTCCCGGGAGGTGTTCGACCGCCAGAAGCTGCTCAACGGGATGCTGCGCGCCTGCGAAAAGCGTCCGGTCAGCTACCAGCAGCTGGATGACGCCGTGAACCGCATCGAGCAGACCCTGCTCAACTCCTATGACCGGGAGGTTTCTTCGATCCACATCGGCGACCTGGCCATGGAGCAGCTCAAACAGATTGACGACGTCGCCTATGTGCGTTTTGCCTCGGTATATCGCCAGTTCAGCGATGTGAATACCTTTATGGAAGAATTGAAGGAGATGCTGGATTCCCGTTCGAAGCGCGGCGATTCCACCCTCTGAGCCTTGCCTTTGATCCTTCTGCGCCGCCCCGTTTGGGGCGGCTTTTTCTTTTCCGGCTGATAAAACTGCCGCCCCCGGGGCATGATGTAGCCGGAAAGGAGTGGTGACCATGACCGCCTCGGGACCGATCAGTCTTTCACTGGCCGAGAACGTCCGCTTTTTGCAGGACACCTTTGGCACTTCCACGGATTTTTACAGCAAGCCGCTGAACATCGGCGGGATCGACTGCCGGATCGTCCTGTTCACCGGCCTGTCTTCGCCGGAAAAACTCACCGTGATGATGCTGTCCATCCTCAGCCAGGAGCGGGAAGCCTTCGCCGATGGGCCGGCGCTGGCCCGCCATCTGCTGCGGGAAAGCCTCATTCCCACCGAGAGCGCCCCCATCACGACCCGGGAGGAGATGATCGAGCGCCTGGCCAACGGACTGACCCTTCTGCTCATCGAAGGATGCCCGGTCGCCGTGACCGTTTCCTCCCAGGAGATGCCCCAGCGCTCGGTGTCCGAACCGGACGGGGAAGGGAATATGTACGGCCCGCAGGAAGCGTTCACTGAGCAGCTGCGCACCAACATCTCGCTGCTGCGCCGTCAGTTCCGCACCGGCACCCTGGTGGTGGAGCGCCACGACGCCCACAACCATGCCCGCACCGAGTATTGCCTCTGCTATGACCGGGCCCGCGCCCCCGCGGATACGGTGGATACGCTGCGCCGCAAACTCGACGCGGCGCACCTGCCGGTTTTGCTGGACAGCTCCTACTTTGCCTCCTTTCTGAAACAGGACAAGCTCAATCTTTTTCCGGCGGCCGCCTACACGGTGCGGCCGGCGACCGCCTGCGCCCGGCTGTGCGAGGGGAAGGTGGTGATCCTGGTGGCGGGGAGCCCCTGCGCCATGGTGATCCCCAGTTTTTTCGCGGAACACTTTGAATGTCTGGACGACTATTCCTCCGGCGCCGTGTTTGCCGGGTTGATCCGGCTGCTGAAATACCTGGCGTTCACAGTGGCGGTTTTCGGACCGGGATTTTATGTGATGGCCATGACCTTCACCCCCGAGATCATCCCGATCAAGCTGCTGGCCAGCCTGGCTGAAGCGGAAAGCCGGACGCCGCTGCCGCCGATGCTTGAGATGCTGACCGTCACCCTGCTGCTCGAGATCGTACGGGAAGCCGGGCTGCGCGCCCCCAAATCGATCAGCCATACCGTGAGCATCGTGGGGGCGCTGATCATCGGGGAGACTGCCGTTTCCGCCGGAATCGTCAGCGTACCGGTGCTGACCATGGCGGCGGCTGCCACCATCGCCACCCTGGCGGTCCCTTCGCTGTACGAACAGTCGATCCTGTTCCGCTTTGCCGCAATCTTGCTGGCCGGGCTGTTCGGTGTGCCGGGGATCGCCTGCTGTGCGCTGCTGATCCTGGCGATGGCCTGCGGAAGCGACCCCTTCGGGTACGACTATCTCTACCCGCTTATGCCTCCCAGCCGCGCCAGCTGGCGCGACGGGTTTGTGCGCAGCATCTGGTCGCGGCTGGCGCAGGGCGACGGGTAAGGAGCGGCTATGAAACGTGAAAATCCCAATCTGTTCGGGGCGCTGCTGCTGGGGCTGCTGCTCAACACGCTGCTCAGCAGCCAGACCGCTTACTGGGCCCGGGTCGGGCTGCTGGCGTACCCGCTGTCTGCCGGGTTGCTGATCTCGGCGGCGCTGCTGTTTGCCTGGGCCTGGCGCGGCGTCGAGCGCCGCCGTTGGCTCCGCTTTGCCCTGGGCTGCCTGCTGGGGGCCAGCTCTGCGCTGGAAGTGCTTCGCTTCTGGAGGCTTCTGGAGCGTGTCGCCCCGGACAGCCAGAACCTGCTGGAAGTTTGCCTGCTGCTGCTCCTCCCGGTGCTCTACCTGCGGCGCGTGTCGGCCATTGCCCAGACCGCCAACGTGGTCCTGGCCGCCCTGCTGATCGCCGGCGGGCTGCTGATACTTTCCATTGCCGGCGACCTGCAGGTGGCCAATCTGCAGCCGGTCCCTGCGCATGACAGGCAATGGCTGCAGGCGCTGCGCGGTCAATGCCTGCTGTACCCGGAATTTCTGCTGCCGGCGCTCTGGCCCGATCAGGAAAAGCGGGGCCCCCATACCGTGATCCGGCTGGTTGGGTACAGTCTGGCCTTTTCGGTGGGGATGCACCTGATCCTGGAGCTGTATTTCGGGGCCGCTATGCCGGAACAGGAGATCCCGGTCCACGCCGCGGCCCAGGGCGGTACGCTGTCCATCTTCAATCGGCTGGAATGGCTCCAGCTGCTTCTGTGGGCCATGCTGGTCTCCATCAAGCTGGCGCTGTATCTGTATGCGGGCATCCGCCTGCTGGGGGGACGCAACAGCAAAACAGAAAACACGGCGGTCGGTCTGGACCGGTTCCCGGTCTATCTCCTGGGCATGGCGTTTTTGTGTATGCTCTGGCGCGGCATCGACCTGAACCGGCTGCTTGCGCTTCGCAATCTGGCGGCATGGCTTTTCGCCGGCCTGGTCCTGCTGATGGGAGGGGTACAGTGGTTGTTTGCAAAAAGATCCTCGTCTGTCTGAGCCTTCTCCTGGTCTGCCTGCTGACCGGGTGCGGCGCTCCGCTGCTCTCCGACCGGGAGATCGTTCGTGCGGTCTTCTTTGAAAAAAGCGCCTCGGGGGTGCGGGCAGTGATGCTGCTGGAGGGCAAGAATGCCGAGGAACCCGCACCGGAGACGGTGCTGGCGGAGGGCCCTTCGCCGATGCAGGCCCTGCAGCAGGCGGAGCGCAGGCTGCAGGGGGAGGTGTTTTACGGGCTGATGGATCTGGCCGTCTTCACCGACGCCTTCTCCTGCGAAGAGATCCGGTCGGCCGGGAAGGAACTCTGGGATACCTTGCGCCCCGTTCCACGGATCCGGACACTGCTTTTGGACAGTGAAGCCGCGCCGGCGGACTGGAAACAGGGTACCGGCGAATTGTATGAGCAGATCACGGCAGGCAGCAGGCGGGCTCATTTTTCCAGCGGGTTACAACAGCTGTTTGTGCAGGAAAAGGAATATGCCCTGCCGGAATGGCAGGGCACAGGATTCGGATTTGTTTTTCTTCGGCAGGGCCGGGAAGCCGTCCGCTACGAGGCGGGGCTGACCGCTCAGCTGTCCGCCCTGCTGCGCCGCCAAAGCGACCGGCTGGACTGCCGGATCCCGGAACAGGACCTTCGGCTGCGGGCAAACGCTACCGTACAGTGCGACGCGCAGCCTTCCGGGGGCGCTGTGCTCCGGTTGACACTTCGGGACATCAAGCTGAGTTCCGGCAGTGCCGCCGCCCCGGAAGCGGAATCACACCAAAAACTGGAAAACGCCGTACAGGCCGCCTTTATGCGCATCCGGGCCGATACTGCGGCAGATGGTTTTGACCCGCTGCGGCTGCACAGCTGGACCTTTGCCCTGGATGGCTCCCGCCCCGAAACGGCCGCGGCCCGGCTGGAACTGGTGCTGGAAAGCTGAGCTCCGCCTTCAGGAGTGGAACAGGCGGAGCCGAACCGGTTCGGGATTTCGATGCAGCGCCGCCAGGTGTTTGCCGCAGACGATCAGCACGATCAGCCGTACCCCGCTCACCAGCGAAGCGGGCAGTGCCAGGGCGCGACCGGCCAGGCCGGCCGCCAGGAAGGCGGCAATGCTGCGCCAGGCATGGGGCGAGATCCGCACCACAAGGCTGAAAAAGAGATAAAAGAAAGCCAGTGCCGCCAGCGGGACCGGGCATACCGGGGCGATCCCCAGCAGCACGCCGAAGGATACGGCGATGGCCTTTCCGCCGCGAAAGCGGAAAAAGATCGGCCAGGCATGGCCGATGACCGGCGCGGCCAGCACAAGAGCGAACCAGGGGCAGCGCATGTCGCAGTTCTGCAGGGCCCACTGGACCGGCAGCATCCCTTTGCAAAGGTCCCCCGCCAGCGCGAGAGCGCCGCATACGGCGCCGCCGCCCAAAAACGCATTGGCCGTGCCGGGGTTTTCATCCTCGCTGACGGTACGCACATCCCGGCCGCGGAACAGACGCAGAAAGATCTGCGCATACAGCACGCTTCCGGACAAATATCCCAGACCCGCAAACAAAAGATAGGGTCTGATCTCCTCCATTTCACTCATCCTTTCTGCTCCGCCTGCTCCACCAGCCGTTCGGCCAGCCTGACAATGCGGAACGCGGCGTCCACATGCAAGAAGGACGCCTGGGCCTGCCGCATCGCCGCCAGCGCCGTGGGGTCCTGCAGCAGCGCGACGCCGGCCCGTGCCTGCGCCACTGTGGTGCGGCCGCTGACACTGAGCCCATGGGCCAGAAAGAAGCTGCGGTTTTCTGTTTCGCAGCCCGGGATTGGCTCGGTATGGACCAGCGGGATGCGGGCGGCCACCGCCTCGGTGGAGGTCAGGCCGCCCGGTTTGGTATACACAATATCGCAGGCGGCCAGCAGCTGCCGCATGGCGCTGGTCTGCCCGTGGATGAGGACCCGCTCATCATGCCGGAACCGGGCCGCCAACCGCCGCATTTTATCCTCATTGGAACCGCAGACCACATAGAGCAGGCAGTCCGGCCCGGTCATGCGGGCCAGCGCCGATGTCAGGCGGCCCAGATCGCCGGCCCCCATGCTGCCGCCCACAATCAGGTAGATTCTGGCCTTTGGGGGCAGCCCCAGCGCCTCTCTGGCCTCTTCCTTCGGCAGTGCCTGCAGGTAAGCGGGGGAGACAGGGATCCCCAGCGGGTGCAGTGTGTCGGTTTTCATACCGCGGGCCGCAAACAGCGGCAGCAGTGTTTCATGGGGGATGACCGTGGCGGTACACTCGGTTTCCTCCCAAAACGGGATGCAGGTGTAGTCCGTCGCCACCGGAATCGTGACCGGCAGCGATTCCCCATGGCGTTTCATCCAGGTCAGGGTCTCGGCCGCATACAGGTGGGTCATCAGGATCACGTCCACCGGGTGTTCGGTCAGCCACCGGCGCAGCGGGGCGGCCATGGCCGCGTTGATGTAGTAGATGGGGGAACGCTTGACGCGGGTGCTGACAGCCATCCCCAGGTCATACACGGCTCCGAATGCCTTCGGGGTGTGCTTGACAAGTTCGACATAACTGTCGCCCACCGTCTTGGACACCCGTTCCCCTGCCAGGACCAGGTAGTCCAGCACCTGTGCATCGTGCCCGCTTTGGGTCAGCGCTTCGCACAGGGCTTTTGCGGCGGCGTTATGCCCGCCGCCGGTGTTGCAGGATAGGATCACAGCTTTCATGGGGCCACGCTTTCTTTATTCCGCCTGGGTTTCCAGTGTGGTGGGCCGGTTGATGTACACCACACGGTTGTCGGCAATGAAGGTCTGGAAGTTGTAAAGCACCAGGATCTGGTCATACCCTTCCGCCTCGATGGTGGAATCCAGCCCGTAATTGAAGTTGCGCAGGTCCACCACCCCGATCTTGGCGTAGTTCTCGGTCAGGTAGGGGACAAAGGAGTTGGCGTAACTGTCCTTGACCACAAGAATGCTGCCCTCGCCGTTGCCTTCAATGACGGAATACCCGTTGTTGCCATCCAGGAAGGCGGCGTACTTATCGCGGGTAGCAAACTTCTCGGTGTTGATCATCGGCTCGGTATACAGCGGGGTATACTGGGCTTCGCTGTCGATCTGATAGACGGTCATGGGGTTGTCCAACGGATAGTAGGTGATGGAATCCGGCTGGACGTTCCAGCGCCGCGCCGCCGAATAATGGGTGCCGTAAAAGTCCGGGATGGTCACTGACTCATGGGCGCTGCAGTCAAACGGCGTCAGCCCCTTGCGCTGGCAGAACTGTTCATAGGCAAGGTAGGCCCCCTGGGGTGTCCAGTGGTGGTCGGTCTTGAAGTAGAGATACTGGTCTTTGGCATCGGTAAAGGTCTGGCGCAGATCGATCACCTCCGCCGCACTGCCCACCGTAGCAAAGATCTCATCCAGCATGGTGTTTTCGTCCACCATCGGGGCCCCCAGCGGCAGCATTTCCGGATAGATCACGCTGGCGGAAGGTGCCAGCAGGAAGGTGACCCGGCCGGGATAGCGGGAGGCGAATTCAGTGACGGCGTTCAGGTTCCGCTGCAGCTGGTCCTGCGTGGAGGAAGATACCGTAAACAGCCGGGTGAACATCCAGCCGTCCTTGCCAAGCAGGATGTTGCTCTCTTCGACCTTGCCGAACAGCAGGTTGTTCACCGCGCTTTCGGCGTTGATCCACCCGTCCCGGAAGGGCATCTGGTCCTGCAGATAGCTGGCGAAGTCCTCCGCCCAGGAACCATCCAGCAGCCCCTCGGCGCTGAACGCAGGCATCTGGGCCAGGCGGCGGTTTTCCAGGTCCGAGGTTTCCCGCTTGGGCGCAAAGATCCCATACACGGCCAACCCGGCCAGAATGATCACAAAGAGCAGAAGAACGGCGCCCGGCCGCGATGGTTTGGGCCGCCCGGCCTTGCGGTATACATACTGGTTTGACATGGATCCGCTTTCTCCTTTCTCAGAAATCGGCATACAGCGCGGTGGAACCGGTGGAAGCCACAACAAATGCGATGGAAAGCAGCATCACCCCGGCGAAAAGCAGCAGGCGCAGCGGAAGGATGCGGCGGGTCTTCTCCCACAGCCAGCCCGGCAGGCTGGTGGAGAACAGGCAGCCCAGCAGCAAAAGGACCCCGTAATTGCGCAAGAAGTACAGCGGTGAGACGCCGCCCTGGGGCAGGAAAAGCCGGCTCATCAGCAGCCCCAGCGGCGCGCCGGCGGCGTTGGCTGTAAAGATGCCCCAGCCCAGCACCACAAAGAAGAGGGTGTAGACCCGCTGCCAGCCCCTGCCTTTTTGCAGCACGCCGCGCAGCAGATACTTTTCGATCACCAGCAGGACAAAGTAGTACAGCCCCCAGCACAGGAAATTCCAGTTGGCGCCATGCCAGAAGCCGGTCAGCGCCCAGACGACCAGCATGTTCAGGATCTGCCGGCCCTTGCTGCAGCGGTTGCCCCCCAAGGGGATGTACACATAGTCGCGGAACCACATGGACAGCGAGATGTGCCACCGGCGCCAGAAGTCGGTGATGCTGGTGGCCATGTAGGGCAGGTTGAAGTTGGCCGGACATTCAAAGCCCATCATACGGCTCAGCCCGTTGCTCATCTCCGAATAGCCGGCAAAGTCGAAATACAGCTGCAGTGAATAGGCAAGGATGCCCAGCCAGGCCAGCGGGGTGGAGGCGTTGGCCAGCCCGACGCCTCCGTCCGGTGCGATGATGTCCTGCCACAGCATCCCGATGGAGTCCGCCAGGATCACCTTTTTGGCCAGGCCGAACACAAACTGGACCGCGCCGTCCTCCGCTTTCTGCAGCGTGCAGCGGCCCTTGCCGGTGTGCAGGGTCTGCGCCATATCCCGGTACCGCACGATCGGCCCGACGATAAGCTGCGGGAAAAAGAGGACGTAGGCGGAAAAATCAATCAGATTTTTTTCCGGCTCGGTCTTGCGGGTGTACACATCGGCCACATAGCTGATGAGTTTGAAGATGTAATAGCTGATCCCCAAGGGCAGGACGGACAGAAAACTCAGGGAAGAAAGGCCCAGCCCGGCGATCTGGTTGAGGGTGTCGATCAGGAAATTTGTGTACTTGAAGAAAATCAGGGCGGCCGCGCTCACAACAACGGCCAGAACCAGGACCAGCTTCCTGCCGCCGCCCTTGCGCCGCCCCAGAAACAGCCCGGCCAGGTAATTCACCGCGATCAGGACGGCGATCAGCGGCAGCCAGGTGATCCCGGTCCAGCAGTAGAAAATCAGGCTTTCCAGCAGCAGCACCGCGTTTTTGCCTTTTCCCGGGACCAGATAGTACACCAACAGCGCCAGCGGCAAAAAGCAGAACAAGAATACCACACTGTTGAAGACCATGCCGGGTTCCTCCTTACTCTTTGCATCTCTTTGCAGACAAAGCAACAGGCCGTGCCCCAACCGCGCCGCCTGCCGCCTGAAACGGCAGCATTCAAATCAAAGCGCGGCGGGCAGCGGCCTGCCGTGATCAATTTTCAGATTATGCTCGTGTCAGGCCAGAGCGCTTTCGATGGCCGAATCGATCTCGGAATAGTCGGGACCATCCACGCCGGCGATGACCATGACCACATAATCACCGCTCACAACGATCCGGGAATCCTGCGCCTTGGCAACCTTGTCCGCAAATTCGGCGTACAGGTTGCTGCTGATGGCCTCCTTATACGCTTCCAGTTCGGTCTTCACGGCATCCGCCATGCCAGTCTTGGCCTGGACGGCCAGCACCAGGGCGCAATCCGCCTGGTTGTTGGTCACATCGCCGGCCCAGCCGAGGATGTTGTCCATCGTCAGGCCCAGGTCGTTTTCCAGCGCAAACTCTTCCAGCGGGATCGAGTTGGGCACTTCGTTGACCGCTTCGATCTCTGAAACGATGGCGGACAGCTTTTCGGTGTCCGCTTCCTGGGCGGCCGCGGTGTCTTCGGAGGAAGCCGCCTCAGAAGAAGCCGCCTCCGAGCCGGCCGCTTCGCTGGAAACGGCCGAGGTGTCTTCCGAGCTGGCAGCGCTGGAAGAAGAGGACGAGTTACCGCAGCCAGCCAGCAGAGTCAGCGCCAGCCCGGCCACACACAGAATCGAGAGCATCTTTTTCATGGAAAGTTCTCCTTTGCATGGATTGTATCGTTCGTTGATAGTATGGCGATGCAGGCATGACCCCCATACAGGGCGCCTGCAATTTTCGCAAAAAAGGAATACTCTTATAAGATACACCATTTGCCCCCTTTTTTCAAGAGGGGAGGAAGCGGGAAAACGCCCGAAGAATGTAAAATTTCCATGGCGGCATCCCGGACGCCCGCCGCCCTGCGGTCCCCGCCGATTGGGCTTGACAAAGCCCTGGGCGGGCCGTATACTTTAATTATACGAAGGTATGAGGAAACAAAACTATGCGCAGCGAGAAAGCAAAAAATGTAGCCCGGCTGGGGATGTTGTTCGCCCTGGCCATCGCCCTCTCGTTTTGCGAATCCTGCCTGACGCCGCTGCTGGGTCTGATGCCGGCCATGAAACTGGGGCTTTCCAACATCGTCGTCATGTACGCATTGTTGTATTTGTCCAAAAGACAGGCCCTGGCGCTGGTTCTGCTCAAGGCCCTTTTCGCGCTGCTGACCCACGGGGGTTCGGCCGGTTTTCTGTCTTTGTGCGGCGGGCTGGTTTCCTGGGGCGTTTTGTGCCTGCTGCTGGTTCTGCCGTTTTCGGTCACCGGCTATATCTTTTCTGTCAGCGGGGCACTGGCTCACAATGTCGGCCAGCTGTGCGGCGCCGTCGTTCTTTTGTCCGACCGTATGGCGCTGAGCTACGCGCCGGTCCTTCTGGCCGCCGGGGTGGCGGTCGGGTCTTTGACCTGGGGCGTTTCCCGGGCTGTCTTCCCGGCGCTCGGAAAAACCGGGCTGGCGGGGCAGCGGGAAAGCCGAATTCATTTTTAAGATAAAATCTTAAATATTCTCTGTTTATCCCTTGACTTTATGGGAATACTATGCTATCATTGTGTCATGGCACAGGAATGTGTCTTAAGATATGACAAAACTCATTCTGATTCGGAGGTATTACAAATGGCTAAGTATGTTTGCACCGTCTGCGGCTACATTGCGGAAGGCAGCATCCCCGAGTTCTGCCCGGTCTGCAAGGCTCCGGCTTCCAAGTTCATCGAAAAGAAGGACAACACCTACGTCACCGAGCATGTGGTCGGCATTGCGAAGGACGCCCCGGAAGACATCATCCAGGGCCTGCGTGAGAACTTCAACGGCGAATGCAGCGAGGTCGGCATGTACCTGGCCATGAGCCGCGTGGCTGACCGTGAAGGTTACCCCGAGATCGCGGAAGCCTGGAAGCGCTATGCGTTTGAGGAAGCCGAGCACGCCTCCAAGTTTGCCGAACTGCTGGGCGAAGTGCTGACCGACAGCACCAAGAAGAACCTGCAGATGCGTGTGGATGCCGAGTGCGGCGCCTGCGCCGGCAAGATGGACCTGGCCAAGAAGGCCAAGGAGCTGAATCTGGATGCGATCCATGACACCGTTCATGAGATGGCGAAGGACGAAGCCCGCCATGGCCGCGGCATGCAGGGCCTGCTGGACCGTTACTTCAAGTAATTCGTCCCTTCGTCTGCTGCGTTTGAACTGAATCGTCCCCCGGCGTGCCTGCGCCGGGGGCTTTTGCTGCCGGCCTTGTTGACAAGCCGCGCCGCAACGCGATATAATAGCTAAAGTCGTTACGTTCATTGCATCGGCGGTGTCGGGCTTCCGGCGCCGCTGATTTTGCGTGCCAAGCCGCAAGCAATCGGGGCAGCGCCAGACAAAACGCCCCGAAATCCATGGAAAAAGGAGCCAACTATGCCGTACCGCCTGTTGCACCAGCAAGGTGCCGCCCGCCGCGGCGAATTTACCACCGTACACGGAACCGTTCAGACGCCTGCCTTTATGAATGTGGCCACCGCCGGCGCCATTAAGGGCGGCCTGTCGGCGTTCGACCTCAAAGAGATCCGCGCCCAGGTGATGCTCTGCAACACCTACCACCTGCATCTGCGCCCGGGCGACGAGACTGTTGCCGCTATGGGCGGGCTGCACCGCTTCACCCGTTGGGACGGTCCGATCCTGACCGACAGCGGCGGGTTCCAGGTTTTCAGCCTGGCCAAACTGCGCAACATCACCGAGGAAGGGGTCACCTTCCACTCCCACCTGGACGGGCACAAGATCTTCATGGGGCCGGAACAGAGCATGCAGATCCAGGCAAACCTGGGCTCCACCATCGCCATGGCTTTTGATGAATGCGTGGAGAACCCGGCCGAATATTCCTACGCCGCAGACAGCTGCGCCCGGACTTCCCGCTGGCTGCTGCGCTGCAAAACCGAACTGAACCGCCTCAAGCAGGAAGGAAAGGCTGTAAACCCCGACCAGCTGCTGTTCGGCATCAACCAGGGCTGTACCTACCGGGATCTGCGGGTGGAGCACATGAAGCAGATCGCCGGGTACGACCTGGACGGATACGCCATCGGCGGCCTGGCGGTGGGGGAACCGGCCGAGGTGATGTACGACATCATTTCGGCGGTGGAGCCCTACGCCCCCAAGGAGAAGATCCGCTATCTGATGGGGGTGGGCACGCCGGGCAACATCATTGAGGGGGTATACCGCGGGGTCGATCTGTTCGACTGCGTGATGCCCAGCCGCAATGCCCGCCACGGCCATCTGTTTACCTGGCAGGGTATCATCAACATCAAGAATCTGAAATACGAGCGGGACGAGCGCCCCATCGACCCGGAGTGTGACTGCCCGGTCTGCCGCAACTTCAGCCGCGCCTACATCCGCCACCTGCAGAAGGCCGACGAGCTGCTGGGGATGCGCCTGGCCGTGATGCACAACCTCTACTTCTACAACCACCTGATGGAGAGGATCCGGGAAGAACTGGACAAGGGCACCTACCAGCAGTTCCACGACCGGTACGTTCAGCTTCTGGACACCCGCATTTGACCCGCTGCGGCGGATTTTTTCCCGCAAGCCCTTGCACAACACGGATAAATTCGCTATAATCTTTTTATGCCAATTATTTTGCAACAAGGAGCCATGTACCATGATTCAGTTTTTGGAGACCGCCTCGTCCGCCGGGGCCGGCAACATCGTTACCCTGGTCCTGACGATGATCATTGTGATCATCTTTATGTACCTGATCCTGTACATTCCCCAGAAGCGGCAGGAGAAGAAGGATACCCAGATGCGCAATTCCATCGATGTGGGTGACGAAGTGACCACGATCGGCGGCATTGTGGGCCGGGTCGCCTCCATCAAGGACGATACCTTTGTGCTGGAGACCACCGGCGACCGCGTCAAGATCCGCTTCCGCCGCAGCGCGATCTCCTCGGTGGAGAAGCTGGATATGGGCAACAGCAAGGATGCCAAGGAGGATGCCGGCAAAAAGAAGGACACCTCCGCCCTGAAAAAATGATCCCGCCGGCCGGCATTTGATTTCATAATTCATAAGCAGACGCCCCCTCGCATAGGTTTTACCATGCAAGGGGGCGTTTTGTATGAAGAGTCGAACCGTTCGCAGCCGGACCGCCGCCCGCAAGCGGGGCCGGCCGGCCGATCCCAAGACCCGGCTGTTGTTTTGCATTGTCCGCAGCTTTTTGCTGGGGACCGTAAGCTGCGCGTTGCTGCTGTGCATCCTCTCTCTGATCTTTGAAAAGACAACCCTGCCGCTCACACTGGTCCGGCCGGCCGCCTGCCTGGCCGCCTCGGTGGGGGTGTACCTGTCCGGCTGGGACCTTGCGCGGGGATTTGCCCGCTACAAGCTCCTGATCGGGCTGGGCTGCGGCACCTTTTACTGCCTGTGCCTGGTGGCCGCCGCCTTGTTTGCCGGCGGAATCGCCAGCCCCACGACCGGCAACCTGTCGCTGGCGGCGGCCATCCTGCTGAGCGGCATGGCCGGCGGCGCCACGGCGGCGCTGCGGCAGCCGGTTTCATCGCGGAGGGACTGATGCGTACAACAAAAGCAACGATATTTCCATTTTCATGGCGTTTGCCTCAGAAGGACCGCACACTGCCCCGGCCTGCTGTGCCCGGCGAGGCTGAGCGGGAACAGCGCCGGATTCTCTGGCACTTCCTGCTCGGGTCGGTCTTTCTCGCCGGCTACCTGGGCGGACTGTGGGCCGGGCGCACGCAGGAACCGGAATTCGGCCGTTCGCTGGCCCTCTTTTACATGGACAGTACCCAGTATCTTGCGTATGGCGGTGTTTTCGGCAGTCTTTTCAGCGGTTCCTTTTTGCAGTTGACGACGGTGCTGCTGATGGGCTTCAGCGCCTTGGGGGTCGGGCTGCTGCCGATATTTTTTCTGGCCAAGGGAGCGTTCTGCGGCCTTGGCGCCGCCAGCGTCTACCTGCAGGGCGGCGCCAGGGGCCTGGTCGTGCATTGGCTCATCAACAGTCTGCCGGATTTGTTCCTGCTGTTCGTGCTGCTCTGGTTCGCCCTGCGTGCCAAGACGATGGCAGAGGACCTGGGCCGCTGCCTGCAGGGCGGTTCCTGCCTGCGGCGCACAATGTCGGTGGGAAAACTCCTTCTCGATTATGGACTGGCCCTTTTACTGGCCGCCCTGCTCAGCGCCCTGGGCGCCGCCCTGGCTGTCATCTTCGCCGGTGTCCTGCTGTAAATCGTCCTGCTGCGGCCGGGGCGGATGGTATTTCTGCCGGGAAAGGGGAGATGCCTCCACCGCCTCCTGCAGTTGACGCTGGTTGATGTGGGTGTAGATCTGGGTGGTGGACACGTTCTCATGTCCCAGAATCTCCTTCAGTGCCAGCATGTCCACGCCGTTTTGATACAAAAGCGTGGCCGCCGTGTGCCGCAGTTTGTGCGGTGAATACCCGCGGCCGGACAATCCGGCGTTCTGCAGACACCGCTCCACGATCTGCTGAACCCGCCGCGCCGTCAGCCGGTTGCCGGTCCGCTTGGAGACGAACAGCGCCTCCCGATCCTTTAAGTTGGGCAGTGCGGACCGTGCCGGAAGATAGTGGCCCAGTGCGTCCAGACAAGCCTGGTTGAGATAAACCAGCCGCTCCTTGTTGCCTTTGCCGGTGATCCGGATGGTGTTGTCGCGGAAATCCCCCAGATTCATCGTGACAAGCTCCGCCAGCCGCATCCCGCAGTTCAAGAACAGGGTGATCATACAGTAGTCCCGCTCATAAAAGTCACTTTGTATATTATTTAACAAGCGAAGACATTCCGACTCGGTCAGATATTTCGGCAGTGATTTCTTCGGGGTGCCTGTGCTGAGATTGGCGGTCGGGTCCTCCTGCAACAGATAGACCTGATTGCACAGGTATCCGAAATATCCGCGAAGTGCCGATAATTTTCTTGCCCGTGCCCGCGGTCCGTTGTCATGGGAACGGGCGTAGTCCAGGTAGTTGATGATGTCGCTCTTTTTGATCTTTCTGATCTGCTCCAGATCGATCTGCGTCAGGTCGATCCTGTCCGGCGGCGTCTGTTCATCCGCCAGATCCCAGACCGTCATCATATACCGGAAAAAGCCGCGCAGATCCAGATAGTATCCATTGATCGTCCGGGGCGAGCTCTGGCGGACAAAATCCAGATAATGCAGATAATCAACCACCGTGTCCGGAATGTCCAGGTAAGGCGCATGGCGGTCAGGGTGCGCCACATCAATGTAACTGCTCATCAAACGGCTCCTTTCATCAGATGGTGTGCTTTTGGCGATGCACGAGATGCACGACGCATTACCGGGCACTATTGGTATCCGCGCACAATGACTGTTCGTGGTGCGCATTGGCAGACAAAGCCGATTCAGAATCTGAACCTGCATCTGCCAGGTACCTGCGAATCAAACCCTTACGGCTACAGCCCGTACAGTGTGGCGGCTAAGATCGCGGCGTACACGGCATTTAGCAGAAATCCCCCGCTTCGCCCTCCCCTGTATTTCGCTAAACTTCAATTTAGCGAAATTGTAGGTACCGCAATCAGCATACCATATACGCCATCCCCTGTCAAGCCGGGCACTCCATCCGGGCCATGCGCGGCCGGGATTGGATGCGGATACGGTACGTATACAGTTACAGATCCGGATGCAGCTGCGACAAAGACCTCCCGAGAGCCGGGTTCATTCCGGCTTACTCAGGAGGTCTTTTGCATTTTAAGCTAGATGACGACCGTCAGCGATTGATGGACGTTGCCATGCGGCGGTAGGTATGGCGCTCGCCGCGGATCGCAATGGAATACGCCAGGATGTTCTGCGGCAAGGCCATGCCCGGCACACCGGTATCCCCGATGTGGTGCAGGTCCGCGCCGGCCATCTTGCACCAGAGTGCGATCTGCCGGATGGTCGAAGGGTCTGCCCCTTCCTGAGAGGTACCGATGGCGGTCAGCATCAGCCGGCCGTGCTGGTGGATGACCGCCCCCAGCCGGTGAACCATTTCGACCGTAATGCCGGGAACGGTGCCGGGCGCCGGGACAAGCACAATATCGGCGCCAGCCTCCATAAATGCCTGCGCATCCTCGGCCGTCATGATGTTTGCGCCGCCCTGGCCCGGTAGGCCGGCTGCGTGCATCTTTCCGGCCGCCAAAATCACCCGGTCGCCCACCGCCGCCTTAAGCTGGCTGAGGGTGGCAAGGATCGCTTCGTTGGCAACGCCGTTTCCGGGGTTGCCGGTCAGCAGAATCAGGTCCACCCCCATATCGGCCGCCAGACGGGCGTTGTCCGCCGTGGCCAGCCGACCGGGCGTCATCTCCCACAAGGTTCCCGCGTTGCCGGCAGCGATCCGGGGATCGACAGGTTCCAGGTTAATCCCGATCACACGGCCGGTCAGGCGTTTCAGGGTGCGGATCGTCTCCCGGGGCGAAGATTCAGGCAGGGCCTCCAGGTGCGGGTTCTGCACGTCGAACATGTTCAGCAGCAGGATATCTGCCCCCAGCGCCGCCGCATATTCAGCGTTGGTCACATCGCCCAGCAGCGGCGGGGTGATGCCGATGGTCTCGCACACCATCACGCGGCCTTCGCACCCGGCGATGGATTCCAGCAGCTGGTCCTTCTGAAAGGTGCGCAGCTCACTGGCGGTGCAGTCAAGCAGGCGGCGGGTCATTCGTCTTCCTCCTCATCCAGGTTGTCCACACGGCCTTTCCCGCGGATGTAGAAGGGTTCGCTGTCTCGCATTCCCTGCCGGCCTAGTACAGAATCCGACGTTGTAAAGTTGATTTCCATTTTTCGTTCCGGATCGGTCAGGTAGGCGTGGGCCGCTTTGGCCACCGCCAGCAGCATCTGGTCATTGCGCGGCGCATCCAGCACGACCAGGTAATACCGCGTCGTATCGTTCACCAGCATAACCTGCAGGTAGGCGGCGGCCACCGTGTCAATACCGGCCAGCGTTTCGCAAAGCGGGTCCAGCAGCTTGTCCGGGTACAGGCTGGGTTCGACAAGGGTGACCTTGTCCCCTGCCTTGACCTGGGTCGGGCGCAGCCCGGCCTTGGCGCGGGCCACCGCGGCGTCGTGCTGCTGCTTGATGGAGGCCACCATCGGCGATTCAAACCGAAGATTGTTTCCGAAAGGGTCCACCACGAAACCGCTGATCTGCTCATTCTGCTGCAGCATTCGCGCATAGTCGTCAAAACGCAGCAGCATGACCTGGTTGGCATGGGGGAACTTCCCCTTGCGCAGCTCTGCCTCGCAGGAGAACGCCGGGAAGTACGCCTTGCCGCTGTCCGACTTGATCACCGAAAAGGTGATTTTGGTGTCCTTGGGCAAAACGACCCGCCCGTTCTGGTCCGGTTTGGGGGCGCTGCCGTTCCAGTTGACCGTTGCCGGGATCAGGAAAAAGGAACGGGTGACCTCGTTGATCACAAGGTTGAGGTTCTGGGGGTTGTTGTTTTCCCGCAGGGCCTTGCCGGCCTTATCCAACGCCGGGTTGGACACCGGCTGCTTGGTTATGGGGTTCAGAATGGGGGTGCCTGCCGCCGGCTTGGCGCCGTTGCCGGGCTGCTTTTTGGTTTGGCTCATGGTTTCTGGCTCCTTTTCTCTTAAACGGGCTTGATCGGATCTGTCTGCGGGTGCCGGCCGGCTAATCTTTCAGTTTGATGGCGTTGACAGCCTCGCGCAGATACGCCACGCCGACCAGGCGAAGCCCCGGGTATTGGCCGGGATCAATCAGCCGCAGGTTGTGTTTGGGCACAATGGCGGTGTCAAACCCGACGCGCTGGGCTTCCCGCAGGCGGGTCTCCAGGTGCGGCACGCTGCGGATCTCCCCGCCCAGGCCCACCTCCCCGATGGCAAGCGTCTTTTCGGGGATCGGCAGATCCAGCAGACTGGACGCCATCGCCAGGCAGGCGGGCAGGTCGCAGGCGGTATCTTCCAGGCGGAGACCGCCGACCACATTGAGGTAGACATCCTGGTTGCCGAAAAAGTGTCCCGTCCGCTTTTCCAGCACAGCCAGCAGCAGGTACATGCGGTTGTAGTCAAACCCGCTGGCCGTGCGCCGCGGGCTGGGGAAAGATGTCTTGGTGACCAGCGCCTGCAGTTCGCTCAGGACCGGGCGTGTGCCCTCCATCACGCAGGCCACGCAGGTGCCGCTGATCCCCAGCGGCCGGCCTTCCAGCATGACCTGGGAAGGGTTTTCGATCTGTTCCAGCCCGCGGCCGGTCATATCGAACATACCGATCTCGTTGGTGGAACCGTATCGGTTCTTGACCGCCCGCAGCACCCGGTACGGCAGGGTCTTGTCCCCTTCGAAATACAGCACCGTGTCCACGATGTGTTCCATGACCTTGGGGCCGGCGATGGCGCCGTCCTTGTTGACGTGGCCCACAATGAAGGTGGGGATCTCGTAAGTTTTGGCCACATTCAAAAAACGGGCGGTGCTTTCCTTGACCTGGGACACTGTGCCAGACGAGGAGGCAATGTCCGCGCAGCGCATGGTCTGGATGGAATCAATGACCACCAGACCGGGCTTGGTCGCTTCGATCAAGCCGCAGATCTCGTCCACATCACTTTCGGCCACCAGGGAGATGTTCTCCTGCGGGACGTTCAGCCGGACAGCCCGCAGCTTGATCTGCCGCACCGATTCCTCCCCGGTGACATACAGCACATCCAGCGAACGGCCGACCTCGCCGCAAAGCTGCAGCAGGATCGTCGATTTTCCGATGCCCGGCTCACCGCCGATCAGGGTCACGCTGCCCAGCACGATGCCGCCGCCCAGGACCCGGTCCAGCTCCCCGATGCCGGTGACGATCCGGCTTTTTTCTTCGGTCGTGCTGACCAGGTTTAGTTTCAGCGGCTTGAGACTGGTCTGCCCCGGGGTGCGGCTTTGTCCCGCCGCTTTGGCGGATGTCTTGGCCGGCTCCGCGACCACATCCTCCACCATGGTGTTCCAGGCCCCGCAGGAAGGGCATCGCCCCAGCCACCGGGGGCTGGTCTCCCCGCATTGGGTGCACACATAGACGGTTTTCAGTTTATCTTTCGCCATGCCCTCTCCCCCTGTTTTCAGTCCCAGGATGTATCGGACAAATCAAAAAGTGCCGGAAAATCGCCAAAAAACAGCGAATTCACGGCGCGAAACCGCAGGAATCCTTTGGTATTCCCAGGCTGAGCAGCGCTGCAGACGCTGCTTTTTAGCAGAACCGTACAGTGCCGGGGATCTGTCAGATACACTTTACCTATTATAGCCCAAAAGCGGCGCGCGGGCAAGGGGAATTCTGACCCGCCCGCCGGCAGCCGGCTCCTTCCCGCCAGCCCAGGAAGAGGCCGCACCGGCCGAAGAATGGGCCGTCATCTCCCCTTCCTGCGGCGCCTGCCCTTTTCGGCCGAAAAAAGATAGGCTTCCCGCAGCCAGCCCATCAGCCCGGCGTCGATCTCCTCCGGCCCGGACAGCAGCAGATGATGGGTCCATCGGTTGGGGTAGGGTTCGGTGGCGATGTCGATGCGCGGGGACTCGGCCCGGTGTTCCAGCCCGAAGGTGACCACCATATAGGTTTTGGGGCGGTCTTTTGCCTTGCGCACCTTGGCAAAGGATACGCAGGCAAATACATGGGGGTTCACCCAGGTAATCTGTGTTTTCTGCACCCGCACATCAAAGGGCCCCAGTTCGGCCCGGGCCCGCGCCAGCAGCTGCTCATACCAGGGCAAAGCCCCCGGCATGGCGTCAAAAAAATGCAGGGTATCCTCCAAAGTGGCCATGGTTTGTTCCTCCGTTTTGTTCGTTGACCGCAAACGGACCACGCCACCCGGACAGTGCCCGGGTGATGTGGTCCGCTTACTTTACAGCGTTACCTTGTGGTAGGTCTTTTTGCCCTTTTTGATGACCACACCCTGCTGCAGCTGCTCAACGCTCAGCGCGGTGGCGGGGTCGGTGACCTTTTCGCCGTCCAGCAGAACGCCACCCTGCTGTACCAGCTGGCGGGCCTCCCGGTTGGAGGAGCAGAGCTTGGCGGCCACCATCGCAGCCAGCAGACCGACCTTGCCGTCCTTCACCAGCGCGGCATCCAGCACGGTGGAGGGCATGTGCTCCTGATCGGCTGCGCCGCTGAACAGCCCCCGGGCCGTCGCCTGGGCCTTTTCGGCCTCCTCGGCGCCGTGGACCATCTTGGTGAGCTCGTAAGCCAGGATCTCCTTGGCTCGGTTCAGCTGTTCGCCCTGCCAGTGATCCATCTCGTCAATCTGCTCCAGCGGCAGGAAGGTCAGCATCCGGATGCACTTGAGCACGTCGGCATCATCCACATTGCGCCAGTACTGATAGAATTCGAAGGGGCTGGTCTTGTTGGGGTCCAGCCAGACCGCGTTGCCGGCGGTCTTGCCCATCTTTTTGCCCTGGGAATCGGTCAGCAGCGTGATGGTCATGGCATAGGCGTCCTTGCCGAGCTTGCGGCGGATCAGCTCAGTGCCGCCCAGCATGTTGGACCACTGATCGTCGCCGCCGAACTGCATGTTGCAGCCGTAGTGCTGGAACATGTAGTAGAAGTCGTAGCTCTGCATGATCATGTAGTTGAATTCAAGGAAGGACAGGCCCTTTTCCATCCGCTGTTTGTAGCACTCGGCGCGCAGCATGTTGTTGACGCTGAAGCAGGCGCCCACCTCGCGCAGCAGTTCCACATAGTTCAGGTTCAGCAGCCAGTCGGCGTTGTTGAGCATCTGGGCCTTGCCTTCGCCGAATTCGATGAACCGCTCCATCTGGCGCTTGAAGCATTCGGCATTGTGGGCGATGTCTTCCTTGGTCAGCATCTTGCGCATGTCGGTGCGGCCGGACGGGTCACCGATCAGCGTGGTTCCGCCGCCGATCAGGGCGATGGGCTTGTTGCCGGCCATCTGCAGCCGCTTCATCAGGGTCAAGGCCATGAAGTGGCCGGCGGTCAGGCTGTCGGCCGTGCAGTCAAAGCCGATGTAAAAGGTGGCCTTGCCGCTGTTGATGACTTCCCGGATCTCCTCCTCATCCGTCACCTGCGCAATCAGGCCGCGGGCTTTCAGTTCTTCGTAGATCTGCATAGGGGTTCCTCCTTGGTTGGCGGCAAGGGGCAAAACAAAACGCCCCCTGCCAAATGTAAAATTTGGCAGAGGGCGAGAAACACGCGGTACCACCTCTGTTCACCCGCGCCTCACGGCGGCGGGCCTTCGCGGGTACGGGCGGCAGATGTGACCTCCGATACCCAAGCGCTGTAACGTGCGCACACGGCACAGCCTACTGGCCCCACGGGCGTTCAGCCTGCTGCTTAGGGGTGTATTCGCCGCCCGCCGCACCAGCCCCTTTCACCAAACCGGGGCCTCTCTGCCGTGCGCCATGGCGGGTACTGGTCCCCGTCATTGCATTTCATGGCTATTATTGTAGCGTTTCGGGGGGTATTTGTCAAGCGCCGGCGCTGCTTTCCCGGTGCATTGACTTCTCAGCCGAAAAACCTTCGGGATAACGCGCACGCAGCTTCGCAAGATTTTGGGTAAGCACCGTATCCAAGTCTAAATCCAGGGCTGTGGCTGTCTCGGCCAAATACCAAGCCACATCGCCCAGTTCACGAATCAGCGCTTCGCGGTCCAGAGGATGCCCCTGTGCCAAATGCTTTTTTACAATGTTGATGGCTTCCCCCGCTTCGCCGCAAAGGCCCATCACACCGTTTATTAAAACGTCGTGCCGGTCGAGTTCCGGGTTTAACGTGCGCATAGCCTCACGCTGGTATTCATTTGCGGTCATAAGCGTCCGCCTCTTTCTTTTGCAGGAATATCCTGTGACTTCTCGATCAGCTCTCTGGCATTTTCCAACGCAAGATCCGAGATTTTGTCCCCAAAGATCATATTGGCCAGCACCCGGACCCGTCCCTCCATATCAAGGGTATGAATCTCGGTATAGGTGCGGCCGTCCCGGACATTTTTCTGGATCAGCAGCTGATTGTCCGCAAAGGCGGCCACCTGAGGGGTGTGGGTGATGCAAAGCACCTGATGCCCGGCTGCGGTCTTGTGCAGCAGCTGCCCGATGCGCCCGGCCGCCAGGCCGGAAACCCCGGTGTCGATTTCGTCATAGATGACGGTGGGCAGTTCATCCCGGTCTGCCAGGGCGCTTTTGAAGGCCAGCATAATGCGGGACAGCTCGCCCCCCGAAGCGATCTTGGCCAGCGGTTTGGGGTCTTCGCCCGGGTTCGTGGAGATCAGGAACTCCACCGTGTCCTGCCCGTGGGAAGACAGCGCCCCCCTGGTATGCTTGAGGGCAAACCGGATCCCAGGCATATTCAAAAATTCCAGCGCTTCTTTCATCTGGCGGTTCATGGCGGTGAAGGCTTTCAGCCGGCTCTGGGTCAGCTCATCGGCCGCCTCTCGCGCCTGCTTGTACAGCGCCTGCATCTGCCCGCGCAGCTTTTCGATGGCTTCGCCCGATGTCTGAATGGTTTCCAGCTCGGCTGCATCGGCTTCCCGGCGAGCCAGCAGCTCCTCCACATCCAGTCCGAACCGCTTTTTCAGCCTGTAGATCGTATCCAGCCGCCCTTCGATCTGGTCCAGTTCCTCGGGGTCGAATCCGTAGCCGTCCAGTCGGTCGGCCAGGTCGGTGGCCAGTTCCCGGGCGCCATAGTACAGTTCGCTGAGGCGCTCGGTAAGCGGGGCCAGGCTTTCGTCCAGCCGGGCGGAATTCTGCAGCTGGTCGAGGGCGCCACCCAGCAAATCAGCCGCGCCGGCGGTCTCGCCTTCCTCGTCGCCGGCCAGCGCCGCATGGGCGGCGTTCAGTCCGTCCAGGATCCCTTGGGCGTGGGTGATGAGGCTGCGCCGCTCCTCCAACCGGGCTTCCTCGCCGCTGACAAGGGCCGCGGCGTCGATCCGGTCGATCTCCTCCTGCAGTTCCTCCATCCGGCGCTGCTTGTTGGCCTCCCCCGCCAACCGGCTTTCCAGCTGGCGTTTCACATCCACAAGCTGGCGGTAGATCTGGTAATACCGGCGGTACAGCGCCTGATTGCGGGCATACTGGTCCAGGATCCCGAGGTGGGTGGCGGGATTTGTCAGGCTCTGGCTGTCGTGCTGGCCATGGATGCTCAGCAGCCCGGCCGAGATGTCCCGCACCACGGCGGCGGTGGCCGGCATTCCGTTGACCCGGCAGGCTCCCTTGCCGTCGGCGCTGATCTCGCGGTAAAGCAGCAGGTCCTCGGTGGCCTCGTAGCCGCAGGCTTCCAGCTGGGCACGGACGGATGCCGGGATCTGTTCAAAGGTGGCCCAGATACAGGCCTTGTGTGCACCGCTGCGCACAAGTTCCCGGGAGGTGCGGTTGCCGAGGATCGCGTTGATGGAATCAATGAGGATCGACTTGCCGGCGCCGGTTTCGCCGGTCAACACGTTAAGGCCGGGGGTAAAGCGAACCCCGGCCTTTTCGATCACCGCCACATTTTCGATTTTCAGCTCTGCCAGCATGCGGCTTTCCTCCCCTGCTCAAGCAATTTGGCTCAGCCCCTGCGCCCCGTATACTGCTGCAGCTGGCGGCAGATTTCGGCCGCCGCCTCCTCGGAGCGCATGAGGATAAAGAACGTATCGTCGCCGGACAGGGTCCCCACCACATTTTCCCAGGGTTTGGCGTCAAACACTTCGCAGGCGGCGTTGGCCATGCCGGAAAAACATTTGACCAGGACCATGTGCCCGGCGTAGTCCACCCCGATCACCGATTCGCGGAAGATCGTCTCGAACCGGCTGGGGGAATGGGCCACCTTGCCGCTGCCGGACGCCACCATGTACCGGTAGCTGCCGTCGCCGGCCGCCGTCTTGATCAGGCGAAGTTCCCGGATATCCCGGGACACGGTGGCCTGTGTCACATCGAAGCCTTCCTGGCGCAGATGGGCCAGAAGGTCCTCCTGCCGGTCGATCGGATATTGTTCAATCAGGCGCAGAATGGCCTGGTGACGCGCACTTTTCATTGCGAAGCTTTCATCTCCTCATCAGTTTGTTTTCGATCGCACGGAACTGTTCGGCCTGGCTGAAAACGATCAGCTGCAGTGTCTGTTTGGCAACCTCCACCTCGACCCGTGCGCCGGGCGGCAGGATGCAGGAATTCTGGCTGTCGGTGCAGGCCGACACATCGGTGCGGTTTTCCGCTTCGGCCTGGATGCAGAGCCGCCGCCCCGCCGAGAAAACGAGGGGCGCCGTGCGCATCCCGTGGGCACAGACCGGCGTCAGCACCATGGCCCGAACCTCCGCATCCAGGATCGGGCCGCCGGCCGAGAAGGAATAGGCCGTCGAGCCGGTGGGGGTTGCGATGATCAGGCCGTCGCTGCGGAAGCGGCTGACCGGCATCCCGTCGCAGAAAACCGCATAGTCCATCGGGTGCAGGCGGGAGGCACCGAAGATGGCCACGTCATTGAGGGCCAGCCCCTGCCAGCCGCACCCGGGCGCGGCCGCCTGCAAGAGACTGCGCTGCGCCAGCCGGTAATCCCCTCTGGCCAGAAGGCTCAGCTTCTCCGGCATTTCCTCCACCTCGCAGGTGGCCAAAAAGCCGGTCCGCCCCAGATTGATGCCCAGCACAGGTTTGTTGGCCCGCACGCAGGAGGACGCCGCACGCAGCAGCGTACCGTCTCCTCCCACTGTAACGACATGGTCGGCGGCGGTGAACGCTTCGGCTTCGGGGAGGAAGGTCACCCCCAGGCCGTCCAGTTCCCTTTCGTTTCCGGTCACCGAGATCACCGGGACCGAGAGCGACCGCAGCTGCTGCGCCGCGTGGCGGGTCACAGCCAGGTCTGTGTCTTTCATTCGGTTGGGAAACAGAAAAACAGCCATGGTGATTCCTCGTATGTGTTGTCAGGATTGCTCCCTGCGCAGGTTCAGTGGAGATTGGGCGCCTTGTCCAAAGCGTCGTGGGCAGCCTGGACGGTCTGTTCGATCAGGCCGTCCGGCAGCGCGGCCGGGGCCGGGTCGTGGCGGACAAACAGCAGAAATTCAATGTTGCCCTCCGGTCCCTTGATAGGGGAAAAATCCAGCCCTTCGGCGCTGAAGTGATGGGCGTTGGCATAGCTGACCGCCGCCTGCAGGACCTCCCGATGGGTGGCCGGGTCCCGGACGACCCCCTTTTTGCCGACCTTTTCCCGCCCGGCTTCAAACTGGGGTTTGACCAGGCAGACCCCGCAGGCCTGCGGGGTGCAGATGGCGTCCGCCACCGGGAAGATGTGCTTGAGCGAGATGAAGGAGACATCCACGCTGAAAAACTCGATCGGTTCGGCCAGATCTTCCGGCGTGACGCTGCGGATGTTGGTGCGCTCCATATTGACGACCCGGGCATCGGTGCGCAGACTCCAGGCCAGCTGGCCGTACCCCACATCCACCGCATAGACCTTGACCGCGCCGTTTTGCAGCATACAGTCGGTGAAGCCGCCGGTGGATGCGCCGATGTCCATGCAGACTTTGCCGTTGGGGTGCATCGGAAAAACCTGCATCGCCTTTTCCAGCTTGAGGCCGCCCCGGCTGACATACCCGATGTCATGGCCGCGGACTTCCACCCGGGCATCTTCCCGGATCATCTCGCCGGCCTTGTCCACCTTCTGCTCGTCCACAAAGACGATGCCGGACATGATAAGGGCCTTGGCCCGCTCCCGGCTTTGCGCATATCCGTTCTGGCAAAGATACTGGTCCAAGCGGATCTTCATTCCTCAACCGCCTTTCGGTTTTGTAAAACGCTCTGTGTCAGCGAAGCCGCGTCCAGCTTCTGGTCCCGCCGCAGCTGGGGCACATTGGCGTGCAGCAGGTGGGTGTTGTCCACCGCATGGAGCAGGAAACGCCCCCGCCAGCCTACCTGCTGCAGCCGGAAGGCCAGCTGTTCCCCGATGCCGCCGTTGCGTACCGCTTCCTCGGCAAACAGGACCGTGTCATAGGCGCACAGGGCCTCCCACAGCCCCTCCGGGATCGGGCAGATCTGGACGAGCTTGTAGCAATCCGCCGTCAGGCCGTTCTGTGCCAGCAGGTCCCGGGCGGCAAGGATCTCCTCGCTCTCGGCGCCATAGCTGACCAGGGCCACCCGGGCGCCGGTATGCGGCTGGATGCAGTCAAAGGGTTGCCCGCTGCAGCCGAGCGCCGCCAGGGCGGGCGTTTCCTCCCCCCGCGGGTAGCGGATCGCCCGCGGACCCTGGCCGGGTCCTGCCAGCTTTTTCAGCCAATGCACAAGCTCGGCGTAGTTGGCCGGCGAGTAGGTGCGAATGCCGATCTGGCTGAAATAGCCGGGGTCATAGATGCCCTGATGGGTCTCCCCGTCGCCGGGGACCAGGCCGGCCCGGTCCACCGCAAACAGGACATCCAGCTGCATCAGCCAGACATCGTGGATCATCTGATCGTAGGCGCGCTGAAAAAAGGTGGAGTAGATGGCCACCACCGGCAGCAGTCCCTGGCTGGCCAGCCCGGCCGCAAAGGTGACGGCGTGTTCTTCCGCCATCCCCACATCAAAGAACCGATCGGGATGCGCTTTTTTGAAGAAGTTGAGGCCGGTTCCGTACTTCATGGCCGCCGTGATCGCGCACAGCCGCTTTTCCTTGCCGCCCAGCTCGGCCAGCGTGGTGCCGAAGCAGGTGGAGAAGGAATCCCGCGGCGACATTTCCGGGTTGGTCAGATGGTCCAGGTCCAGCGCCGAAACACTGTGGAATTCACCGGGGTTGTCCTCAGCCGGTTTGAGGCCCTTGCCTTTTTGGGTGACAACATGCAGAAAGACCGGCGCAAACTGTTCTTTCAGGTTGACGAACAGGCGGGTCAGCTCCAATACATTGTGACCATCCACCGGGCCGATGTACTGGAACCCCATCTCCTCAAACATGGTGGAGTGGTAAATTCCCCGGCGAATCAGCTGTTTGCCACCCTGCAGCGCCCGAACCACCCCGCTGCCCACGACCGGGATCCGTTCCAGCACGGTTTCCATGTGGGCCTTGGCGTGGAAATATTTGGGATCGGTGCGCAGCTTGGTCAGGTAATTGGCCATCTCCCCCACGTTTTTGGAGATGGACATTTTGTTGTCGTTGAGGATCACGATGAGGTTATTGAGCATCCCCACATTGTTCATACCCTCATAGACCATGCCGCCGGTAAACGCACCGTCGCCGATGATGGCGACCACCTTGCCGGGCTCGCCCTTGATCTTTTTCGCCTGCGCCACGCCGATGGCGGTGGACAGCGCCGTGCTGCCGTGGCCGGCGATAAAGGTATCGCACGGGCTTTCCTTCGGACTGGGGAACCCGGAAAGGCCGTCCTTGCCGCGCAAACCGGCAAAGCCGGCCCGCCGGCCGGTGAGCAGCTTGTGGGTGTAGCACTGATGCCCCACGTCGAACAGGATCTTGTCCTGGGGAAGATCCAGGGCGCGATGCAGCGCCACCGTCAGTTCCACCACCCCCAGATTGGAGGACAGGTGGCCGCCGGTGGCGGAAACGCTCTCGATCAGAAAATTGCGGACTTCGGCGCACAGGGCGGGCAGGTCCCGCAGCGCCAGACGCTTGACATCCCCCGCCTGCTTGATTTGATCCAGCAAAGGATAGGTCATAGTTTTTGCACCTCTTTACAAAAGATGACGGCCGTTCAGACCATCGGCATGGCAAAGCCGATCACGGCGCCGAAGGCCGCGCCGGTCACCACCTGGATCGGGGTATGGCCCACCATCTCCTTGAGCTTTTTGTCTCCGAGAATGGGCAGAATCTCCGATTCCTGATCCATCCATTCATTCAGCAGGCGGTTGAGCACCTTGGCCTGTTCGCCGGTTTCCCGCCGCACCCCCATGGCGTCGTACATGACGATGATGGATACGATCAGGGCGATGGCAAACAGGGTGGAGTGCGTGCCGCAGTACCGCCCGGTGGCCACGACCATGGCGCAGACGGTGGCCGAATGGGCGCTGGGCATACCGCCGGCCCCCCACATGCGTTCGGGGATGAATTTTCCTACCAGAATGAGATTGATGATGACCTTGATCATCTGGGCGGAAAGCGAACTTATCAGGGCTGTGACCAGCACATAGTTCCAGCTCAACGCCTGCATCAGCAAATTCATTGTGGTAACCACTCCTTACGGCAGGAAAGTCCCTGCCGCCTTATTTCTTGCGTTCCAGCAGTTCCAGGGCCATTTCCCGCAAAAATTCCGCTTCTTCGCCCAGGCCGTTCAGCGCGGCCAGCGCTTCCTCGTTGTGCTGGCGGGCCAGCTTCTGCGCCCCCTCCAGCCCGTACAGGGTGACAAAGGTCGTTTTCTCGTTGCTGGCGTCGCTGCCGGCCGGTTTGCCCAGTTCCTCGGTGGTGGCGGTCACATCCAGGATATCGTCCACGATCTGGAAGACCAGCCCCAGTTCCGCCGCATACCGGTCCATCGCCTGACGCACCGGCTGCGGGGCCTGCGCCGCGGCACAGCCCATCGCGGCCGCCGCCCGGATCAATGCACCGGTCTTATGGCGGTGCAGCGCCAGCAGCTCCGCCACGCCGGCCGGCTCCGCCTCGTAGCGCATATCCAGCTCCTGGCCATAGATCATCCCGCGGGCGCCGCCGCCCTCGGCCAGCGCCGCGCAGGCTTCCACCCGGCTCTGGGCGGAAGCGTCGGCCCGGGCAATGACTTCGAAGGCTGCGGTCAGCAGCGCGTCCGACGCCAGCAGCGCGGTGCATTCATCGAACTGGCGGTGACAGCTGGGACGCCCGCGGCGGTAATCGTCGTCATCCATGCAGGGCAGGTCGTCCTGAATCAGCGAATAGCAGTGCAGCATCTCCACCGCACAGGCATAGTCCAGTGCCCGTTCGGCCGGCTGGCCGGCCAGCGCACAGCCCGCCAGGGCCAGCACGGCGCGCACCCGCTTGCCGCCGCCCAAAAGGCTGTAGCGGGCGGCCTGGCTGATCCGGGCTTCCCCGGGCAGATACAGGTCGCACAGTTCTTCCAGCCGGCGCTCGGTCGCAGCGGCGTACTCGGCGTACCGGGCCTGATAGGTAACTTTGTCCATGGCGACTCCCTCATTCCTGCGTATCGTTTGTCCCTGCCTGCAGCGCATGGTCGATTTCGTCGATCTGCAGTTTTGCATTTTGCAGGGTGGTGTTGCAGTAATCAATCAGCTGGGCGGCTTCCGCATACAGCTTGACCGCCTTGTCCAGCGGGGTATCCTCGTCCTGCATCTGGGCCAGAATGGCCTGCAGCCGGGCGATCCCGTCCTCAAAGTTCTTGGGTGTTTTCATGGTGTTCCTCCCCAGCCATCGGCGTGACCGATCTTACCGTGCAGTCTGCCTGCGCCGCGGCGCCGCGCAGGCGGATGGTTTCGCCCGGCTGCAGGCTTTCCACCCGCAGGCACTCGCCCTTGCCGTCCTGCACGAGCGCGTATCCCCGCGCCAGTACCCGGTACGGATCCAGCGAAGAAGCCAGCGCCGCCGCACTCTGCAGCCGCTGCCGGCGGCGCTGCCACAGCGCCTGCGTCTGTGCGCCGATGTCGCCTGCCAGCCGGTCGGTCAGCTGGGCGCGTGCCTGCATGCCGGTATGGAAACCGCGAAGCACGGTGCCCGCCCCCAGGCCATCCATTTTATTATAGCACAATTGCAGCCGAGACTGTATACTGCTTTGAATATTTTGGCGAAAACTGCATAGTTCCTGTATGACCTGCCGGCGATCCGGCACACACAGTTCCGCGGCAGCGGAGGGCGTCGGGGCCCGAACGTCCGCCACATAGTCAAGGATCGTGTAGTCGATCTCATGCCCGACAGCCGAGACCACCGGTTTGCGGCATCCGTAAGCCGCCCGGGCGATCCGCTCGCTGTTGAAGACCCACAGATCCTCCTTGCTGCCCCCGCCCCGTGTGACGAGGATCACCTCCGGCCGTGCATCGGCATCCAGCGCCCGGATGCCGTCCACGATGCTCTGCTCCGCTTCCAGCCCCTGCACGCTCACCGGGGCCAGCAGCAGCCGGGTCAGCGGCCAGCGGCGGGTGATCACATGGCAGACATCCTGCAGCGCCGCGCCGGTCTTGGAGGTGACCACGCCGATGCAGCGGGGCATAGCCGGCAGCGGCCGCTTGTGCTCGGGCGCAAACAGACCTTCCGCTTCCAGCTTTTTGCGCAGCGCGTCAAAGGCCATCTGCGCTGCGCCGGCGCCAAACGGACGCATAAAGTCCACATAGATCTGGAAGGCGCCGTCCCGCTCATACAGCGTGGCACGCCCGTAGGCCAGCACCTGCATCCCGTTCTGGGGTTGAAACCCCAGCAGCCGGGCCTTGTCCCGGAACATGACCGCCTTGACCGAGGCGGTCTCGTCTTTCAGGGTAAAATACAGGTGGCCGCTTTTGTAGTGGCGGGTAAAGTTGGATACCTCTCCGCAGACGATCAGCTGGCTGAGGGGTTCGCTTTGCTCCAGGAGCTGCCGGACATAGGCGTTCAGTTCGTGGATCCGGATATACTGGGCCATGCGCCAACCTCCTTGGCTGCCAGCAGCGCCACCCCGATGGCGTTGTCGCTGGAGAATTTACCCGGGACAAACCGTGCGCCGGGCAGGCGTGCGGTCACATAACGGCGGATCAGGTCGCTGCTCATCACGCCGCCGGCAAACACCACCGGCAGTTCCGCGCCGTTCTGCCGGGCTGCGCCCGCCATCCGGCACAGCGTCTCGGCCACGCAGAGCAGGCAGTACTTGCAGACATAGGCCGGGTCCGTCCCTTCGGCCAGCAGCTTTTCATACTGGTTCTGCAAGCCGGACAGGCTGCAGTCGGTTCCCTTTACGCTGACCCGCGGCCGAATCTCGTCCGGGCAGGATTCCGCCAGGCGGCTGACCTGTGCGCCGGCCGGGAAGCTGAACCCCAGCCGCACCCCCAGGCGATCCACCGCCTGCCCTGCATACAGATCCCGGGAGGTGCCAAGGCAGGTGATCCTGCCCGCCGCATCGCAGTGCAGCAGGTCGGTGGTGCCGCCGGACACATGGAACACCAACACCGGCCGGCCGAACAGTTCGGAGCCGCCGGCGGCAAACAGCGCCGCGGCAATGTGCCCCTGCTGGTGGGTCGTCTGTACCAGGGGCAGGCGCCTGGCGGCGGAAAAGGCCGTCGCCGCGCTGACGCCGGCCAGGAAACAGGGCATGTAGGAGCCTTCCACCGGCCGGGGCCGGGCCGAGACCCCCACGGCCTCCACCCCGGTCAGGTCCGCTTGTTCCCCCAGGGTTTCAAGCAGCCGGGGCAGGGCGGCGGTGTGGTGGAACAGTGCGTCGCTCTGCCGCAGCCCCAACTGCCCCTGGCGCACCGGCAGGAACTGTTTACAATCATAAACAACCTCTCCGGCGTTTGTGTCAAAGACAGCCAGAGAGGTTGCATAGTTGCTAGTATCAATCCCCAGGGTCAGCATGATGAATCCCCGTCGGGACCATCCTGGTCGAGTTCCCGCGCAACACTTCCCAGCAGGCCGTTGACGAACTGGTAGTCGTTGTCGGCGCCGTACTTCTTGACCAGCTCCACAGCTTCGTTGATGGCAACCCCCGGCTTTTTCTCATCGCCGTAGAGCATTTCGGCCAGGGCGATGCGCATGGCTGTCAGGCTGACACGGGGCAGCCGGGCCAGGGTCCAGCCCTTCAGGTGGGCGGTGATGATCGCATCGATCTGGTCCCGATGCTCCATCTGGTCGCGCAGCAGACGGTTCGCATAGGCGTCCAGCGTCAGTTCCCCGCTTTCGGCGTGGGCCTGCAGGGCGTCCTGGGGTGCTTCGGGCTGGAAGGTGGTGGAGAAAGCCGCCAGGAAGGCGTTCTCTCTGGCCTCGCGGCGGGGCAAAGTCTTTTCGGTCATGTGCTCTTTTCCTAACTTCTTTTCTGATTTGTTGGGTCTGTTTCCCGGCTCAGGCGTCGGTCTCCTCCGCCAGGCCGGACACGATCACATCCACCCGCGACACGGTGATGCCGGTCATGTTCTGGATGGTCTGCTTCACATTTTCCTGTACTTTCTCGCAGACAGGCACGATCTTGCTGCCGTATTTGCCGACGATGTGCAGCGTCACCGTCGCCACGCCGTCCTCGATCACCACGGCCACGGGTTTATGCAAGCTGGCCTTGCTCAACAGGCCGCGCACGCTTTGCATACTGCCGGAGGCCACCGATGCCACTCCATCCACTTCCTGGGCGGCCAGCGTTGCAATTTTGGCCACCACATCGGTGGAAATTTTCAGGCTGCCTGCCACTGTATTGCGAACATCCATGAATCTGTCCTCCTCTTCACCGGGCGGTCCGAAGGTGCCCGGCAAACGATTTAGGGTGTATCCGACCCGGCAAAAGCGCCGGTACGCCCGCCCAAAAGCAGACCATGCAGGGTGCGAAACCGCCGCAGCGCTTTATGGGGCGCAGGGCTGAGACGCACTGCTTCCTGGCAGAAACAGACCGTGCCGGAAATTTTCCAGATACACCTTAGCAATTAAGCATACTATACCATAGTTTTCGGGTTTTGTAAATATCGCACCCGCCCCTTTCCGGCGCTCTGTACCGCAAAAAGCGCCGCCGGAATCCGGCAGCGCCCGCGGCGGTCCGCAGCAGTCATTTGACCTCGGTGATGGTGATGTCCGCGGCCGTCAGCCCCCGGCAGCTGGAGAGGATCACGTCCCGGATCTTGGTGACCTCGTCGGCGGTCAGGGCGTCATTTTCGGTCATGACCGTGATGTCCGCCCGCCCCGCGCCCAGGGTGACCATACAGTCGGCAAACCCTTTGGCCTTGATCTTGCGTTCCAGCTCCGCTTCGGCAGTGATGTTTCCGACCTGTACCTCCAGTTCCTCGGTCAGCTTTTCCTTCTCCTCGGCGCTGAGCCCGGTGTTTTTCAGCGCCTTTTTGATGGAGTCCAGCGCTTCATCCCTGGATTTTGTCCGTTCCAGCCGGGCCTGCTCGAAGAACTCGGTCCCGGAATCCTGGTTGGCGCTGACCAGCTGTGCCTCCCCGTAATTCTTGCCTGATTCGGGGGCGGCCGTCTCGGCGCTGAAGGGTTCAAGGACCGGCACGGCCCCGTCCGAGGCCGAGGTCTCCACCGCCTCCTGCCCCTGATCGGCCTGCGCGGTCGGCGGGGTCTGTTTGGCAAAGGCCCAGTTCATATACACGGCAGCCCCCAGAGCCAGAACCAGCGTGGCCAGCGTGATGCCCCGCCCTTTGTTCGGAAGTTTCATCAAGGTACGCCTCCTTTACTTGGTTGCGATCATTTTGGTGACGGTGATATGACTGGCCCCCGCATCGGTCAAAGCCTGTACCAGTTCGGTAACTGCCAGCTGCAGACCGGGGTCGTCCCCTCCTTCGCAGACCACCGCAACGCCCAGGACCTCCGGGGTCTGCACCTGCTCCACCAGTCCGCCGTCGCCCAGCAGCACATGCTGGCGGCGGGAACTGTCGGCGGTGTCCTCCGTATCTGTTGCATACTGTGTGGTCCCGCCGGACGCCAGGGTCACCATCACGCGGGTCCGGCCGGCCCCCTCCATCTGCCCGATCAACTCAGTCAGCCGCTGTTCCAGCGAGGCGGCGTAGTCCGACGATTCTTCGGAACCGGCCGACGTTTCGGATGCCGGCGCAGCAGCCGGCGACGCCGGCATCCATTCCGAAATGCAGATCAGCAGCATCCCCGCCAGCCCCGCCGCCAGCAGAAGATAGGTCCGCTTTTTTTCATCCGCCCAGAGGGTGCGCAGGCGGGTCAGAAGAGCCTGCAGGGAACGGTTCTGTTTCATGATTCCTTTCCTCCCTTGACAAGGACCCGGCATTCCAGCGTTCCTCCGTTTTCCTCCACCAGCTGCCGGGCGGCCGACAGGTCCTGCTCCTGCGCAAGTTCAATCACGCAGACCTCCCCCTGCAGCGCGATCTGCGCTTCGATCCCGGCGCGGGCAAAGACGGTCTCCATCGCCTGCACCGAAGCCTGCCGGGCCAACAGGTCCTGGTAGGCCCGGTACTCCTCGCCGGTCTCTGTGCTCTGCTGCGGCACCTGCTCCGCCTGCAGCCGGGCGGCAAACCCCTGCCAATCGGCTGCCAGCCCCACAGGAAGGGCGGCTGCTATAATATATAAAAGCAGCACGGCATTTATGACCGGCTTGAAGGTCGTTTCCGGCCAAAAAATCCGGATCATACCGGCGCCGGCACACAAAATGCACACGCCCAGCGCCAGATGACGAACGGTCTGCATCCTCATCCGCCTCCCCCTGTCAGCAAAAGCAGCGCAGTTGACAAAAAAGCCATGAAAAAGTAGAGCATCAGCACCGAACCGCAGAGCCGGGCACCGAAGGAAAAGGTCCGGCAGATCTGCCCGCAGCGGGACTGGCCGCTGCCCCAGGCCACGATCCCGGCCCCGGCAAACGCCAGATAGTACAAGATGCAGTGGAGAAAAACCGGCAGGAAGACGCCGGCCAACGCCAGGACAGCCGCCAGGGCCAGCGACCCTTTCAGCAGCTGGACCGCCCCCACCGCACTGGTCAGCGCCGCGGCCGCCGCATCGCCCACCACCGGGATCGCACCGCTCAAAACGCTGCGCCCCATCCGGATGGCGGCAGAATCGGTCGTGCCGGCCAGGATGCTCTGGAACCCCAGCACCAGGCTGAACAGCACCCCGCAGCCTTTGAGCAGGAAGTTCAGGCACCGGGCGAAGAGACCGGCGGCCTCCTCCATGCCAGGGTTGTTCCAGATGGCCGCCGTAAGGGAAAAGCAGAAGTAGATCTGCAGCACCGGCAGCAATCCGGCCCGGATGGCCCCGGCCAGGAAGTTGGACATGGCCAGGAACATCGTGCTGTATACCGCCGCCCCGCCCGCCTGCCCGCCGGCCGCCGCCACCCCGCTGTAGACCGGGATGAAGGCAAGCAGATAATGCTGGCAGGACTCCGCCGTCTGTCCGACCGAAGCCAGCAGTTCCCCCATTGCCGCCAGGCTCAGCGCCCCGAAGGATAGCACGCTGACCGCTTCCACGCAGTTCCGTCCCTGGCCGCCGCCGATCAGCAGCCCGCAGGCACAGCCCAGCAAGAGCACCGCGGCCGCCTGGGCGGCAAACCGGAGCGGGCCGCCCCAGGAATCCGAAAGCATGGCCAGCAGCCCCTGCAGCACCCCGTTCAGCGTCCAGGCCGAAGGGTCCTGCCAGGCGGAGCTGCTGTCGGCCAGGATCTCCCGGGCGCTTTGCGGCAGTTCCACCGCGCCGGCCGATAGAGGGAACCGCCACCCCAGACCCCCTATTGCAAAAAGGAGAGCAGCGAACCGACCAGGCTTTGGAACAGCGGCAGCGCCTGCAGCAGAGCCAGCATCCGCCCGCCCAGTTCGGTGGCATGGGCCGCGGCGCCAAGGCCGGCTTCCCGGCAAAGGTCGGCGGCGAACTGCATGACCAGCGAGATGCCCAGCACCCGCAGGATGCAGCCGGTGTAAGGGGTGCCGGCGTAGCCGGCCAGCGATTCGATCAGATCCATAAACGGGCTCATTTCCCGGGAAACCAGCAGCAGCACCCCGCCCGCCCCGCACACCGAGACCAGAAAGGCGAAGACCGGCTGTTCCTTCCGCAGCGTCAGGGCCAGCAGCCCGGTAACCAGCGCCAGCGCCGCAATCTGTAGCATGAACATACTCCATCATAGATCAAACAGCGCCTTGATCAGCACGAACAGGTCGCTGATCTGGCGGACCAGCATGGTAAGTACAACGATCAGGCCGGCCAGAGTCGTCATCATGGCCTGATCTTCCCGGCCGGAACGGATCAGCAGCTGATTGAGCACGGCCACAATGATCCCGATGGCCGCGATCTTGAAAACCAGGTCTATATCCATGTGGCGGCTCCTTTACAAGATCTCACAGCAGCAAAATGGCAGACACCAGTCCCAGCGCCGCGCCCAGGCGCGGGAACAGGACTCTGGCCCGGTCCGCCTCCTCCTGCGCACGGCGTTCGGCCGCCCGGCACCGGGCCAGCAGGTATTCCAGCGTGCGGCAGGCGGAGTCCTTCGGGTCCCGCTCCAGCGCATACAGCCCCGCCTGCAGGTCCGGCGCCAGCGGGGACAGCGCCCGGGGCACCGGGATCGACGAGAAGCCCCGGCACTGCTCCAGTCCCATGGCAGCAAAGGCACGGTTTTGCGCTGCCATCCGCAGAACGGCCGCCGCCGGCAGCGCCCGGTAGCGAACGGAATCCAGCAGGTAGACAAGCAGCGCGGAAAACCGTCGGATCTCCTCCAGCTTCTGCCGGCAGCGCCCCCACTGCCCCCAGCCCACGCCGGTGCCGGTCAGGATCAGCAGAACCCCTCCCAACAGCTTGCACCCCCACACCGCGGTCATGGCAGCGCCACCATCTGCCGGATCAGCCCGGGGTGTTCCCGGCTGGCCAGGAAAATCGCATCGGAGAAAGCGCCGCCGTCCAGCAGCCGCCGGACGGCCGGGTTGCGTTCCAGCTGCTGCCGGTTCGCCCCGTGTACCGTGGCAATAAAGACCACCCCGGAGGCCACCCCCTGCTCCACCGCCGCCGCATCGGCCGGCGTTCCCAGCTCGTCGCACAAAAGGATCTGCGGGTTCAGGCATCGCACCGCCATCATGATCGCCTGCGCCTTGGAACAGCGGGTGATCGTATCGCAGTTGACCGTCGGCTTGTCCCCGAAAGCCTCGAGTTCTTCCGCCATCAGTTCCCCCCGCTCATCCGCCACGCAAAGGATCCGATCCCGCGCCGCCAGGTAGCAGAGTATGCTGCGCAGAAGCGTTGTTTTTCCGCTTCCGGGCGGCCCGGCCACCAGCACGCCGCCCCCCAGGCTGTCCAGTTTTCGGCGCAGTGTTTCCGGCAGCGGGCAGGTCACCCAGCGGGCGATGCGCAGGTTGAGCGCCGTCACCACCGCAAAACCGCCCGGCCCCCGCACCCCGGCCACCCCCACCCGGTTTCCGCCCGGAATGGTGAAATATCCTTCCTGCAGTTCCCGTTCATAAGCATAAACACTGTGGCCGCACAGTGCAAGGAAGCACTGCTGTACCGCTTCACCGCTCAGATACCGTCCCTGCCGGCAGCCGGGCAGAAAGCGGGTGCAGGGCACAAGCCGGCCGCCCATCGTCAGCAAAACCGGCTGGCGGGTACGCAGCCGGATCTCCTGTACGCGGCCGGCCGCTTCCGCCGGCAGCCGGCTCAGCTCGTCCCGCAGCGGCGCCGGCAGCGCCTGGATCGCCTGATAATACTCGTCCATCCGGGATCACCTCACACCCCCACTGTATTCGCGTAGACAAGCGCCTAGAACCGCACAGCAAAAAAGCCCCGGTGAATCACCGGAGCTTCCGAAAAAGGTATTTCTGTTATCAGGATTCGGCGGGTTCCTGACCCACCAGGCGATAGAGTTCGGCTTCGTCAATGACCGGGACGCCCAGGCTCTGGGCCTTGGTCAGCTTGGAACCGGCCGCCTCCCCGGCCACCAGGTAGGCGGTCTTTTTGGAGACCGATCCGCTGGCCTTGCCGCCGTTGCGCACGATCAGGGCTTCCGCCTCCTGGCGGGAGAGGTGAGGCAGCGTACCGGTGACCACCAGGGTCATGCCGGCCAGCGCCGTGCCCTTCTTTTCACCGTGCCAGTCCATATTGACCCCCAGGGCGGACAGGCGCTGCAGCAGGTCCTGCGTGCCCTCTTTGGCAAAGAATTCGGTCACGCTCTGCGCCATGATCGCGCCGATCCCGTCGATGGCGGCGATCTCCTCCTCCGTCGCCCGGGCCAGCGCCTGCATGGTCCCGAAATGCTCCGCCAGCTGGGCGGCCGCCTTGTCGCCGATGTTGCGGATTCCCAGCCCGAACACCAGCTTGTCCAGGTTGTTGCCCTTGGAACCCTGGATGGCGTTCAGCAGGTTTTGGGCGCTCTTTTCCTTGAATTTGTCCAGGGTGAGCAGCTGGTCCATGGACAGGGTATACAGGTCCGCCACCGTCCGCACAAGTCCCCGGTCGGTCAGCTGCACCGCCACCGCTTCGCCCAGGCCGTCGATGGCCATGGCGTTGCGGGAGGCAAAGTGGATCAGATTGCGCAGACTCTGGGCCGGGCATTCCGGGTTGACGCAGCGCAGGGCCGCCTCCTCCTGCAGATGCACGACCGGGGCCCCGCAGGAAGGGCAGACATCCGGCATCCGGTAGGGGTCGGCGTCCATGGCATGGCGGGCCACGCCGATCACCTCGGGGATGATGTCGCCGGCCTTGCGCACCTGGATGGTATCCCCGATCCGCAGGTCCAGGCTGCGGATGATGTCCTCGTTGTGCAGGCTGGCGCGGGATACGCTGGTGCCCGCCAGAAAGACCGGGTCAAAGACCGCCGTCGGCGTCAGCACGCCGGTGCGTCCCACCGAGACTTCCACCGCCCGCAGAACGGTCTCCTTGACTTCGGGCGGATACTTGAAGGCGATCGCCCAGCGGGGGAACTTGTTGGTGCTGCCCAGACTTTCCCGCGCTGCGAGATCATCCACCTTGATGACAGCGCCGTCGATGTCGTAGGCCAGCTGCCCGCGCATCTGCCCGATGGCCTCGATCTCCCGGATCGCCTCCTCGATGGACGAGAAGACGCGGTACCGGGGCGAGACCGGGAACCCCATCTGCCGGAGGAAATCCAGCGTTTCACTGTGGCGGGCAAAGCTGCGCCCGCGCACCTGCTGCAGGTTGAAGACGAAGATGGACAGCCCGCGCGCCGCCGTGATTTTGGCATCCTTCTGCCGCAGGGAACCGGCCGCCGCGTTGCGGGGGTTTTTGAACGGGGCTTTGTCCTGCAGTTCCTGCTCCTCCTTGAGGGCGAGAAACGCCTCGTGCGGCATATAGACTTCGCCGCGCACTTCAAGAAATTCCGGTGCACCCTCGGGCAGCGTTTTGGGAATATCCCGGATGGTGGCCAGGTTTTCGGTCACATCCTCCCCCACCAGACCGTCGCCCCGGGTGGAGCCGCGGACAAGACGCCCGTTCTCGTATTCCAGGCTGACCGAAAGGCCGTCGATCTTCTCCTCCACCACATAGGCGGGCAGGATGTTCGCCTCCCGCACCCGGGCGTCAAACTCCCGCAGTTCCTCGTAGGAGAACGCATCCTGCAGACTTTCCATCTTAACTGCGTGGTTCACCTTGCTGAATTTGCTGCTGGCCGCCTCGTTCACATGCTGCGTGGGGGAAGAGGGTGTGATCAGCTGCGGATACTCAGCTTCGATCGCCTTGAGTTCCCGCGTCAGCGCATCATACTCGAAGTCTTCCAGTTCCGGGGCGTTCTCCATATAATACAGGCGGTTGTTGCGCTCAATGATGACCCGCAGTTCCTCCGCCCGCTTTTTTGCCTGTTCCAGCTTCATACGTTCCTCCCTTGTCGTGGTTGCCCATCGGCCCATCCAGTATAGCACAGCCGCCGGCTGCCGTCATGTCCTCAACAGTTCCAGTTTACCCGGATCGGGTCGGGTTCGTCGGGCACGGCATGGTCCTGCAGGTCGGCCAGCGCCCGCTCGAAAAACTTTTCCGCCGCCTGGTCGTACACAGCTGCCGGCTGCGAAGTGCCCAGCGTATGATACGTCTCGGCGGCCGCCGCATAGAACAGGCACCCCAGGGCGCCGGTAGGTGTCTGCAGCGCCGCGCAGGCCGTGGCAATGGCCCTGGCCGCCGCCTGGGCCACCGGGTCCTTCTCCGCCCGGGCGATCTGTGCCAGGGCCCGCAGCTGCGGTTTGACAGCGGCCGGGCGGCCGCCTTCCGCCGCGCAGCGGGCACAGTCCTGCACATCGGCGCGCAGATCCGGTCCCTCGGGGCTGTGCGCTTCGTAGACCGGCAGACAGACTTCGGATGTGATGCGGATGGCCCAGCCGGCCACCGTTCTGCGGCTCTGGGTATCCAACAGACGCATCAGTGCCAGGCAGACGGGCATGTCCGCACGGCCCAGCATCTTGCGAAGTTTCGGCATGTAAAGCTCCCCCTTTTTATAGGTTTTCCGCCCCGACCCTCTCCGGTTTGACCCGGGGCATCAGCGATTCGATCTGTTCCTTTTCAGCCGCCTGGGTCCCGCTGGACATCACGTTGGCGGCGCCGGCCGCCATGGACAGGCGGATGGCCTGCTCCAACCCGGCGCCGCACTGTTCCGCCGCCGCCAGCGCCGCCACCATGCTGTCCCCGGCGCCGACGGTGCTGCCCACCGGCACCGGCACCGCCCGGGCCCGCCAGATTTCCTTCGGCGTCAGATACAGCGCCCCTTCGCCCCCCAGCGAGACGACCACCTTCTGCACCCCTTGGGCAAACAGCGCCCGGGCTGCACCGATGCGGTCCGCCTCGGTGGGCAGTGCCCGGCCAGCCACCCGCTCCAGCTCGGCAGCATTGGGCTTGACCAGGTAGGGCCCGGCCGCCAGCGCCCGGCGCAGCGGTTCCCCATCGGCATCCAGAAAAACCTTGGCACCGGCTTCCCGGCAGCGGCGCACCCAGGCTCCGTAGGTGTCCGCGGGGGCGCCCTGGGGCAGACTGCCGGCCAGTACCACCAGATCCCCCGGCTGCAGACGGCGCAGCAACTGCTGCAGCAGTTCTTCCAGCAAGGCGGGGGTGACCGCAAAACCGGGTTCGTTAATGTCGGTGTTGGTATGGCGGACCGGGTCCACGATTTTCAGGTTGGTCCGTGTGGACCCTGCCACCTCCAAAAATTCGAAGGGTACCCGCTGCAGGCGGAGCATCTGCTGCACCGCCTGGCCGGCCGGGCCGCCGGTGAAGCCCACCGCCAGGCAGGGGACCCCCAGCTTGGTCAGCACTTTGGCCACATTGATGCCCTTGCCCCCGGGGTCCTGGCGGACCGCGGCCGCCCGGTTCACCCGGTCGATGCTCAGATCCGGCACGGTGATGGTCTTGTCCAGCGCCGGGTTCATTGTCACAGTATAAATCATGGCTGTTCCTCTCCCCTGCCAATCCGCAGTCTTGATCGCACGGCTCTGTCGTGCCTTTTGGTATTATACTACAGTTGCCGCCCGCTGGCAAAGCGAATGCTTGCGAAGGCCGGGCGGATGATGTACAATGAAGGTGTCATTTTTCGCAAGCCGGGCCCGCGGGGCTGCCAAGGCGCCGGTCCCCGGCATGGAATCCGACAGGAGGTATACTTCAATGAACAAGCAGCATCAAGATCAGATCTGGGTCCCGCACAGCGAGACCGTTCCGGAAGCCGGCGGCGAAGGGGTCGTGCGCCGGGTGCTGGCCTACAGCAAGGATGTCATGTGTGTGGAAAACACCTTTGAGACCGGCGCCGTGGGGGCGCTGCACAGCCACCCGCACACTCAGATCACCTATGTGGTGTCCGGCCGTTTCCGCTTCACCATCGGGGAGGAGACCCGGGATGTGGGCCCCGGCGACACGCTGCTGAAGCAGGACGGCATCCGCCATGGCTGCGTCTGCCTGGAGGCGGGCATTCTTCTGGACATCTTTACCCCGATGCGGGAGGATTTCGTCTGATCCTTCCCCCTCTGCCCCGACAAAACCACCCCGGGAAAAGGCGCTGCCCTTTTCCCGGGGTGGTTTGCTGTTATCAGTAAGGGTCAGCGCCCGCAGATCGCGCCGTAGCAGCCCGGCCGGCGGTCCCTGAACAGGCCCCATTCCAGCCTGGCCTGGCGGATGGCCGCAAAGTCGTAGGCGGCGGTGATCACCGCGTCGCCGGTGCGGTCCGCCTGGGTCAGCACCGCACCGGTCTCATCGGTCAGGAAGCTGGACCCGTAAAAACACAAAGCGCTCTGCTGCCCGCCGTTTTCGGCGCAGGGCGTCACGGTCTCCACCCCATACCGGTTGGCGGCGACCACCGGAAGCACGTTGGCCGCCGCATGGCCCTGCATCGTGCGCTGCCAGTGCCCGACGCTGTCCACCTCCAGAATCGGTTCGCTGCCGATCGCGGTGGGGTACAGGATCAGGTCTGCGCCGCCCAGGGCCAGGCAGCGCGCCGTTTCGGGGAACCACTGGTCCCAGCAGATGCCGACGCCCACCCGGGCATAGCGGGTTTCAAAAACGCGGAAGCCGGTGTTGCCGGGGGCAAAATAGAATTTTTCCTGGTAGTAGTGATCGTCCGGGATGTGGGTCTTGCGGTAGACGCCCAGCAGGCTGCCGTCGGCGTCAATCATGGCGACGCTGTTATACAGGCAGTTGCCGTCCTCCTCATAGAAGCTGATCGGCATGACCAGCTGCAGTTCCCTGCAGACCTGCTGAAACCGCTGCACCGCCGGATTCTGCTGCACCGGCTGCGCATAGGCATAGTAATCGTAGCGGCGTTCCTGGCAAAAGTAAGGCCGCTCAAACAATTCAGGCAGCAAAACGATCTGCGCCCCGGCGTCCGCCGCCCGACGCACCAGTTCCTCGGCGTGGTTCAGGTTCAGGGCCGGGTCGGTCTGGCAATCCATCTGGACCGCAGCCACAATGACTTTGGACATTACGATCAACCTCCTGGTTTCGGTCTTTGCCCCCTGGGGTGCATCTGAAAAACGGCGCTGTCTGATCCGGCTAAAAAGCCCCGTCCGCCGCGCTGCGAAAGCGCGGCGGGCACAACGTATTCCTGCGGTCTTGCGCCTTCTATCCGCTGCTTTTCAGCCGTTTTTCTGCAGGTCTGAATGGTCCGACACGCCCTGGCCGGGGATCTGCTGGGTGATGCAGTGGATGTTTCCCCCACCCTGCAGGATCTCCCGGGCCGGCAGCCCGATGACCTGACGGTCCGGGCAGAGTTCAGCCAGGATCCGGCAGGCCCGGGCGTCGCTGGCGGCGTTGTCCCCACCAAACTGCGAGACCAGCACCGCCTTGTTGGTAAAGTAGAAGTTCACATAGCTGGCTGCCAACCGCTCCCCGGGGGTCCGCACCGCCTCACCGGGCGCAAACGAGTACGCCGCGCAGTCCGCATCATCGCAGAGGATCGGATGGTCGGGGATCGGCAGTTTGTGGATGTGCAGCGGCCGCCCCCGGGCGTCGGTGACGCTTTGCAGATATTCCAAATCCTGCCGGGACAGCGCATACTGCGGGTCGGCCTGGTTGTCGGTCCAGGCAAGCACCACGGTGGCGGGCGCCACAAAGGCGCAGACATTGTCCACATGTTCGTTGGTCTCGTCCTGGTAGATCCCGCGGGGCAGCCAGAGCACCTTTTCCGCGCCAAGCCAGGCGCAGAGGGTCTTCTCGATCTCCTCACGGCGCATCCGGGGATTCCGCCCGGCCGAGAGCAGACAGCTCTCGGTCACGAGCAGCGTCCCCTCACCGTCGCTGTGGATGCTGCCGCCTTCCAGAACAAAGGGCGACGCATCGGCGCAGGGTACCCCCAGCGCACGGCAGAAAGCCGCCGCCACCGCATCGTCCTTCTCCCAGTCGGCATACAGACCGTCCACCAGCCCGCCCCAGGCGTTGAAGGTCCAGCTGATGCCCCGCAGTTCCCCGGCGTCATTTTTGACAAAGGTCGGGCCCACATCCCGGGCCCAGGCGTCGTCGCTCTCAATTTCCAGCACCGTCACACGGGGCAGGCCGGCGGTGGCCGCCCGGGCCTGTTCGGCCTGATCCGGGGCAGCCAGCAGGTACAGATCCTCGCTCCGGGTAATGGCCTCAAACACCCGCACAAAGGCCTGCTGGGCCGGGCGGGGGTCCTTTCCCCAACTGCCCGGCCGCACCGGCCAGATCATCAGAGTAGCCCGGTGCGGGGCATACTCGGCCGGCATCGAAAACCCCTGCCAGTCTCTCGGCGGCAACGACATGGTAACCCTCCCCTGTTTCAGGACAAACGATTCTTGAAGTCTTCATACCCGAAATGGCGGATCACGGCACAGCGGCCATCCTCCCCGCGCCAGGCGATGTCCGGCAGCGGCATTCCGTTGAAGGTATTGTTCTTGACCATTGTATAGATGGCCATGTCGGCAAACACCAGTCGATCACCGACCAGGGGCTGCCGATCAAAACTGTACTCGCCGATCACATCCCCAGCCAGGCAGGTGCGGGATGCCAGCCGGCAGGTCACCGGCTTTTCGCCGGGGTCCCCCGCCCCCAAAAGCGGTGGGCGGTAGGGCATTTCCAGCACGTCGGGCATGTGGCAGGCCGCAGAGGCATCCAGAATCAGGATCGGCATGTCGCTTTCCACCACATCCAGCACGGTGGTGATGAGGGTTCCGGCGTTGAGGGCGATGGCCTCGCCCGGCTCCAGATAGACCTCCACCCCATACTTTTCCCTGATGGAGCGGATCAGCCGTTCCAGCGCCGCCAGGTCGTATCCCGGGCGGGTGATATGGTGCCCGCCGCCCAGGTTCAGCCAGCGCAGCCCGGGCAGATACTGACCGAACGCAGCTTCAAAGGCCGCAAACGTCTCCACCAGCGGGGCGGAGTCCTGCTCGCACAGGGTATGGAAATGCAGTCCTTCCACCCCGTCGGGCAGCTGTTCGGGCAGGTCCTTTCGCCGGATGCCCAGCCGGCTGCCGGGGGCGCAGGGGTCATAGATGGCATGGCCCTGCTGGGTGGAATGCTCCGGGTTGATCCGCAGCCCCACGCTGGCCCGGCTGTTCTGCCACAGCGGGCGGTGGGCTTCCAGCTGCGCCAGGCTGTTGAAGCTGATATGGTCGCAGATCTCCACCAGTTCAGCCATTTCCGCCGAGGTATAGGCAGGGCTGAACACATGGTTCTCCCGCCCCGGCATGGTTTCATGGGCCAGGCGGGCCTCAAACAGACCGCTGGCGGTGGTGCCGGCCAGGTACCGGCCGATCAGCGGGTAGGCATAGAACAGCGAAAAGGCTTTTTGCGCCAGAAGGATGTGGCACCCCGTGCGCTGCTGCACCCCGGCCAGGACCTCCAGGTTCCGGCGCAGGGCCTGTTCGTCCACCACATAGACCGGCGTCTGCAGCCGGGGTTCGGTGCTGTACTGCCGGTCCATCATTCCACCGTGGCGGGGGCTTCATCCACCACCCAGGGCAGACCGTAGCGGTTCAGCATCTCCATGAAGGGGTCCGGATCCATCTGTTCCAGGTTGAATACGCCGGGTTTGCGCCAGGTGCCGTTCGCCACCAGCGCCGCGCCGATCATAGCCGGGACGCCGGTGGTATAGCTGATAGCCTGGCTCCCCAGTTCCCGGTAGCAGGCCTGGTGGTCGCAGACATTGTAGATGTAGATGGTGCGCTCCTTCCCATCCTTGACGCCCTGGAAGATGCAGCCGATGTTGGTCTTGCCGACGGTGCGGGGGCCCAGAGAAGCCGGGTCGGGCAGCAGCGCCTTCAGGAACTGGATCGGGACGATCTCATGCCCTTCAAAGTTGATGGGGCTGGTGGAGAGCATCCCCACATTTTCCAGGCACTTCATGTGGGTCAGGTAGCTCTGGCCGAAGGTCATGAAGAAACGGATGCGGCGCACGCCGGGCACGTTTTTGGCCAGGCTCTCGATCTCCTCGTGGTGCAGCAGGTACATATCCTTTTTGCCCACCTGGGGGAAGTCGTACTCCCGCTTGATCTCCATGGGCTTGGTCTCCACCCAGTGGCCGTTCTCCCAGTAGCTGCCGTTGGCCGAAACTTCCCGCAGGTTGATCTCGGGGTTGAAGTTGGTGGCAAACGGATACCCGTGGTCGCCGCCGTTGCAGTCCAGGATGTCAATGGTGTGGATCTCGTCAAAATAGTGCTTCAGCGCATAGGCGGTGAAGACGCTGGTCACGCCCGGGTCAAAGCCGGAACCGAGGATCGCGGTCAGACCCGCTTCCTCAAACCGTTTGGCATAGGCCCACTGCCAGCTGTAGTCAAAGTAGGCGGTGAAACCTTCCTCCTTGCAGCGCTTTTCGTAGGCGGCGCGCCAGGCGGGGTCGTCGGTGTTTTCCGGCTCATAGTTGGCGGTGTCCACATAATCGACGCCGCAGGCCAGGCAGGCGTCCATGATGGTCAGGTCCTGGTAGGGCAGCGCCACATTCAGCACCAGATCCGGCTGGAAGGCGGTGATCACCCGCTTGATGTCCTCCACATCGTCGGCGTTGACAGTGGCCGTGGTGATCTTGACCGGGGTGCCCTGCCCTTCCAGCTTGGCTTTGAGGGCGTCGCATTTCGAGACGGTGCGGCTGGCAATGCAGAGTTCGGTAAAGGTTTCATGGTTCTGGCAGCATTTCTGGATGGCGACCGAGGCGACGCCGCCGCAGCCGATGACCAACAGTTTGCTCATACGTCATACTCCTTTCAAAATCGGGCGGGTAAAGAACGGACAGCGGGTTTCAGGATTCTTCTTCCTCCTGCAAGAGATCCTCCACATAGCGGGGCAGCATGAAGGCGCCGCGATGGAGGTGGGTGGTATAGTACCAGGTCTTGATCCCCCGTTTGTTCCAGCGCTTGGGGTCAAAGTCCTTCAGGGGGTGATACTTTTTGCTGGCGAAGCCGAACAGCCAGTAGCCGGCCGGGCAGGTGGGGATGTGGGCCTGGTACACCCGGCTGATGGGGAAAGAGCGGTAGGCCCGCTTGTGCATGGCGCGGCAGGTCTCCTCATCCTCGTCAAAAAAGGGGCTGCCGTGCTGGTAGACCATGATGCCGTCGTCGTGCAGCGCCTTGTAGCAGCTGCCGTAAAACTCCTTGGTGAACAGGCCGGCAGCGTGGCCCAGGGGGTCGGTGCAGTCGTTGATGATCAGGTCGTACTCATCCTCTTTGCCGCGCAGAAAGCGCAGGCCGTCCTCATAATAGATGCGGACCCTTATATCATCCAGCCCGCAGGAATTGTCTGGGAAAAACTTGCGGCAGACATCCACGAACATTTTGTCCGGCTCCACGATGTCAATGACTTCGATCTCGTGGTAATGGGACAGTTCCCGGGCCACCCCGCCGTCGCCGCCGCCGATCACCAGCACCCGTTTCACATCCGGGTGGACGGCCATCGGCACATGGACGATCATCTCGTCGTAGGTGAATTCATCCTTCTCCGAAAAGATCACGCTGCCGTTGGAGGCCAAAAAGCGGCCGAATTCCGGCGAATCAAAGACATCGATGCGCTGGAACTCGCTGGTGCCGCTGTACAGCTGCCGTTCGACCCGGATGCAGGTCTTGACGTTGGCGGTATGCAGCTCGCCGAACCAGTAATCCATTTCCTGCACGGCTCATTCCTCCTTGAGTACATTCAGTTCCGAAATATCCGGGCTTTCCGGGCCCTGCATCGAGCACCCCTTGGCCTTGGCGAACTCGATGTAGTCAATGATCTCCTGGGTGATGACCTCGCCGGGGGCCAGGATGGGGATGCCCGGCGGATAGCACATCACGAATTCGCTGCAGATGCGGCCGGCCGTCTGGCGCAGCGGCAGTTTCTCCTTGTCAGAGTAGAAAGCCTGCTGCGGTGTGGCCACCACCTGGGGGGTGATGTACTCGGCCGTGAACAGATCGCTTTTGGGCCGGGCATACAGGCGGCGGATGTCCGCCAGCGCCCCCACCAGCCGCTCGATGTCCTGGATGCGGTCCCCGATGGAGATGTAGGCGAGCATGTTGGACAGGTCCCCGAACTCCACCTGGATGTCATATTCGTCGCGCAGCAGATCGTACACCTCGATGCCGGTCAGCCCGATGCCGCGGGTGTTGACGGCCAGCTTGGTGACATCGAAATCAAAGATGCTGCCGCCGTTGATGAGCTCCGACCCATAGGCGTAATAACCGCCGATCAGGTTGATCTCGCGCCGGGCGTACTCGGCCATCTCCACCACGCGGGCAAAGCTCTGGTCCCCCCGCATGGCCAGATTGCGGCGGCTAATATCCAAACTGGCCATCAGCAGGTAGGAGGCGCTGGTCGTCTGGGTCAGGTTGATGATGTTGCCCACATACCCCGCGTTGACCCGGGGGCCGCAGAGCAGCAGCGAGCTCTGGGTCAGGCTGCCGCCGGATTTGTGCATCGAGACGGCGGCCATGTCGGCCCCGGCCGCCATGCCGCTGCAGGGCAGATGCGGGCCGAAATACAGGTGGGTGCCGTGGGCTTCATCCACCAGGGCCAGCATATTGTGTTCATGGGCCAGCTGTACCAGGCTGCGCAGGTCGGAGCAGATGCCGTAATAGGTGGGGTTGTTGATGAACACCGCCACGGCGTCCGGGTTTTCTTCGATCGCCCGGCGCACGTCGGCCACCTCCATCCCCAGGGGGATGCCCAGTTCCCGGTCCACCTTCGGGTCGATATAAACCGGGCGGGCGCCGCACAGCACCATGGCATTGATGGCGCTTTTGTGTACGTTGCGGGGCAGGATGATCTTGTCCCCCGGCTTGCAGGCCGTCAGGATCATGCCCTGCACGCTGCTTGTGGTGCCCCCCACCATCAGGAAGGCGTGGGCCGCGCCGAAGGCGTCAGCGGCCAGGTCCTCCGCTTCCTTGATGACCGAGACCGGGTGGCAGAGGTTGTCCAGCGGCTTCATCGAGTTCACATCGATACCGACGCACTTTTCCCCCAGCAGTTCCACCAGTTCGGGGTTTCCCCGCCCGCGCTTGTGGCCCGGCACATCAAAGGGCACCACCCGCTGCCGGCGGAACTTTTCCAGCGCTTCATAGATCGGCGCCTTCTTTTGTCGTTGCATATCCAAAGTAAACTCCCCACTTCCCGCACAACTGCATAACAAAAGGCAGTGTGCCGATTTTTCGCACACTGCCTGTGTATGACACCCCTGCCCGCAGGGGCCGGCCCTGCTCGGGGTTGTCATGTCCGTACTTTGAGAAGCGTTATTCAGCAAACTATACTTGGCCCTGCTGCTCTGCTACGCTTATTGACGTTTCACAAGTGGTGTGCATCCGCACGGGTTATAAAGTGACCAACTTATAAAATTTCCGGGCACGATGTCCCGTTCAATAATGTTGTGATGCTTTACATCACACGCGGCAGCGGCCAGCCCTGTCCGATGAGCTTGAGACGGCGGATCATCCCGCCGCCTGGCCAGATATGTTTTCTGAGCAGCCGGCCTGCAGCCGGCTTGCAGTTTTATTCTATCATAGCTTTTTCACTTGTCAAGTCTTCCCGAAAAAACACGAACCATTTGCGTGTGGCTGCAACGCCCGGGTCCGGCCGTTTTCAGCCCTCGATCCGTTTGCGCGTAGCGGTGCGCAGGCGGCTCAGGGGTTCCGGCGTCATGTGCAGGAAACTGGCGATATAGCGGTTGTTCACATCAAAAATCAGCCCGGGATACTCCTGCAGGAACCACTCGTATTTTTGTTTGGCCGTATAATTGCACAGGGCGTTTTTGATGCCGTTGTGCAGCCGCAGCGCCTCGGTGAGCAGCTTGGAATAGACCTGGAACAGTTCCGGAGACTGCCGGATCAGCTCCAGCGTTTCGGGCAGCGGCAGGGTCACAAGTTCGCAGGGGGTCAGGGCCATCAGGTTGATGGGGGAAGGTTCTGTCAGCCCGCAAGGCGGCATGGCCGCGTTGCCGCACCGGAAGCTGAAGCAGTCTGTGTGGTCCGTCCCGTCCACGTCTGTGTAATAGCCGCGCAGGATGCCGTTGGTCTGCAGGGCGATGTGGGTCTGCACCTCGCCAAAATAAAGGAAGATCTCGCCTTTTTTCAGCCGCCGCACCTCCGCCAGTTCACACAGGCGACGCAGTGTTTTTTCTTCATGGATCTGGTAGCAGTCTCTAAAAAGTTCGATCGGTTGCATGACAACATGGTCTCCTTCCTCCGCCGGCGCCCCCGCCTGCCGGGCGGGGTTATCGTGCCGGACCGTGTTTTGTGTCTCCAAAGGCATGGCACATTCCGTCTGTTCAGGCGCATCACCGCAACTTTCAGTCTGCAACAGGAATTTCTTTTTTGTGATACCCTTTCCTTGGATTCTTTACTATCATGACAGATAGCAAGGATACTTGTCAAGTAAAATTCATATTTTTTGCTGATATTTTCCTGTTTCTTTGCCTGACGGCACCGCTGTCCCCTTGCTCCTTTTTGTGGTTTTCTGTATAATGGGAAGCAGCCTGCCGCCGGTATTTTCAGTGTAGCACAGCCGTTTCCCGTGTGCAACCGGCCGCATCTTGCCTCTGCCTGGCCGCCCGCAGGCGAGCAAGGCCCCGACAGGACGCAGGAAGATCCGATTGCCCGAAAGGAGACCTCTTATGCAGACGACCCGCTGGAAGGACGGCAAGCCCCGGTGCGCCTGGGCCAACCCTGCCAATGAGCGGTACATCCGGTACCATGATGAAGAATGGGGCGTCCCGGTCCACGACGACCGCAAGCTGTTCGAGATGCTGCTTCTGGAATCTTTTCAGGCCGGCCTCTCCTGGGAGTGTGTACTGAACAAGCGGGAGTCATTCGCCCGCGCCTTTGATGATTTCGACCCCCGGGCGGTGAGCCTGTACGGGGCGGACAAAATGGCCGCCCTGCAGGGCGACCCGGGCATCATCCGCAACCGCAGAAAGATCGAAGCGGCAGTCAATAATGCGGCGATCTTTCTCGCCATTCAGAAAGAGTGGGGCAGCTTTGACCGGTATCTCTGGCACTGGACCGACGGACAGGTGATCATCGAGACCGGGCGGGACCGCTCGCCGCTGTCCGACGCCATATCCCGGGACCTGAAACGCCGCGGGATGAAGTTTGCGGGTACCGTGATTCTCTATGCCTATCTGCAGGCAGTCGGGGTCATCCACTCCCACGAAACGGGCTGCTTTTTGCACCGGGGGCAAGAGGCCCCCATACCACAAACACAAGAAGGAAGGCAAACGCCATGAGTGAAACCATGCTTGAAAAGATGGAGGACTTTTTTGACAGCCGGCTGGACATGTACGATGAACACCAGCTGAACTGCATTGATTCCGCCCGGGATTTTCTGCAGTTCACGGCCGAGTGTCTCCCGCCCCGCCCCGGGTGCGCTGTGCTGGATCTGGGCTGCGGTACGGGGCTGGAGCTGGAACGGTATTTTGCCATCAACCCGTCGGCACAGGTCACCGGCATCGACATGGCGCCCGGGATGCTCCGCCGGCTGAAAGAGAAATTTCCTGACAAAAAGATCGCGCTGATGCTGGGTTCCTATTTCGATCTGCCCTTCGGATGCGAAGCGAATGAGGCAGCGGTCTCGGTGGAGTCGCTGCACCATTTCACCGCAGCCGAGAAACTGCCGCTTTACAAAAAACTATGGAACGCCCTGAAGCCGGGGGGATTTTTCATCCTCACCGATTATTTTGCCCTGTCCGATGCGGAGGAACGCCGATGCAGGGAGGAACTGCTCCGCCTGAAGGCCGAACAGGGGCTCACGGACGGCGCCTTTTTCCACTTCGACACCCCGCTCACGGTGGAACACGAGACCGACTGTCTGAGGGACGCCGGCTTCTCCCGGGTGGAGCTGCTGCGGCGCTGGGGCCCGACCCACACCCTTCGTGCGGTCAAGTGACCCTTCCCTGTCCGCACTTCGGTCGGTCCGGCGGCGCCCCTTACAAGACCGGCCGCCCCGGCTGACAAAGAAAAATCCGAACCCATCACCGGACGGCGGAGGGTTCGGATTTTTTGATTTGGTGCGGATAACAGGACTCGAACCTGCACGTCTTGGACACTGGACCCTAAAACCAGCGCGTCTGCCAGTTCCGCCATATCCGCATAACGGATATTAGTGTACCAAGTTCCTGTCATTTTGTCAAATCCGCGTCAGGCGGCCGGTTCTTCGGGGGCGGGCGTCGCCTCGGCTGCGGCTTCCTCCCCGGTCTCTTCCATCCCCGGCAGACTGGACGGGACCACGCCGTTTTCATCGATCTCCACCGGATCGGCATACGCCAGATACCGGTAGCGGGTCGGGGTCTGGATCCCCTGGGGGTAGCAGGTGTACAGGATGCAGCTCGGCTCGGTGGCGCCCCAGCGGCACTTGTCCACCTCGGTATCGCCGATCACCTCAAAATCGGTGATCTGGTAAACGAAATCCCCATAGATCGTATCCAGATGGATCAGGGCGCCCACCTCGGCGTCAAACAGTTTGTTGAAGTAGGTGTCGGTATGCGCCCCCACAAACACCGTGCCGTTTTCGCCGGGCATCACGCAGCCATTGTCGGCGCTGCACCCGGCACCCGCCCGGAAGATGGACGTGGTATCGCCCCAGTACAGGTCGCAATTCACCTCGGTGCCCTCCACCCATACGGTGCCGATGCAGTCCCCGTATTCGATGCCATCCTTCGCCTCGGCAGCCGCCTGTTCGGCTTCGGCCCGGCGCTGTTCGGCCTCCTCGGCCTGCTGGCGGGCCTTTTCTTCCTCAGCTGCCGCCTTGGCCGCCGCCTCAGCCTCGGCCTGCTGGCGGGCAGCCTCCGCCGCAGCCGCCTGTTCGGCGGCTTGCTGTGCCAGGCGCTGCTGCTCCTTCTGGTCCGCCCGCATCTTGATGAAGATGCCCGCGCCGGCGCACACCGCCAGCAGCACGACCAGGCAGATCACCACCCGTTTGACGGCCCGCTTCCGGACTTGGCTCATGCCCCATCCTCCCTTTCCATGCTTTGCAGATAGGCGGCCGGCCCGCTCTCATACAGGTCCCCGCCCTGCGCGTCCAGCAGCACGGTCAGCGGCATATCATGCACGACCAGACGACGGACCGCCTCACAGCCGAGGTCCGGCCAGGCAATGATCTCACAGCTTTGGATGCTGGCAGCCATCAGCGCACCGGCGCCCCCCAGCGCCGCCAGATACACCGCGCCGTTTTTGACCACCGATTCCTTGACCTGGGCACTGCGCTTTCCCTTGCCGATCATGCAGGCAAGCCCCAGGTCCAGCAGCCGGGGGGTATACCGGTCCATCCGGCCGGCCGTTGTCGGGCCGGCGGCGCCTATGACCTGCCCGGGGCGTTCCGGGGTGGGGCCCACATAGTAGATTGCCGCCCCCTTCAGGTCAAACGGCAGCGGCTTGCCGGCATCCAGCAGTTCCGCCATACGGCCGTGGGCTGCGTCCCGGGCAGTGTACACCACCCCCGAAAGCAACACGGTATCGCCGGCCCGCAGGGGGGCCAGATCCTGTTTTGACAGCGGTGTGGTCAGATGATATTGCATCTTCATTTCCCTCCCTGCCGCGCCCGGCGGTGCAGTTCCTTGATCTCCTCGTGATGCTGGTTGACCATCCGCTCCAACTGCGGGTCCATCAGCACCGCGCCGTGGGAAGCCGGTCGCCGGCCGTCCAGCGGGACATCGATCGAAGCGGGGCGCCGGGCTGTCCCCTTGCCGACGCCCTCCAGGGAAATATCAATACGGGAACGCTTGGCAGACATTGTCGATTCTTCCTTCTCCTCTTGATGGGTGATTCCGGCGGCTCACAGGACCACACTGGCCCGACGGGTCACATGGCAGCTGATGTTGACGGCCACCGGCAGGCAGGCCACATGGGTGGGCGCCTGTTCGATCGAGACGCCCAGGCAGGTGGTGGCCCCGCCAAATCCCTGCGGGCCGATCCCCAGGGCATTGACAGCCTGCAGCAGCTCCTTTTCCAGCGCCGCATAATAGGGGTCGGGATTGGGGGTATCCAGCGGCCGCAGCAGAGCCCGCTTGGCCAGGGCAGCACAGTGGTCGAAGCTGCCGCCGACGCCGACGCCCAGCACGATGGGCGGGCAGGGATTGGACCCGGCCAGCCGCACTGTTTCCAGCACGAATTCCCGCACGCCCTGCACCCCGTCGGCCGGTTTCAGCATCCCCAGCCGGCTCATGTTCTCACTGCCGGCCCCTTTGGGCGCCACCGTGATCCGGCAGCGGTCCCCCGGAACCAGATGCAGCGTCAGAAAAGCTGGCGTGTTGTCTTCGGTATTCTTGCGCTGCAGCGGGTCGCCAGTGATGCTTTTGCGCAAATATCCTTCGGTGTAACCCCGACGGACCCCCTCGTCCACCGCTGCGGTCAGGTCGCCGTCCACATGCACATCCTGCCCCAATTCAATGAACACGCAGGCCATGCCGGTATCCTGGCAGATCGGCAGTTCCTTCTGTGCCGCGGCGCCGAGGTTTTCTTCCAGCAGGCCGAGGGTCTGGCGCGCCAGCGGCCAGGGCTCGGCGCGGATCGCCTGGTCCATCGCCGCCTTGACATCGGCCGGAAGTGTCCGGTTCGCCTGCAGGCAGAGCTGCCGGACCGCTTCGGTGATGGCTTCGCCTTTCAGTTCCCGGATCTTCATAGGCGGGCCACGCCGCTTTCCCGGGCCGCTTTCGCCACCGCGTCGGCCACAGCCTGCGCCACGCGCGGGTCAAAGGCTTTGGGCAGAATGTTTTCCTCGTTGAGCTCCTCGTCCGGGATCAGCCCCGCCAGCGCACTGGCTGCCGCCAGCTTCATCTGATCGTTGATGTCCCGCGCCCGGACCGCCAGCGCCCCCTTGAAGATGCCGGGAAAAGCCAGCACGTTGTTGACCTGGTTGGGGAAGTCGCTGCGCCCGGTCCCCACCACCCGGACGCCGGCGGCCTTGGCGTCTTCCGGCAGGATCTCCGGGTTGGGGTTCGCCATGGCAAACACGATGGCGTCCGGCGCCATGGACGCCGCCATCTCCGCGGTCAGGGCGCCGCCCACCGAGGTGCCGATAAACAGGTCCGCTCCCTTGACAGCCTCTGCCAGGCCGCCGGTCAGATGGCGCGGGTTGGTGGTCTGGGCCAGCGACGCCTTGTGTCCGGCCAGTCCAGCCGGGCGCCCGGGGTACAGAATCCCGTGTTCGTCCACGGCGACGATGTCCTCCACCCCTGCGGTCTGCAGCATCTTGATGATGGCGGTGCCCGCCGCCCCCGGGCCGTTCTGCACCACCCGGATCCTGCGGATGTCCTTGCCGACGACCTTGAGGGCATTGAGTACGCCGGCCAGCACGATGATGGCGGTGCCGTGCTGGTCGTCATGGAATACCGGAATATCCAGATCCCGTTCCAGTTCGGCTTCGATCTCAAAGCATTCGGGGCTGCGGATATCTTCCAGGTTGATGCCGCCGAAAGTGGGGGCGATCGCCTTGACCGCCGCCACCACCTCCTCCTTGGTGGTGGCGTTCAGACAGATGGGGAACGCATCCACGCCGCCGAACTCCTTGAACAGAACGCACTTGCCCTCCATGACCGGCAAGCCGGCTTCAGGGCCGATGTTGCCGAGCCCCAGCACGGCAGTGCCGTTGGTGACCACCGCGACGGTGCGGCTTTTGAGGGTATAGCGATAGACATCTTCAGGGTTTTTGGCGATCTGGCGGCAGGGTTCGGCCACGCCGGGGGTGTAGGCCGTGGAGAGCGCGTCCCGGTCCTTGACCGAAAACAGGCTTTCTACGGCAAGTTTGCCGTGGTATTTTTCGTGCATGGCAAGGGCTGCGGCATTGTAGTCCATGGGGCACATCCTTTCTTTATTCACTGTGTGAAGGGGTCTCATCCCCGTGTCTGCAAATCAGACGCTTCTTTGAGTTTTGCGGCGCCGTAGTTGGATTCCATCCGGATCACACAGAAATGATCCGGCCATTTTTCCCGCACGGCTTCCCGCAGGGCGTTTGCCAGGCGGCCGGCCCGCTGGTTTTTCCCGGTCAGATAATCCGGCGGGACCGCACAGTCGAACACAACGTTGGTGTGGCTGGTCCCCGGCACGATGCGCAGGTCATGGACCGCCGCATCCGGTTCCAGCCTTGCCGCCGTCTCGGTAAGGAAACTGCGCAGTTCGTTGACATGGGCGTCATCGGTGACCACCGGGTCATAGTGGATGGTGGCGATCAGCCCTTCCTCCCGCAGCAGATCCTTTTCAATGGTGTCGATGGTGTCGTGGCTCTGCAGGACATCCGCACCGGCGGGCATCTCCACATGGAAGCTGACCAGACGGTTGCCGGGGCCGTAGTCGTGCAGCATCAGGTCGTGGATGCCCAGTACGTTCGGATAGGTCATGACCTTGCGTTCAAGCCGCTCGATAAGTTCCGGGTCAGGGGCCGCACCCAAAATCGGGTCCAGGGTATCCCGTACAAGGCCCACGCCGCTGTACAGGATAAAGGCGGCCACCGCCACACCGGCCAGACCGTCCAGCCGGGTGAAGCCGGCTGCCACCACAGCCAGCGACGCCACCAGCACCGCCGCCGTGGAGATCACATCGTTGCGGGCGTCCGCCGCCGTTGCCAGCAGCGTTTCCGAATCAATCAGCGTACCGATCTTTTTGTTGAACAGGCTCATCCACAGCTTGATGAGGATGGAGGCGACCAGAACCGCCGCCGACAGCCAGCCGAAAGCGACCGGCGTCGGGTGCAGCACCTTGGTCACGCTCTCTTTCAGCAGTTCGATGCCGATGACCAGGATCATGACAGAGACCACCAGCCCGGCCAGATACTCATAACGGGCGTGGCCGAAGGGGTGCTTTTCATCGGCCGGCCGCGCCCCCAGCCGAAACCCCACCAGGCTGACAATGTTGGAGCTGGCGTCTGACAGGTTGTTCATGGCATCCGCCGCAATGGCCACGCTGCCAAACAGCGTGCCGACCGTAAACTTGCCCGCAAACAGCAGCACGTTGCACAGAATGCCGGTCACGCACGCCAGGTTGGCGTAGGCGTTGCGCACCCGGGCGTCGCCGGTGTTTTCGGCGTCCTTGATAAAAATGCGGATCAACCAATGGCTCAAGAAAGTTCCCTCTTTCAAAAAGCAGCGGACCACGCACAGGAGGACCGCTGCTTTCCTTCAATTTGTCAGTGTTTTAGTCCCGCACGATGCAGGCATCCCGCTCGGGACCGACCGAGATGTACTTGATGCGGCATCCCACCGCCTGTTCCAGATACTCCACATAGGCGCGGGTCTCCGCAGGCAGGTCCTCATAGCGGCGCACACCGCTGATGTCGCAGTGCCAGCCCTTCATCTGCTTGAGGACGGGCTGCGCGTCATCCAGCGTCTTGCCGGTGGGGAACCGGTCGGTGGTCGAACCGTCTGCCAGACGGTAGGCTTCCACCACCGGGATGGTCTGCATGTAGTCCAGCACATCCAGCAGGGTCAGCGCCAGTTCGTCACAGCCCTGGCACTGCACGCCGTAGCGGCTGGCCACCACATCGAAGGGGCCCACGCGGCGGGGTCGGCCGGTGGCGGCGCCGTACTCATGGCCATGTTCCCGCAGGACGTCCTTTTCCTCTTCGGTCATGGCCAGTTCAGCCGTGAAGGGGCCCTCCCCCACACAGGAGGAGTACGCCTTCATGATTCCGATGGACAGATCCAGCTTGCGGCCGGGGATACCGGCGCCGATCGGCGCATAGGCGCTGATGGTGTTGGAGCTGGAGGTATAGGGATAGATCCCGTAGTCAATATCCCGCAGGGCGCCCAGCTGGGCTTCGAACATGATCTTTTTGCCCGCGTCGTCCGCCTTGGCCAGATAGTCGCCCACATCGCAGATATACTCCTTGAACAGGGCGGAGAAATGTTCGCACCAGCTCCACATTTCCTCCACGCTGACCGGCTTCTGGTCGTAAATATTGACCATGGTCAGGTTTTTCGACTCCACAATGGTTTCCAGCCGCTTGCGGACCCCGGCATCCATGTGGACAAGGTCCCCCATGCGCAGGGTTTTTTTCATGAATTTGTCGCCGTAGGTATAGGCGATGCCGCGCTTGGTCGAGCCGAACTGAGCCCCCGTCTTGGACAGACGGGCTTCTTCCAGGCCGTCCTGCTCCACATGGAAGGGCATCGTGATGGTGGCGCGGTCCGAGATCTTCAGGTTGGCCGGGGTGATCTCGATTCCCTTCTCCCGCAAGGAGGCGATCTCCTTTTCCAGATGTTCCGGATCGATGACCATTCCGCCGCCCATCACACAGACGACGTCGGGACGAAGGATGCCGGACGGGATCAGGTTCAGGATAAACTTGCCACGCTCGTTTTTGACCGTGTGACCGGCGTTGTCGCCGCCCTGGTACCGGGCCACGATGTCATAGTCCTGGCTCAGCAGGTCCACCATGCGGCCCTTGCCTTCATCGCCCCAGTTGATACCGGTGATCGCAGTAAGCATTTTTTGTAAACCTCGCTTCTGGTACAAATTTACAGCCTTTTCCGCCCGGTCGCCGCCCATACAATACGAACAACAGCCGATTTATTCAAACCGGGATACGCCGTCGCTATTTATTATACCAGACACCGCGCAGAATTGCAATGCGGCCGGCCGGTTTTCATGCCGTGCCAAAGGCCGGCGGTTTGCCGCCCGGGGCCCGCCCCGTCAAGACGGCCTTAGGAGGGTTTGCGCTGTGCCCCGGTCTTTTTGAGCAGCGGATGCCGGGTGCCGTCCGGCTCCTGCACGATGGTATGTTCCAGCTGCGTCTGCAGCGACAGGCGTACTGCCGCCAGGTATTCCTTGCGCAGCTCGGCGCGTTCCGCCGTTTCCTCTTCCGTCAGCCCGGTCGTCTTGGCTTTGCGGGCCAGTTCGTTGATGCGGTCGATCTTTTCTTTCTGCATACCTTGCTCCTGTCTGTGGCGGCAGAATCCGCCGCCGAATGTCTATGCCCCAGTATACCATCTTTTTATCTTTTTGCAAATTTTCGGGCCTGCGTCTGTACTTTTAGAAAAAATGATGTATAATAGACAAGTATCACTTTGAATAAAGGATGGTTCAACACATGAAACGTACTGTTTTCGCCCGCACAGCAGCCGGTTCCCTGGCCGCCTGCCTGGCGCTGGGTCTGGCCGGCTGCGGCGCCAAGACCGAGAGCACCGCCTCTTCCCAGACGGCGGAGAGCGCCCCTGCCACGACAGAGACCGCCACGGCTGAGACCGCGGACCCCTATGCCTACCTGAGCGACTTCGACTACAGCTCGATCTTTGATGAGAACGGCTATGTGGCTGGCGTGACCGCCACCGACTATGTGACCGTGCCGGCCGACCTGAAACTGACCCTTTCGGAGGAAGCCAACACCGTGGCGGCCGAAGACGTGGACACCTACATCAACGACAACATCCTCGCTTCTTTTGAGGAGACGGTGGAGGTCACCGACCGGGCGGCTGCCACCGGCGACACGGTCAACATCGACTATGCCGGCAGCATCGACGGCGTCGCCTTTGACGGCGGCACGGCGCAGGGATACGACCTGACGCTGGGCAGCGGACGGTTCATCGACGGGTTTGAAGATCAGATCGTGGGCCATACCCCCGGCGAGACCTTCGACGTGGTGGTCACCTTCCCGGACCCCTACGAGAACAACCCCGACCTGGCCGGCAAGGAGGCGGTGTTCACCACCACCCTCAACTCCATCCAGGAGACCCAACTGCCTGAGCTGACCGACGCCTGGGTGCAGGAAAACCTGAACCAGGAGCTGGGCCTGACCAGTGTGGACACCCTGAAAAGCTATGTGGAAGGCATTCTTCTGTTTGACCAGCAGTCCAACGAGATCTACAGCCAGCTGAATGAGCAGCTGACCGTTGCGGAGGAACTGCCCGAGTCGCTGGTGAAGTATTTTGAAGACTACTACCTGCTGACCCCCTTCCTGTACAGCCAGATGAGCGGCGCCACGCTGGATGATTTTGTGGCTGCCAGCGGGTTTGAAAACGCCGCCGCCTACCTGGAGAGCATCCACGGTTATGTGGAGAGCGCCGCCCATCAGACCCTGATCATTCAGGCTCTTGCGGAGACCTACGGCATCGTCTGCGACACCGACACCATGAACAGCGAGTTTATGGGGCAGTTCGGCACCAACGACACCAGCAGCTACACCGCCCAGTACGGCGAGACCTACCTGAAAATGAGCATCCTGAACAACCTGGTGATGCAGCATCTGATCGAGGTCGCCAACGCCTGATCGGCCGGATTCCCGGATCCGGCTTCCGCACACCCCGCCAAGAGCCTGCCCAATAGCGGCAGGCTCTTTTGCTGTTTCTTGACAAACCGGCAGGGCCGTGCTATAGTGAAGCCAGAACAGTTAGAGATTTGTCTAACATTCTCATCCCAATCAAGCAAAGGAGGCGAGCCGGATGGGGGACGCTTTCAAGGCGCTGTCCGATCCGACCAGGCGGCACATCCTGGAGCTGCTGTCCGGCGGCGAGATGACAGCCGGCGAGATCGCCGCGCATTTCAACATGGCGAAGCCTTCGGTCAGCCACCACCTGAACACGCTCAAGGCGGCCGGCCTTGTCACGGACGAACGCCGCGGGCAAAACATCGTCTACTGCCTGAACCTGACCGTTTTTCAGGAATTGATGAAGTGGTTTTATGATTTCGGCTTTGTCAAGGGGGAAGATGATCATGAAGACCTCGAATAAGCTGTATTGGATCCTGGGGGCGGTTTGCGCCCTCAACTTTGCCGGTCACCTGGTCTGCTACCCTTTCCTGCCCGAGCAGGTACCGGTACACTGGAACTTTGCCGGGGTGGTGGATGACTTCGGCCCCAAATGGAGCGCACTGCTCCTGGCATTGCTGCCGCCCGCCATGCTGGTTTTGTTCCGCTTCCTCCCCTCCATCGACCCCAAAGGCAAAAACTATGGCCAGAGCGGGGTCTGGCGCTGTTTTGTGCTGGGGCTGACCCTGTTTTTCTGCGCCTTTACCTGGCTGGTGGAACTGTCGGTATTCGGCATTCTGCCGCAGCAGGGCGGATTCGTCAGCGTTCTGGTCGGCGGCGGAATCGGGATCCTCTTCATCATTCTGGGCAACTACATGCCCCGCATCCGGCAGAACTATATGTTCGGCGTGCGTACCCCCTGGGCGCTGGCCGATGAACACACCTGGAACCGGACCCAGCGCATGGGCGGCATCACCTTCATTGTGATGGGGGTCAGCCTGCTGGTGCTCAGCCTTCTGGCCGGCCTGCTGGGAGAAATGCTGACCTTTGTGCTGATCCTGGTATTCCTGCTGGGCGGGCTGCTGTGGAGCTTTGTTTATTCCTACCTGGTCTACACCAAGCGGATGAAATGACTGTCCACCCGTTTCCTTCCCCGGTCCGCGCCTTTGACACAGGGTGGCAGGCCGGGGATTTCTCATCAGGGAATCATGACAAAAGGGTAAAAAATAGTTACAATATTTTTACAATTTTCTATTGACGCCGCCCCGGGCCGGGTGTATAATAAGCTTGCAAGCAAGATAAACCAACTTTTTCATGTGTTCTTCTCCTCCTTTCTGGAAATCCCCGCCTTCCCTCAGGCGGGGATTTCCGCGTTTCCGGGCCATGCAGCGCCGTCCGCCGCAAGGAATGCCGCAGCCGGCGCGGGCCAAGCCCCGATTTGTCACCGTGCCCGATCATATCGTCGTTCCTTCATTCATTTTCCCCTCCGACAAACCGAGAGAACGCCGGCAGCCTTTGCGCTCTGCCAGGCAGCCGCGGTGTCGGGGGGATGTTTTTTGTCAGCCGGGCCCGCCAAGACTTATGATCCCCTGGCGGTTTTGTTCACAGAAACTTTTCGATTTATTTTGCTGAATGTATTGCAATCCAGTATATTATATGATATATAATATGATAAGAAGAAACAGTTCAGAAAGGAGGCCCACATGACCTTTACATCCAGTGCGGCGTTGCTGGACGCTGTCGTACTGGCCGTGGTTTCCAGAGAGGAACAAGGCACCTACGGGTACCGGATCACACAGCAGATCAAAGAGGTATTGGATCTGTCCGAGTCCGCTTTGTACCCGGTCCTGCGCCGTCTGCAGAAAGACCAATGCCTGACAGTGTATGATGAGACCATCAACGGCCGCAACCGCCGCTACTATCAAACGACATCCAAGGGTCTGGAGCAGCTGGACCGCTACCGGGCCGACTGGAAAGAGTACAGCCAAAAAATAGACCATCTGTTTTGGGGGGAGCCATCATGACAAAGTACGAATACCTGGCAAAACTGGAACAGCTGCTTTCCTCGCTGCCGGAGCAGGAACGCCGCGATGCAATGAACTACTATGAAGAATACTTCGTCTCAGCCGGCCCCGAGAAGGAGGCCGAGGCCATCCGGGAGCTGGGCACGCCGGAGGAAGCCGCCCGCAAGATCCTGGAAGGATCGGACGCCGTGCCGCCCGAATCCGGTGCCCCCGCCTACACGGCCCAGCCGGCCGCGGCAGCGCCCCGGCACGGCCGCATCCCGACGGCCTTGTGGGTCGTTCTCGGCGTGGTGGTCGGCCTGGTGGTGCTGTTCGGCCTGCTCGCAGCGTTGGGCGGCCTGGTGTTCGCCCGCTCCACCACCGCCAGCACAGAGGTGGTCGGCAGCGGCTCCTCAATCGTTCTTCCTCAGCCCACCGCCCCTGCGGACCCGGCAGCCCAGAGCGGCAGCTCTTCTACCAGGGAGACCGGCGCCGTCACCGGCACCGCCGACAACTGGCAGACCAGCCTCGGGAGCAATCTGCGCAAGCTGGATCTGAAGGTGAACAACGGAGATCTGGCCCTAGTGCTGGACCCTGCCGCCACCGAATTCACCCTGCAGGTGAACGGCCTTGACCAGAGTATTCTGCGGACCCGGGCGGATGACGGCGGCCTGAATGTTCAGCTGGGCCCCCAGGGCAACCAGCAGGGCCACCTGTTCACTGCCACCCTGACCATACCGGACACCGGCGTATTGCAGGATCTGGATGTCTCGCTGAGCTCGGCAGACCTGGACCTGCCTGACATGACGCTGGATGAACTGGAGATCAGCCTGAATGCCGGCGATGTGCAGGCCGGTGAGATCTCGGCCCGCAGCATCAGCCTGGAGACCAACGCCGGGAACATCTATGCGGCCGCCTGCCAGGCGGATGAGGTGGGCCTGGAGACCAACGCCGGCCGGATCGAAGCAGCCCGGATGCAGCCCGGCCGGGAACTGGAGGTTTCCTCCAACGCCGGCGAGATCACGGCGTCCCTGACCGGCACCGCCAGCGAGTACACCCTGCAGGCGGAGGTGTTGGCCGGCAGCCTGACCTATGACGGCACGAGCTATTCCTCCCTGGCCCAGCAGCTTCGCCAGGGCACCGGCGCGGTGGAGATCGACGTGGAATGCGCCGCCGGTCAGATCGATCTGAGCTTTCCGGGGTAAGTTCGTCCTTGGATCGGGCTGGTTCTCAAAAACAAAATGGTCGGCAGAAATGCCGACCATTTTGTTTTGGGTGGGTTCGCTTCCGGCAAGGGGAGCCTGAAAAGACCCTGTCTTAGCCCGGGAGCGTCCGCTCTGTTTTCACATCATCTCGTTTTTGGGGCAGAGCCGCATCTCCGCTTCAAAGCAGCATTTGCCTTCCTGCAGCCCGGCGAAATACCAGCGGTTCTCTTCCGGGGCGGCGCAGCAGAGCGTGAAGGACCCGCCCCGCGGGACCTCCTTATGATAGTAGATCACCAGATCCTGCACAAAGTTCCTGGCCAGCACCTCCGGCTGCAGGGCGTCGCAGATCACATCCACATAGCGCGCGTTGTTCATGTGGCCGTTCATGTCGCATTGGCTGTAGGTGGCCGTATACAACCCTACCTGGCGGCAGTCCTCCAGCGGGACCTTCTGCATCTTCATCGGCAGTTCCTGGGGGACCTCCGCCGCCCAATGGGCGGTGGCAAATTCCTCCGGATGTTTGCGCAGGATGGCGCGGCGGTCGGTGTCAATCAGGACCCAGCGGCTGTCCACCAGCGCCGCCTGCCGGCCTGCGGCGTCCAGCACCTGAGTGATTCGCTTGTTTACGGCACGCTTGAGCGCCTCCGGCTTGGTGATCAGCTGAAGATGCTCGTCCACATGCGGCATGCGGTCAAAGTGGATCGCCTGCTTTACCAGCACATAGGCAGTGTGGGTTTTCGCATACAGCGCATCGGTCAGCCCCAGTGCAATGGCGTGCTCCCCGGCAATCTGCTGGGCGTACCGCAGCACCGTGGCCGGCTGCACAAAGCCGAAGCAATCGCCGTCATGGCGGTACACCTGAAAGGATTCGGCATATTCGGTAGGCAGCATTCGTCTGTTTCCCTCCGGTCAATCAAAATTTCATTTATTATAGCACAAAATCCGCCGCCATGCCAAGCAGATCTGCCGCCGGCTGTCTCAGTAGGTGTCGCGCATCTTCCGGCGCACCTTGCGCCAGATGTTGAAGCCGGACAGCAGGACCGCCCCCACCAGGAAGATCACCACCATCCAACTGCCGCCGCTCTCGTCATAGCTTTTCATCTCGCTCCACTGGGCGTCCAGCTCGGCGTTGATCTCGTCCGGCAGGGTGGTGAACACCTCCGCCTTGCTCATAACTTCCTCCCCCGGGTAGGCGATGGGGCTGTATTTCAAATCGTCATCCAACAGTTCCCACACCGCCGTGATGGGGGTGGAATAGCCGATATAATCGCAGTTGGCATACCCGACCGAGGTCTCGCACATATAGTTGATGAACATTTCGGCCGCTTCCTTGTTCTTGCTGGTGGCCGGAATGCACATGCTGTCCACAAAGAAGTTGACCCCCTCCTCCGGATGGACAAAGGCAAGGTCCGGGTTGTCGGCGATCATGGTCAGTGCATCCCCGGCATAGTAGGGGGCCAGGGCCGCTTCCCCGCCCTCCATCTTGTCAAAGATCTCATCCATGACATAGGCCTGTACCACCGACTTCTGGTCCTGCAATTCCTGCATGACCCGGTCCACCTCCTCCACGCTGGAAGGATTGAGGGACAGCCCCAGCTTTTTGGCTGCGATGGCATAAGCGTCCCGGGAGTTGTTGAACATCAGGACGTTGTTGGCATATTGCATGTCCCACAGCGCCGACCAGCTGGTGGGCGCCTCGTCCACCAGCGTCGTGTTGTAGATCAGCCCGGTGGTCCCCCATGTATAAGGAACGCTGTAGGTGTTGTCCGGGTCAAAGTCCCAGCCCAGATACTCCGGCCCGATCGCCGCCAGGTTGGGGATGTTGCTGTAATCCAGCGGGGCCAGCATTCCTTCCTCGATCATCTTTCCCACCATATAGTCCGATGGGAAGATCACGTCATAGCTGGCGCCGCCGGATTTCATCTTGGCGTACAGGCTTTCGTTGGAGTCAAAGGTCGTGTAGTTCACCTGGATGCCGGTCAGCTCCTCGAAGGCGGAGAGAACGTCCACGCTTTCGTCCGAACCGTCCGAGATATACAGCCCCCAGTTGTATACGTTGAGGGTGATGTTTTTCCCCGCAAAGCGGGTCCAGTCGTAATCCCCGGAAACCGAAAGATCTTCGTTCAGGATGATGTCGTCAGCCGCGGCCGCCGGCAGCGCCCCGCAGAACGCCAGCGCCGTAGCCCCCAGAGCGACCAGTGCCCGGCGTTTCCACTTCATGTTCTGTCTCCTCATGCCTGAACCCTCCCCTGGCGGATCGCCGCCTGATTCTTGCGGTAGGTCCGGCTGTCCAGCGCGTTGGATACCAGGATGATGCTTAGGATCACAAGGAACATGATGGTGGACAGCGCGTTGATCTCCGGGCTGACCTTTTTGCGGGTCATGCTGTAGATGGCGATGGGCAGCGTCTGCATGGTGCCGCAGTTGAAGTAGGAGATCATGAAATCGTCGATGGAATAGGTCAGGCAGATCAGAAAGGCCGACAGAATGGCCGGGGTCAGCTGGGGCAGGATCACCTTGAAGAACGCCTGCCGGGGGGTACAGCCCAGATCCTGGGCCGCATTGTACAGGCTCGGATCCAGCTGGCGCAGTTTTGGCGAAACATTGAAGATCACATAGGGCACATTGAAGGTGATGTGGGCGATCAGCAGCGTGAACCAGCCGAAGATGCCCCCTTCCCCGCCGAGACCGGCGCGCTGCATCAGAACAAACAGCAGCATGAGGGATACGCCGGTGATGATCTCGGGGTTGACCACCGGAACGTAGCTGATGTTGTTGATGATGAGCTGCGTGCGCCGGGACATGGAATAGATGCCGATGGTGGCGAGGGTCCCGAGGATGGTGGCCAGCACCGAGGAGACCAGCGCCAGCACCACCGAAAGCCCCAGAGAGGAAAAGATCATCTCGTTCTGGAACAGGCTCTTGTACCAGCTCAGCGTGAAGCCGGTAAAGACAGCGCGGCTTTTGCTTTCGTTGAAGCTGTAGGCGATGAGCACGGCGATGGGCAGGTACATGAATCCGAAGATCAGCACGATGTAGGTGCGCTGGAGCAGGCGTTTATGCTGTGTTTTCATTACATCACGCCCTCCATTTCCTCTTCGTCAAAACTGGAAGTAAAGCTCATGCAGAGCAGGACGATCACCATCAGCGCCAGACTCATGGCCGAGCCCAGGTTGAGATTGTAAGAATTGCCGAGGAACTGCAGTTCGATCAGATCACCGATCAGCAGGTTGGAGCCGCCGCCCAGCATCCGGCTGATGATAAAGGTCGAGACCGCCGGCACAAAAACCATCGTGATGCCGGTGGCTATGCCGGGGCCGGACAGCGGGATCAGCACCCGGAGCAGGATGCGGAAGGTGTTGCAGCCCAGGTCCTGCGCCGCCTCGATGATGGAATCGTCGATCTTGGTCATGGCCGTGTACAGCGGCAGGATCATGTAGGGCAGGTAGTTGTACACCATCCCCAGTACCACCGCGCCGGCGGTGTTGATCATATTCAGCGGACCGATGCCGAACAGGCCGAGGAAGCGGTTGATCAGACCGTTCTTTTCCAGCAGCGTCATCCAGGCATAGGTGCGCAGCAGAAAGTTCATCCACATGGGCAGCATGACCAGCATCAGCATGATGTGCTGCTTGTTGGCCCGCAGGCGGGACAGGAAATACCCCACCGGGAAGGCGAGCACCAGGCAGATGACGGTGGCCTCGGCCGCCAGAAGCAGGCTGCGGGCAAACACCGAGGAGTACCGGCCGATGGTGGCCAGGTTGTCCAGCGTAAAGGTGCCCTGGGCGTCGGTCAGGGCGTAGCCGATCACGATAAAAAGCGGGACCACGATAAAAATAACCATCCACACCAGATACGGCGCAGCGGCCCAGCGGGAAGCCTTGGAACGAAGCATCTGCTCACACCCCTTCCCGCGACATTATGTGGATCTCGTCCGGGCCGATGTTCATTCCGATCATCTCGCCGGGCTGGCTGGCCTGGGTGGAATGGATCAGCCATTCCTTCCCCTCCACATCCACATGCATCTCAAAGTGGACGCCCTTGAAGATCACCTCCCGCACAAGGCCGGTGAGCATACCGGCCGACGGCGGAACGATGACCACGTCCTCGGGGCGGACCACAACCTGCACCGGCTCATTGGTCTGGAATCCGCGGTCCACGCAGGTGAAGTCGTGCCCGCAGAAACTGACCAGGAAGTCCTTGATCATGATGCCGTCCAGAATGTTCGAATCCCCGATGAAGTTGGCCACAAAGGCGTTCTGGGGTTCGTTGTAGATATCCTCCGGGCTGCCGATCTGCTGGATGTTGCCCTTGTTCATGACCACCACCGTGTCCGACATGGTCAGGGCTTCCTCCTGGTCGTGGGTCACATAGACAAAGGTGATGTTCATTTCCCGCTGCAGGCGCTTGAGTTCCAGCTGCATCTCCTTGCGCAGCTTCAGGTCCAACGCCCCCAGGGGCTCGTCCAGCAAAAGCACCCGGGGCGAGTTGACAAGACTTCGGGCAATGGCGACCCGCTGCTGCTGGCCGCCGGAAAGCTGGTTGATGCCGCGGCGCTCAAACCCCTTCAGGCCCACCGTCTCCAGCATTTCCAGCACCTTGGGCCGAAGCTGCGTTTCCGGCATTTTTTTCAGCCGCAGACCGAACGCCACGTTTTCGAACACATTCAGGTGCGGGAAGAGCGCATATTTCTGGAACACGGTGTTGACCTGCCGTTTATAAGGCGGCAGAGAAGTGATGTCCTTGCCATCAAAAAAGACATTGCCGGACTGTGGGGTGATAAACCCGGCGATCACACGAAGGGTCGTTGTCTTCCCGCAGCCGGAAGGCCCCAGGAAGGTGACGAACTCCTTGTCGTGGATATCCAGTGACAGGCCGTTCAGGACCCGTTCCCCATCAAAGTCAACGACAATGTCTTTCAGCGATACGATCAGCGATTCATTCATACGACTGCATCCCCCTTTGCGGAAATATGCCTCTGCCGTCGGCCTCCAAGCCGCCCGGCAGTCGGTCAGCGCCAATTATGCGGCCCCGCAAAAGGTTTGTTACACTGTCGCCGGCAGGGCCGGCGCGGCTGCAGCAGCACATACAACGCTTGTTTTTTGTGTTCAATAGATGCAACACACAAAAATCATTATACAGGCTTGTAAACCACTGTCAACATCTTTTTGCTTTTTTTGACAAGAAAATCGCAGACAAAAAACACAACGGCCGCCCCGTTGCCAGGGCAGCCGTTTCCTGCCTTTATCGAAATCGGATTCACCCCTGCGCGGCGGACGCGGCGGGCTGCAGCGTCAGCGTCAGGCACAGTGTGGCGCCTATCAGCTGCGCTTCCACCCGGCCGCCCTGGGCCAGGGTCAGCTGCTGCACAATGGCCAGGCCAAGCCCCGCACCGCCCCGGCCGCGGGCGTGGTCCGCCCGCCAGAAACGGTCAAACAGATGGGACAAATCCAGTGCGGCCGGATCTGCCACCCGGTTTTCGATGGTCAGGCTGCTTTCCCGCTGGCGGATCACCAGCTCGCCGCTGCCATGCTGCACCGCGTTGAGGATCAGGTTCCGCAGCACCCGTGCCAGGGCTTCCCGGTCCGCCTGCACCCAGATCTCCCGGTCCGGGAAGTCGATCTGCGGTTCGATATGCGCTTGCTCCAGCTGCGGGTACAGCGCGGTCAGCGCGTCACACAGCACCGGCCAAAGCTGAACCGGAACGGGGCGCACCCTTGCCGCCTCGCCCGCATTGAGCCGCGTATACAAAAACAACTGGTCCAAAAGCATTTCCAGGTCCTGCAGACGTCTTGTGATGATGTCCAGATATTTTTTCCGCTTTTCCGGGTCCGGTTCCTGGCGCATCAGCTCCAGGTAGCCGCCGGCCGCCGCCAGTGGGGTGCGGATGTCGTGGCTGACGGCTGCCATGGCGGACTGCAGTTCCTCCCCGCTGCGGCGGGCCTGCAAGGCGCGCTGCTGGGCCTGATCCAGCCGGCCGTTGATGGCGCGGCAGCTGCGCAATACCGGGCGCAGCCGCAGCGCCGCCGGCAGACGCAGATTGGAATCCGCCCCGGTGCCTTCGAGAAGGTCAGCCCAGGTGTTCAGCTGGCGCAGCAGCCGAACAAGCAGCGCCGCCAGCACCAGTACCGCTGCAGCCAAAATCAAAACCAGGATATACACCATGGTCCCGTCCCCTCCTCCCTGCCGGCCCGCGCAGCCGGTTTACGCAGCGTCACGGTGTTCCAGCAGCCATGTGTTCAGCAACAGGTAAGCCGCACCCCAGCCCAGGCAGGTCAGGATGATCGGAACGTAGACCTCGGGCTGAAAGGTCATCGTCAGCCGCCGGCTGCAGGCAAACAGTGTGTACTCTCCCAGCGGGGGCAGGCGCAGCAGACCGGCCACCCCGCTGATCACCGTGGCCGGAAAGCCCACTGCCAGCAGAAGGGCAACCACCGCCATCCAGCCTTCGCTGCGTACCAGCGTGGTGAAAAAGAACATGCACAGCGCAAACGCCCATCCCAGCAAGGTCGTCGTTCCAAACAGCTGCAGCCAGTCCAGCCAGGTCCCGCCCCAGGTGGGAAAGATGGAAAAGGGCTTCAAGACCACCGCAAACCCGAACCCGGCGACCGCCAGTTCCAGCACCATCGCCAGCAGCGAGAAGGCCCGGGCTGCCACATAGGACCACCGGCGGCTGAAGATCGGGAAGATGTTTTTGACCGCACCGCGGGTATAATCTCCGGCGCAGAACACCCCCGTACCGCAGCCGACCACCATCAGCCACATACCGCCGTTGGCCAGCATGGCGTGCAGGTATTGCAGCACCGAGTATTGTCGGATCTGCAGGGCTTCCTCAAAATCCTGCGCCACCACATCCGCCCCCTGCGCCGCCATGGCATCCAGCATGAAGGGGTCGGACACCAGGCTCATCAGCGCATAGCTGACCCCCAGCACGGCAATGAGCGACAGCGGCAGGATGGTCAGGAATCGCTCCTTCCACATCCGGCGCAGGTCCATTCGAAACAGCTCAAACATGCTCCCCCACCCCCATCAGCTTCACAAAGTAGTCTTCCAGTTCCTGGCGGTGGGTGCCGATGCTCCCCACCGGCACCCCGTTCTCGCTCAGCGCCGCCACCACGGCGCTGGATTCCACCGGATCATACAGGTGCAGGACCCCTTCCGGCAGCACTTCGTACCCGGAAAGCCCGAGTTTTTCTTCCAGGACGGCCGCTGCCCGGTGGGGGTCCTGCGTCTGCAGCGTGATATAGTCGCGGCAGCGGGCCTCCAGTTCGGCGGCGGTGATCTGCTGCACCATCCGCCCGCTGCGGATGATCCCATAGGAAGTGGCGATCTTTTCCAGTTCCCCCAACAGATGGCTGCTGACCACGATGGTCACGCCCCGTTCCGCCTGCAGCTGCAGAAGCAGACGGCGGACATCCCGGATGCCTTCCGGGTCCAGTCCGTTGGTCGGCTCGTCCAGCAGGAGCAGGTCGGGGTTGCCCAGCAGCGCCAGGGCCAACCCCAGCCGCCGCCGCTGCCCCATGGAAAACCGCTTGCACGCCTTGCTGCCCGCGCCGGCCAGGCCCACTTCCCCCAAGGTCCGCTCCACCGCCTTTGATTCGTTGTCCAGCCCGAGCGCCATCGCCTTGAGCATACAGTTTTCCCGGGCAGACAGCCCCGGGTAGACCCCGGCGTCCTCCACCAGCACCCCCAGCCGCCGCCGGACCGTGGGATCGGTCAGCGGGCGGCCGAACAGTTCGATCTGCCCGGCCGTGGGGCGGGCCAGCCCGGCCAACAGCTTGAAGGTGGTGGATTTGCCGGCGCCGTTCTGGCCGATAAATCCGTAAATTTCTCCTTTTCCCACCTGCATGTCCAGGTGGTCCACGGCCGCCCTGCCCCGGTACCGTTTGCACAGCCCGGCGGTATGTACAGCCATTTGCATACTTGTCACCCTCCTTTTCTCGTCGGCGCCCGGCAGGCGCCGCCCTTACGAAGCCGGTGCAGGGTGTTTCCCTGCGCATTTGTTCCGGCCACAGCTTTATCTTACAAAAGGCGGGTCAAACAAACGCCAAGAAAGGTTTAAGAAAAGGTAAAGTTTGCCGCGCTTTCACCCTTCGCACTTGAAACCGATGCCCCAAACCGTCCGGATGTATCCGTCGGTGCCGGTGGGGCGCAGTTTGGCGCGGATGTTGGAGATGTGGACATTGATGGTCTTGTCCTCCACAAAATAGGTCTGGTTCCACACCTGCTCAAAGATTTCCTGACGGGTGAACACCTTTTGGGGGCGGGATGCCAGCAGCGCCACGATCTCAAATTCATGGAGGGTCAGTTCCACCGGCTGCCCGGCGGCGACCAGGCTGCGCTTTTCCGGGTCGATCTCCCAATCCTTATACCGGATCGTCGGCGCCGTGTCCTCCCCCGCCGGCCGGGCCGCCCCGGCGTGCCGCAGCTGCACCCCGATGCGCAGCCAGAGCTCCTCCAGCGAAAAAGGTTTGGTCAGGTAATCGTCCGCCCCCAGCCGGAGCAGTTCCACCCGGTCCTGCACGGCGGTCCTGGCCGACAGCACAATGACAGGCACCGCGGCGGTACGGCGCACCTCGGCCAGCAGCGCCTGCCCGTTCAGCCCGGGCAGCATCAGATCCACCACCAGCAGGTCGGCCCCTTCCTGCCGCCAGTACAGCAGCCCTTCGGTGCCCGAAAAAGCCTGCCGGCAGCGGCATCCCTGCCGGGTCAGATACTCACAGACGGCGTTGTTGATGTCGGTATCGTCTTCAATCAGCAGAATGCGCGGCATACATGCCTCCTTATCAAATAAAAGCGACCTGCCCCCATGATACCGCAAAAGGAAAATTTTGCAAAGGGGGTTGACATTCGGCGAAAGACGTGTATTATTGTATTAAGCAGCTAATACAATAATACAATAGGAGGCGATCCAGTGGACTGGAACATTTCGGCTGGGCGCCCGGTGTATCTGCAGCTGATCGAACAGCTGCAGGCCGCCATTGTGGCCGGCGCACTGCCGGCCGGGGCCCGGGTGCCGCCTGTGCGGGAGCTGGCGGCCGAAGCCGGCGTCAATCCCAACACGATGCAGCGGGCGCTGCAGGACCTGGAGGGCCGCGGCTTGATACAGACCCAGCGCACCGCCGGCCGCACCGTGACCACCGACACCCGGCTGCTGGAAGAACTGCGCAGCGGGCAGGCCCGGGCGCTGGCCAAAACATTCTGGCGCCAGATGCAGACCCTGGGCCTGGACGCCGAACAGGTGCAGGCCCTGTTGCAGCAGATTGTACAAGAGGAGGATTCCCAATGACGAAACTGTATCAAGCCCTTGGGCTGAGCAAGCGGTATGGGGTCAAGGATGCCCTGCTGGATGTGAACTTTACGGTGCAGGCCGGGCGGCTGGTGGGGCTGCTGGGCCCCAACGGCAGCGGCAAGACCACCCTGCTGAAGATCTCGGCCGGGCTGCTGCGCCCCACGACCGGGGATGTTCTGATCCTGGGGGAAACCCCGGGCATCGCCACCAAGTCGGTCACCGCCTATCTGCCCGACCGCATGGTCTTACCGGTGGAGTTCCGGGTCTGCGACGCGGTGGCCCTGTACAGCGACTTTTTTGCCGACTTTGACAAGGCCAAGGCCAACGCAATGCTTGCCGACCTCAAGCTGGATCCTTTACAGCGCATCGGCGCGATGAGCAAAGGGACCCAGGAAAAAATGCAGCTCTGCCTGACCATGAGCCGCCAGGCAAAACTTTACCTGCTGGACGAACCGCTGGGCGGCGTGGACCCGGCTGCGCGGGAGTATATCATGAACACCATCCTGCGCAATTACAGCGAGGACGCCGCGGTGGTGATCTCCACCCACCTGATCGACGACATTGAAAAGGTGCTGGACGAGGTGCTGGTCCTGAAAGAAGGGCGGCTTTTGCTGCAAAGCGGCGTGGACGAACTGCGGGAAGAGCGCGGACAGAGTCTGGATGAATTTTTCCGGGACACCTTCCGCTGCTGACCGCCATCAGGAATCGGAGGAACACTATGAAAAAGCTGTTTAAGTTTGAATTTTTCTCTGTCTGCCGGATCCTTGTGCCGGTCTGGTGCGGCACGCTGCTGTTGTCGCTGCTGATCGGCGGCCTGGGGATCCTGTCCGCCCAACTCCCCGCCCTGGGGGAATCCCTGCCCTATCTGATCATCTATACCTTCGCCGCCATCCTTTTTATCTTTGCCGCCCTGGCCAGCATCATCGCCAGCGTGGTCCTGGGGATTCAGCGGTTTTACAAGCTGCTGGGCGACCAGGGCTACCTGATGTTCAGCCTGCCGATGCCAGCCTGGAAACACATCGGCGCACGGCTGCTCTGCGCCTGCCTGACCACCACCCTCGCCGTCGCGGTCTTTGCGGTCTGCGGGGCGGTGCTCAGTTTCAGCTCCATCCAATCCGGCTCGCTGATCACGGTCGCGAACTTCCAGTTCCTTGCCTTTGACGACCTCGCGGACCTGCTCTGGAACGGGTATGCGCTGCTGATCTGGCTGCTGTACCTTGCCACGGCCTATCTGTTCCTGTACCTGTGCATGGCCATCGGCGCCCAGTGGCCCCAGCACCGGCTGGCGGCCAGCATTCTCACCTATTTCCTCCTGACCTTTGTGCTGCAGGTCCTTATGATGATAGCGGTCATCTTTGTTGCCGTGGGCGCCTATTCCACTGTGCAAAGCGGTGACATCGCCCTGATCAGCGGCGCCCTGACATCGGAACAGGCCGCCGCACACGGGCTGCTCGGCGGGCTGCTGACCGTCCCCGTCTTGCTTTTTGGGGCCGCAGATGCTATTCTATGGGTGTCGACCCACTATTTCATCACCAGAAAATTGAATCTGGCTTGATCCATGAAAGGAGAAAACCATGGAACAACGTCAATATGTCTGCCCCAAGTGCGGCTGCGAGCAGTATGAAGCCGACCGCCTGCAGGCCACCGGCGGCAACTTTGCCAAGATCTTTGATGTGCAGAACAAAAAGTTCGTGACCATCAGCTGCTGCCAGTGCGGCTATACCGAACTGTACCGCGAGACCGGCGGCGATGGCTGGGATGTGCTGGATTTCCTTATGGGCAACTGAATCGCCCGACAAACCGAACAAATTAAATAAGGAAGGGCCCTGCGCTGTTGTGGCGCAGGGCCCTTCCTGTATTTTATTTACGATTTCTTAGAAATCGGTTGCCGCTTCGGCGGCAGGTCATCCCAGCGCCTGAATGGACTGCAGCACGTTCTTCTGCTTGTCCTGGGCGGCGGTCAGCTTGCTGCGGGTCTCAGCCACCAGGGCGGCGGGCGCCTTTTCCACAAACCGGGGGTTGTCCAGCTGTTTCTGGAACATGGCGATCTCCTTTTCCGCCTTGGCCAGTTCTTTGTTCAGGCGGGCCAGTTCCTTCTCCCGGTCGATCAGTTCCATCATCGGGATAAAGCCGCGGGCCGCCGGGGTCACCACCGTCACCATGCCGGCGGTGTCGCCCTCATACTTTTCGGTCAGGGTCACATCGGTGGCAAAGGCAAACCTTGCCAGGTAGACGCTGCCTTTCCGGAAAGCCGCCGGGGCGCTGGTCTCGATGAGCATGCTGGTCTTTTTGGAGGGCGGCACGTTCATCTCGCTGCGGGAGGCGCGCACCGCCTTGATGTAATCCATCAGCGTTTCAAAGTCCGCGCTCTCCTCCGGCCAGGTGGGCAGGGTTTCGGCCTCCGGCCAGGACTGGGTCATGATGGTCTCAGCACTGCCCGGCAGCGCCTGGTAGATCTCCTCAGTGATGAAGGGCATGAAGGGGTGCAGCATCCGCAGCGCCCGGTCCAGCACATAGACCAGCACTTTGCGGGCGGTATCGGCCTGCTGCTCATCGCCGGAGTTCAGCCGGGATTTGCAGATCTCGATATACCAGTCGCAGTAGACCTCCCAGATGAACTTTTCAACCTTGTCGGCGGCCAGGCCCAGCTCATACTTTTCCAGGTTGCCGGTCACCTCGCCGGCCACGGCGGCCAGCTCGGACAGCACCCACTTGTCGCTCATATCCAGCCGCGCTTCATCCGGCATACCCGGGGCAAAGTCTTCCGGCAGGTTCATCAGCACAAAGCGGGCGGCGTTCCACAGCTTGTTGGCGAAATTGCGGCTGGCCGTCACCTTCTCCTCGCTGTAGCGGGTGTCGTTGCCGGCGGTGGAGCCCACCACCAGCGTCATGCGCAGCGCGTCGGCGCCAAAGCTGTCGATGACTTCCAGCGGGTCGATGCCGTTGCCCAGGCTCTTGGACATCTTGCGGCCCTGGCTGTCCCGCACAAGGCCGTGGATGAGCACGGTATCGAACGGGGCCTTGCCGGTGTAGGCCAGGCCGGAGAAGATCATGCGGGACACCCAGAAGCCGATGATGTCGTAACCGGTGACCAGCGCATTGGTGGGATAGAAGAAGTCCAGGTCCTCGGTCTGTTTGGGCCAGCCCAGGGTGGAGAAAGGCCACAGAGCGCTGGAGAACCAGGTATCCAGCGTGTCCGGGTCCTGGTCAAGATGGGTGCCGCCGCAGTGCGGGCAGGCCGCGGGCGCCGTTTTGGCCACGATGGTCTCGCCGCAGTCGGCGCAGTACCAGGCCGGGATGCGGTGGCCCCACCACAGCTGCCGGCTGATGCACCAGTCCCGGCTGCCCTTCATCCAGTTGATGTAGTTCTTGGTGAAGCGCTCCGGCACAAACTTGATCTCGCCCTTCTCCACGCTCTCGATGGCCGGGCCGGCCAGCGGGTCCATCTTGACGAACCACTGTTTGGAGACCATCGGCTCGATGACGGTGTGGCAGCGGTAGCAGGTGCCCACCTCATGGGTGAGGTCCTCCGTCTGTTTCAGGAATCCGCCGGCTTCCAGGTCGGCCAGAATGGCCTTGCGGGCTTCCATCGCGGTCATGCCGGCATACTTGCCGCAGTCCAGCACCTCCGGTTCATCGGCAGCAGCCCGGCCAGCCGCCTTCAGTTCCTCGTAAGCCGCCTTGTCCGACGCACCGGTCATGCGGCCGTCATAGGTCAGCACCCGCACCATCGGCAGGTTGTGGCGCTTGCCCACCTCAAAGTCGTTGGGGTCATGGGCCGGGGTGATCTTGACAACGCCTGTGCCCTTCTCCATATCGGCATGCTCGTCGCAGACAATGGGGATCTCCTTGTTCAGCAGCGGCAGGATCACATGGCAGCCGTGCAGGTGCGTATAGCGGGGGTCGTCGGTATTGATGGCCACAGCCGTATCGCCCAGCATGGTTTCGGGGCGGGTGGTGGCCAGTTCCAGCATCTCGCCGGTCTCCTTGACCGGGTAGAGCAGGTGCCAGAAATGCCCGGCCTTTTCCTCATACTCCACCTCGGCGTCCGAGATGGAGGTGTTGCAGTGGGGACACCAGTTGACCATCCGGTTGCCCCGGTAGATCAGCCCCTGGTTGTAAAGGTTGACAAAGACTTCCAGCACCGCTTCGGAGCAACCCTCGTCCATGGTGAAACGCTCCCGCTGCCAGTCGCAGGAGCAGCCCAGCTTTTTCAGCTGGCTGACGATCCGGTTGCCGTAGGTGTTTTTCCAGGCCCAGGCGCGTTCCAGGAAGCCCTCCCGGCCCAGCATCTCCTTGGTCAGCCCTTCTTCCTTCATCTGGGCGACGACCTTGGCCTCGGTGGCAATGGACGCATGGTCGGTGCCGGGCACCCACAGCGCCGCAAATCCTTTCATCCGCTTGTAACGGATCAGGATGTCCTGCCAGGTCTCGTCCATGGCATGGCCCATATGCAGCTGGCCCGTGACGTTGGGCGGCGGCATCACGATGGTGAACGGACGCTTGCTGCGGTCGATCTGTGTGTGGAAATACCCCTTGTCGCACCAGGTTTGGTAGATCCTGTCCTCGGTGCCTTTGGGGTCATACTGTTTGGCGAGTTCTTTTGCCATACTGCAGCCTCCTTGTGTGTTGGGGCGAATAAAAAACGACCGCCCCGTGAGAATGCCTCATGGGACGGCCGTGAAACACAACCGCGGTACCACCCAAATTGCGCCGCGCCGGCCTTTTGCCGGAAACAGCGCCCCTTGAACGCCCGATAACGTGGGCGGGACGGATGCGGCTAATACGGCCCTGCCGGTTCACCGCACCTGCTTGGGGGCGACAACCGCGGGCGGCCTTTGCCGGGTTTCCACACTCCCCGACTTTCTATAAAAGGCTGCTGGCCCGCGGAACTCCCCCGCATCGCATTTGGTTGTCTCTAGTCTAATGCAGTTTTCCGGGGTTGTCAAGGGGTCAGTCGTTGCCCACCGGTGTGCGCAGCAGCCATCGGCTGCCGACCGCCCCCGCTGCAACCAGCCCCACCGCCAGAACAGCGGACAAAGCCGGGCGCAGGTCCATTCCCCGCACGTTGTCCAGGTTGGGGATGCCGATGCAGAAAATCATGAAAACCAGATACAGCCAGCCCCCCGCCTTGGGGCCGAAACGGCGAAGCACCGCTTTGACCACCACCGACGCCGTGGTGGGCCCGATGAGCAGCGCCAGCCAGAGCACCAGCGGCAGACGCCCAAGCAGGTCGAGCGAACCCGGCGCAAACAGCCGCACCGCCCCCTGCAGGACCGCCGCCAGCAGCAGATTGAGGGCACCGTACAGGATACCGCTCAGCCACAGCGCGGCCACGCCGTACCGCCGGGGCTGGCCCCAGCAGATTGCCAGCGTAAAGCAGACACCGGCGCTGCCGACGCCGACAATAAACCCGGCAAACACGCCGCCCACCAGTGCCAGGGCGACCGGGATGCCCAGCGCCTCCGGGTCTGCCGTGCCTTCCACAGCGCCGGCGATCAGCACGACCGCCAGCAGGAGCAGCCAGAACCCCACCGGAAAGCTGAGCATGGCCAGCATATCCTCACGGCGGAAGCGCATCCAGCGGACAAAAAACGCCCCGAAGCTCAGGCCGCCCGCCTCCTCAAGATGTTCGTGTTTCATTGTCTCACCACCAGTTTGTTGAATCGCACACGGGCTATGATGGCCAGCACCAGGGCGCCTGCCAGAAAGATACCGCCGACTGTCATCCAGATCGGGTTCAGGATGTTGAGCGGGCGCAGCGCATCAAACAAAGGTTCGTCATCCAGCAGCAGGCAGACTTCCACCGCCATCACAAGCAGGAAGCTCGGCCCCCACCCTGCGAACACCGTCAGGGAGCGGCGCCAGCCCTTTTCCATCGTGCAGGTAAGGATGCTGGACTGCAGCGCAAACTCACAGGCGCAGAACAACAGCGCGGTCCCGCCCCACGTCCAGCTCACCGAGGCGCGGTGTGCCATCCAGCCTGCGGACAGATGAAAGGTCAGCCAGGTCACAGCCAGACAAATCCCGATCATCAGCAGCGAAGCCAGCTGCAGGGACCAATAGCACAGCCGGCGGGATGCGCCGAACCCCAGCGCCAGGTTGGTCACGGTGCCGCCGCCGAACATGGAAGGCAGCGCCAACGCCAGTATGGGCGTGGCATAGATATACGTCTCGAACAGACCAATGTCTGTCAGCCGGACACCGGCGACGAGGACCAGCATATACACCACCATGGTGAGCAAAGATCCCAGCAGGGCCTGGCTGTAGAGAACCAACATCTTCAGCACGGCTTACCCCTCCTCATCACCATGGCCGCACAGGGCCACGAACACATTCTGGAGGTTCATCCCCTCCACCATCAGCGCCTCGTTGGCCGCCAGGCGGTCAAACAGCGCGTCATCTCCCCGCACCGCCGCGATCTTGTGGCTGCCGACCGTCTGGGTCTGCAGCGGCGCCGGTCCCGCCGCCAGGGCTTCGTCCACCGCCGCCGCGCTGCCGGATACATACCGGAACTCTCCGACCAGGTCTTCGGTCAGGGCGTCGGCAATCACACGGCCTTCGTCCAGCACAATCACACGTTCAAACACGCCGGCGGCTTCCTCAATGATGTGGGTGGAGATGACAAAGGTGCGGCTGGTCTGCGCGTAGTCGTCCAGCAGGAGCCGGTAGAAACGTTCCCGCATCACCACATCCAGGCCGGCGGCAGGTTCGTCCAAAAAGGTCAGCGGTGCGCGGGAGGCCAGCGCCGCCACGATGGTCACCGCGCTCATCTGCCCTTTGCTCATCCGGTTCAGCCTTTTCTTGACATCAATGTCAAACTTCCCGATCAGGGTATCCGCATAGTCGGCGTCCCACCGCGGGCAGAACAGCCTGGCGGCCATCAGATAGTCCTCCGCCTTCAAGGCCGCCACCTCGCTGGAAGGACTGAGCTCCCGCGTAAAGCAAATGTCGCCCAGGGCACGGGGATTGTCCCACACCGGTTGTCCGCCATAGCTCACCTCACCGGAATTTTTGGTGTTCTGCCCCGTCAGTATGCTCAGCAGCGTGGTCTTGCCGGCGCCGTTGCGGCCAATCAGACCGTAGATATGCCCCGGTTTGATCTCAAGGTCCAGGTTGTGAAGCACCGGCTGCTTGCCGTAGCTCTTGTTCAGTTTCCGGGCGCACAGGGTATGGCCCCGGCTCATTTGGTCGGTCATTTCAGTTCCTCCTTATCGGCTTCGTCCGCCACAAGCTGCAGCAGTTCCTCCCGGTCGATTTTCAGGCGTTTGGCCTCCCGCACCAGGTCGCGGACCCTGTCTTTGGCAAACAGTTTTTGCCGCTTCTGCCGCAGCGCTTCGGACGCCCCCGGCGCCACGAACATACCCACGCCGCGGCGCTTGTACAAAAGGCCATCTTCCACCAGGCGGTTCACCCCTTTGGCCGCTGTGGCCGGATTGATGTTGAACGCCCGTGCCAGTTCGTTGGTGCTTGGCACCGCGGTCTCATCGGGGTATTCCCCCCGGAGGATGCCATCCTCCAGCATCTGCGCGATCTGTTGGTAGATCAGGCTCTGGTCATTGAGCACTCCTTTCACGGCATCGCCTCCTTTGCGGCGGGAAAGCCCGCCTCTTTGGTTGTTTGGTTCATTACTTCTGTAACTAACCATACCACATAAGCTTGTCCCTGTCAAGCCCGTCAAAAAAACTTTTCTTACACCGTTTTGTCCTTCCCGAAACAAGAGAAGGCCGGGGGAAAGCATTGTGCTTTCCCCCGGCCTCGGTTGCCGTTGGGTTCCTGTTTGTTGTCTGGCGTTCAGCCCAGGCTGATCCCCATAGAGCGGGCCACATTCAGCATGGCGCAGTCGTCCGGCACATTGCGGGTCTTGCCGGCAATGTCGATCAGCGGGTTGGCGGTCACATTGCGGCTGACCATGGCGACGGTCACGCCATAGTGTTCGTCCGCCACCAGACCGGCCGCATACGCGCCGAACTGGGTGGCCAAAACACGGTCGTAGGCCGACGGCGAACCGCCGCGCTGCATGTGCCCCGGCACGCAGATCCGGGTCTCGGCGCCGGTCATGGCTTCCACCTGCTTGGCGATGCGGTTGGTTGCGGTGGTGTAGCCGGACTCGGCCCGCTTGGCGGTCCATTCCTTGCGCTTCATCTTGGCTTCCTCCACCGACAGCGCCCCCTCGGCCACTGCCAGGATGGAAAAGTTTTTGCCGGCTTTGGCGCGGCGCTCCACCGCGTCCGCGACCTTTTCAATATCATAGGGATGCTCGGGGATCAGGATGATGTCCGCGCCGCCGGCAATGCCGGAATACAGCGTCAGCCAGCCGGCCTTGTTGCCCATGATCTCGATGCACATGACACGGCTGTGGCTGCCGGCCGTGGTGTGGATGCGGTCGATCACCTCGGTGGCAATGTCCACCGCCGTGTGGAAGCCGAAGGTCACATCGGTGCCGAAGATATCGTTGTCGATGGTTTTCGGCAGACCGATGACATTCAGCCCCTCCTGACTGAGCAGGTTGGCCGTCTTGTGGGTGCCGTTGCCGCCCAGACACAGCAGGCAGTCCAGCTTGGCCTCCTTGTAGGTCTTTTTCATCGCGGCCACTTTATCGATCTTGTCCTCACCGACCACCCGCATCATCTTGAACGGAGTCCGCTTGGTTCCAAGGATCGTGCCGCCCACGGTCAGGATGCCGGAAAACTCCGACGGGTCCATCATCCGGTAGTTGCCGTGGATCAGGCCGTCATACCCGTTCATGATGCCAATGATCTCTACCTTGTCCCCCATCCGATGATACAAGGCCTTGGCAACGCCGCGGATGGTAGCGTTCAGACCCGGGCAATCCCCGCCGGAAGTAAGGATACCAACACGTATTTTCATTGTGTAACCCTCCTGTCTTTTGCCTGTGCAGCCCGTCGCAGCCGCTGCCGCACCGACATTCTATTGTAAGAGTACCCCTTGCTCACGGGTTTGTCAATGGAAATGCGGGAATTTATGTCGCCGCATCCCCACCGCGGCAGATAGGATTTTCGTACCCGCGTACTTTTCCGAGACCGTCGCCGCAGACCGCGGGAGCCGGGAAAAAAGAAGCCGGATTTTTTCAAAAAAAGTGTTGACAAATGCCGGTCCAGCCGCTATAATAAATAAACGTTGAGGGCAGCCAAACCGGCCAACTCACAAAACCCTGCTGGGGATTCGCATAATGGTAGTGCAGCGGACTCTGACTCCGCCCGTGGGAGTTCGATCCTCTCATCCCCAACCAGTTTACCGCAGCAGCAACATGCTGCGGGTTTTTTATCGGGGTGTAGCGCAGATGGTAGCGCGCTTGGTTCGGGACCAAGAGGCCGTGGGTTCGAATCCCGTCACTCCGACCATCCCTTTCGTGCATCGCCAAGTTTGGCGATGCACTTTTTGTTTTATCTCGTTTATCTCAAAACATTCGAGGTCACAGGCCCAGTTCCACAAAGACGGCGTCTATTCCACTTTTTCTTCTGAATCGGTCCTTGAGCTAAACCCGCAGGCATCCTATAAATCGACCTCAACCGTTTTCCCGTTCGGTTTCTCAAAATAACAGATCGTCAGTTCTTCATTCGCGCCATACAAAAACCAATCCGGACACCGCCGCTGTATGCCGGCTCTCTCATCATCATTGGTCCGGGTCAGCAAATTGTAGGCCAGCTTGCAGCGGTCCACCCAAAGAAATTGATAGCTGGAATCGTCAACAATGCGGTTTTCAAGGTCGGCAACCGTCTGAAGATTCAAGCGCCGGCACCAAACAATACTATTTTTATAGAGCAGTTGCCCTTCGTCACCTGTTACGATGTCGTCCTCATCATAAATGATCGGCACCCTCGTTTTATGCCGGTATGCCAGAAAAGCCCGGCTATGGCCATCTGTCAATGTCAGCCGGCCGCCTCCGAAGTCATGGACAGGAAGAGGCGCACACAAATTCATGTTGTTTGGATCGAACCATTTTTGGATATTTTTCAGCTTAGATCCATTCAGGTACAGCTGGCTTATCCCCAGGTCGGTCGGCACAACCCATTGAACGCCCCGAAAAAAAGCAGCCATTGCGAATTCCTTTCAACCCTATCACCTGTTGTGGCTTAGACACACCGGGAATACAATCAAGATAAACAGGCAGCTCTGTTTATCTTTGAAGATCCCATAGCTTTACGCCTTCATGAATTTTGATGAAAAATAATTTACCAACAAATCTTCAAACAATCACAAAAAAACCAATCACTGTACAGTGATTGGTTTTTGGTGGGAGCTGGTGGATTCGAACCACCGAAGCATTACGCAGCAGATTTACAGTCTGTCCCCATTGGCCACTCGGGAAAGCTCCCTTATTCAGTTCAGCTCGCTTGTTGTTGGCTCACTTGCGAGTGCTTGTATATTATAGCAAGCCGAACGGAAAAATGCAAGTCTTTTTGCAAAAATTCTTTTTCGATGCACCGTCATTCTCGAAAAAAGTTTTCTTTCCCCTAAAATCTTGCATACAAAAAGCTGCCGTCGGACAGGAATTGCCCCATCAGCAGGAACGTGAAGATTGCCCCCTCGTACAGCATCCAGCGCACCGGACGCGGCCGGGCCGCCACCCAGCGGCGCAAACTGACGCCTTTGGCGTGAAGCAGCTCCACCGCCAGAACGATCGCAACCCCGGTCAACAGCAGAAGCAGGTCCAGGCGGCTGATCAGGCCGATCCTCCAGTATTCCGAGAAGACGGCATGCCCCGGGCTGCACAAAATCCCCTGCAGGAACCGGCAGGCGGCGGCCAGGTCCGGAGCGCGGAAAAACACGAAGGCGACGCTGACCAGGAAGAAGACAAACAGGCACCGAAACGCCCGGCGAAGCCGGCTGCGCTCCCACCCGAATCTCCGCACGACCGAGCCGCGCAGGCCGGCCGTTGCGTCACCGACGATCTGAAAAACGCCATGCAGCGCCCCCCAGACCAAATAAGTCAGCATCCCCGCATGCCAGACCCCGCTGACCAGGAAGGTGACCAGCAGGTTGCCATACTTTCGCAGCCGTCCGCGTCGGTTGCCCCCCAGCGGTATGTAGACATAATCGCGCAGCCAGGCTGAGAGCGAGATATGCCACCTCTGCCAGAAGTCCTTGATGCTGACGGCAAAGAAAGGCTGGCGGAAGTTTTCCGGCAGTTGCAGGCCCAGCATCTCCCCCGTTCCCAGGACAATGTCCGTATAGCCGGAGAAATCCGCATACAGCTGAAGGACGTACAGCGCCATTACAAAAAGAAGCTGGCTGCGGTCAAAGTCAGCCGGTGCGGCAAAAACCGCCGCCACCACCACCGATGCGCGGTCCGCTACCGCCAGCTTTTTGAAGTAGCCCCATGCCATCCGCTGTACCCCGCTGTAAAAGCGGGCCGGCACGAATGCAGTCGGGGCAGCCAATTGGGGCATCAGCTGGTCATAGCGGCTGAAGGGACCCTGTGTGATGGACAGGAAACAGGCCGCATAGCACAGCAGCCGGCTGTAGCGGGGATCGGGACCGATCTGCCCGCGGTATACATCCGCCAGATAGCTGATGAGCTGCAGGCTGAAATACGCAAGGCCCAGCGGCTGCCACAACCCGCGGAACGGGGCGTACACCACACCGCTGTACTTCAGCGCAAGCAGCGGCCCCAGGGCGGCTGCCAGGCCGACAGCCAGCCAGAAGCGCGGCTTTGCCCGGCCTGCCGGTTCGGTATTCAAGCGTTTGGCTGCCAGCCATACAACCGCCGTTGCGGCTGCCAGCAGCGGCAGCCCCGGCGGGTCGATGGACAGGTAGAACACCCCGCTGGCCGCCAGCATGACACACCAGCGGCGGGCCGGCGCCGTGCGGTACCAGAGCGGCACCAGCAGCAGCGCAAACAAGGGGAACCCGATCGAAGTGATTGCAAACATCTTTTCCCCCTCTTTTATTGGCCGGCCGTTTCCGCGGCATAGGTGATCGTCGCATCCGGCGCCCGGGTCAGCTTATCCTCCACCCGGTCAAAGAAGAAGACGTTCACGTCCTCCCCCGCCTCGCTGGCGGCCGCCACACGGCAGAAAACCCGCGTGAACCGCTCCGCCCCCTGCCCGTTCAGGTGGTGGGCGTCGCTGTAATCCTCAAAGCCGGGCGAGAAGGTGCCGGTGTCCCGCCAGAGGGAAAAGTCCCAGTATTCGCTGCCGTTTTTGGCCGCAAACGCCTTCATGTAGTCCACAAAATACTGGTAGCCCTCGGTATCGCCCAGGTAGGCGCTGGGCAGCGGCGCGGTGAACATCACCAGCCGGATCCCCTGCTGCGCACAGTAATCGGCAATGCGCTGCAGATAGTCTGCCCCGAATTCGCTGACCGGCGCCTGCGGGTCCACATCCGCGATTGAGCCGAAGCCGTAAGGCGGCGTGCCCCAGGTGTAAACAAATCCGCGGCCCTGGTAGGCTTCCTCCCCTTCGTAGGTGACATAGGCATAATTGCCGGGCGTATACCCGTCGGTGAGTTTGGCCCGCCACAGTTCCAGCAATTCGTCGGGGGTGGCGATCATGTGCCTGGCCGGAAAGATCAGGTCGGCAAAGGCAGCCGGTCCGCCCATCTCCCAAAGATATTGGTACCGGTTCATGGAGATGGGACGCAGATAGTCGGTGATCAGGAAGCAGGCCAGCGGTACGGCCTTGGATTCCGTCTGGGAATAGCCGGTATAAAAGGTTTCCAGATAAACGGTTTTCAGCGGGCTGTTTTCGCCGGCTTCCCGAATCAGGTAATAGCTCCCGTCGGGCAGCTGCTGGGAGGTTCCCAGGTTAAAGCTGTGGGTTCCCAGCGCCTCATCCACAAGGCGCGGGTCAATGCTGCGGTAGCAGTGGGAAGAACCGACAAACACGGTATCCACCGTTTCGCTTTCGGCATAGTATTCCTCCAGCATCACGCGGGAGTACGAGTGGATGTCATCCACCAGCAGAAAATTCAGCAGCAGACACAGCCCCGCCGTAAGCGCCGCAAACAGCAAAGCAAGGCATACCTTGCCCGGTATGCCTGCCTGTTTGCTGTTGGGGCGCTTGTCACGCTCGCGCATCGGCGCTCCTCCTTATCGCTCGACGGTGATATGCGGCTGTCGCGGCCGATAAGTCTCCACCTCCAGCTCCCAAACGGTGCCGCCGTTCTCGTCTGTTTCCAGCTGCGTATAGCCCATCTCGGCATAGAAATCCCGAACCATACCATTTTTGGCCGTGGGATAATAATACCCCCGGATGGTCTTGATCCCGCGGGCAGCGGCGTCTGCCACGACGGCGTCCATCATGGCATCCTCCATTCCCCGCTTGAGCACGCGGCAGCTCATCAGCCACAGCTGCAGGTGAAGCACATCCCCCTGCTGCCGGCCGGCCACCACCGTCACCACGCCGTTGTCGCCGAACTTGTCCACCAGTTTGCCGTACAGGCACAGGCAGCCGGCATCCTCCGCCATCGCACGGATGTCATCCTCCGAGCAGCGCAGGGTGGTCAGGTTGAACTGGTTGGACTTGTTTGTCAGCTGTGCAATGCGCTGCATGTACAGCGGCTCGAACCGCCGGATGGTCGCTTTCATCTCCAGGCTGTCCAGATAGGCGCCGTAGTCCGAGAAGGCCGCCTGGGCGCGCCGACGCTGGGCGTTGGCGTGGTACAGTTCGGTCTTTTTCAGGTCCTCGCCGGACAGGGTGGTCACCTCGAAATAGCCGCCATGGTCCAGCATTTTGATGTAGTTTTCCGCCCCGTCCAGCACCGGGGTCTCCACGCCGGGGACCTGCGCCGCCACGATGCTGCGCTCGGCGGGGTTGTCGTCGGCAAAGACAAAGCTGTCCGCCCCCAGGTTCAGTTCCTCGGCAATGGCCAGCAGGTTGCGGTCCTTGGGCTCCCAGTTTGCCTTGATGCAGACAAAGTCGTCCGGCCGCAGCACGCCGTCCGGATGATTGAGCCCGGCCAGGGCATTGGCCTCATCGTTTTTGGAATCGACGGCCAGTACGACGCCGATGGACTTCAGCGCCTTGCAGTAGCTCTGGAATTCGGCATAGACCTGCCCTTCGGGCACTTCGGGGCCGATGGCGATGCCGTCCACGCCGTCATCCCCGACGACGCCGCCCCACAGCGTATTGTCCAGATCCAGGACCAGGGCCTTTTTGTTGCGCCCGTAAAGGGATTTGATGATGTTGGCAAGGCTGGACGCCAGCGAAGGGATGGCGTCCAGGCACATGGCATACTTGTACATGTGCCAGTAGAAAGCGTCGCCCCAGGCTGTCAGCCCGTAGTCGGCCGCCAGGTAGTCGATGTCGTTGATGTAAAAGTCCTCGTGCGACGCCGCATAGGCATAGAACTTCTGGTTCAGGCGGCTGATGAAGTTGGTTCGGCCATGGATGTCCCACACGTCCCGGTTGCCCATCAGGCGATAGTTGGGACGGTCGAAGTTGTTCTGGATCACCGGGCAGTGATACCGCTGTGCCAGCGCCTGCCACATCGACTCAAAGCGGGCATACTCCGCTTCCAGCATCTCTTCCACCGCCGCAGCCTCCTGGCCGACGGTCGGGAAATCCTGGATGTTGCGCCAGGTGGTGTGAATATAGATCACATCCGGCGCAAAGGCGTCCAGTTCCGGCGTGCCGAACATTGCATCCTGCCAGTACCGCCCGTACTCCGACTGGTAGAACTCCGCCTCGATGCCATAGTTGAGCAGAAACAGCCCCAGCTGATCGGCCACCTCGTTGGTCGTGGAGCCGCCCAGAATGGCGATCTTTTTATGCAGCGGATGGGCAATCTGCGCCTGCAGCTGTTTGCGGATCCGCCGCTTTTTGCGCAGCAGCTGTTCGGTATCCAGTGGATAGTGGAAGCACTCCATAGTCGTCTCCTTTACTTCTGCCGCGCAGGTTCAGCCCAGTTTGGCCAGCGCTTCTTCCAGCGCATGGGAGATCTGATCCGGGCAGCTGGTGGGGCGGCTGCCGCAGGTCGTGCCCTTCATACGGGCGATGGCGTCCTCGGCCTTCATGCCGGCCAGCAGCTTGCAGATCCCCTTCAGGTTGCCGTTGCAGCCGCCCATCACGGCCACGCTCTTGATGGTATGATCTTCGTTGAGGTCCACACGGGTCAGCACCGAGCAGGTGCCCTGATTTCTGCGCTCATATACCATAGTGATTCTCTCCTTTTGTTTTCATGGGTTGGGTTTGCTTTTTCGCAAGCGTGCCACGGCCTCAATGCGGGCAATCTGGGCGTCTTCGGTACAGAAAGCCCCCACCGGGCGGGGGTTGTTTGCATTCATTCCGTGGAAGTCGGTGCCGCCGGTGACGATCAGATCGTTTTCCCTGGCAAGGCGGGTCAGTTCCTCCCGGTCTTCGGGGGTGTTGCGGGGGTGGTCGATCTCCACGCCGTCCAGCCGGCCGGCAGCGATCAGTTCCCGCGCCAGCGGCATACTCTTGTAGACGCTGGGGTGCGCCAGCACCGCCACCCCGCGGCAGGCTTTGATAAGGTCCAGCACCGTGTCCACCGTCTCGTACTTGGGGGTATGGAGGATCTTGCCCCGCACCGGCCGCAGCCCGAACAGTGAGCGATAAACGCTGTTGTACATCCCGTCGGAAAGACCGTACTGCCACAGCACCCGCATCACATGGGCCTTGTAGAGGGTACCACTGTCCTTCGCGTATTCCAGCGCCTCTTCGGTTTTGAACTGCGGGCAGATCTGCTCCAGCTCCCGGCAGCTCTGCAGCACAGCGTTATACCGCCGCTCCGACATCAGGGCGGCAAACTCGGCCAGGGCCGCACAGTCGTCCGGCCAGTAGCAGAGGATGTGGACCCGATGCCCGCGGTCGTAGTCGTAGGCCGTCAGTTCGGTGGCCGGGATCAGATGGACGCCTTCCTGCACGGGGTTGGCATAGGCATACCGCACGCTCCGGATCGAATCATGGTCCGAGACGGCAAGATGGGTCATGCCGGCGCAGCGGGCCAGGAACGGCAGCTTGGCCGCCGGTGTGGAACCGTCTGAAAATGTGGTATGGGTGTGCAGATCCCCGGGCATACTGGGTCCTTCCTTTCCTGGGTACAGACTTTTCGCTCTTTATTATAATCGTTTTCCAACCTTTTGAAAAGAGGGGGCCAGGGTGTATCTGATAAATCGGAAGCACAGAAAAATCCGCCCGAACACAGCGGATGCAAAGCCCGGGCCCGCAGCCAGACCGTATGCGCTCCAAGGCCCCGCAACACAGCAGCCGCTGCTTTTTAGCAGTCAGGGCGCACCGGGGTTCTTTCCGATTTTCTCTAGGGCAGCAGCGTCTGCCCCTGCGGCCGGCCGAGCGCCCGCCCCAGCTGCATCTGCTGCCGCCACCGGGGCGCTTCGCCGTCGTCGCCCCAGTACTCGTCCAGGGTGAGGATTCGGTCTTGCCGAAGCTGCATGAACGAAGTCACATGGCAGGAGATCCGTCCGTCCCGGGAAAACACCTGCACCGCCGTGATGATCCGGTCCGGCAATGTTTCCACCCGTTCCAGCCGGCCGTTCCACCGGCCGGGATAGGCGCAGTTCGCCCGGATGAACTCCTCCGCCGTGAATTGTTCGCCGGTATTATGCCAGTTGATGACCGCCTCCGGGTCAAAGAATCGCCGCATCTGCTGCGGCTGCTGGGCGAGGACCGCCTGCCAATACTGTACAATATCCAAAACGACCGCCTCCTTTTCTGGCCGGATAAACAAAAGAGCCCCATCGGTTGTGCAGGCCGATGGAGCCGAAGAGGAAGGAAAATGAAAACAGTAAGACGCACTGTGCAGGTGCCTCTTACAGCCAGGAGTGTGTGCGGCACTCTTGACTTTCTTGTATTATCATAGTACAGTATCTGTGATAAGTAAAATTCATTTTTTTCACACGGTAGATGAATCTTTCTCATGTCATATTTTTCCTGATTCTGACGGGGTCCGGGCGCCGATCCGGACCCCTGCACACTGCATAAGGGGTGTTTTCATCATGACATTGCTGGGCTGCCAGATTTTTTCCACCATCGCCCAGGAGGGCAGTTTTGCCCGCGCCGCCGACCGGCTTCATCTGACGCCGTCCGCCATCAGCCATGCGGTGGCCGGCATGGAAAATGAATGCGGGTTTCCGCTGTTCACCCGCACCAAGACCGGCGTGACCATGACGGCGGCCGCCGAAAGCCTGCTGCCCGCCATACGCCGGGTGCTGGCCAGCAACGAATCGCTGGACCAGTCCATCGCCCAGATCAACGGCCTGCACAAGGGCGTCCTGCGCCTGGGCGTCTTCAACAGCGCCTGTGTGGTCTGGTTGCCCCAGCTGGTGCCGGCTTTCACGGCGGATTACCCCGGCATCGACGTACAGATCTACCAGGGCAGCTACGCAGACATTGCCTCCTGGCTGAAAAGCGGCACGGTGGAGCTGGGCTTTTTGTCCGATTCCTGCGCACAGGACCTGGATTTCACCCCCCTGTACACCGACCCGCTGGTCTGCATCGCACCGCTGAACTTCCCCACCCGGCGCCCCGGCCGCGTGATGGCCGAGGAGCTGCGCGGCCGCCCCTTTGTCAGCCAGCGCTCCGACACCGACGCCGACATCCAGAACTATCTCAAGCATAACGATCTGAATGTACATATTTCCTGCTATGTGATCGACGACGAGTCGATGGTCGAGATGGTGGCCTGCGGGCAGGGGGTCGCCATCATGCCCCAGCTGCTGCTCACCCGGCAGGGGGCGGCCAGCTCGGTCCAGGTGCTGGCGCTGGAGCCGCCGTCCGGCCGCAGCATCGGTCTTGCTTGCCTGGACCGCAACAGTCTGTCCCCTGCGGCCCGCGAATTCGGGCGGCGGATCCGCCTGTTTTCCAAAGAATTGTAAACCCGGCCCGGTCCTTGTGCCGCCCGGCCGCTTGTGGTACACTTTTATTGTGGCCGGCCCCCCCGGCCCTCGCATGGAAATAGGAAGAAACGAGGAAGTTCACTTTGCAAAAGATCACAAAAATCCGCGGCGTCAAGGGCGCCGCTTCCTGGTGTGCGCTATCGGCCGTCTGCTATCTGGCCGCGCTGGCCCTGACCGAGACCATCGTCTCCTTTTTTATGGGTCTGCGGGTGGAAGGAGCCACCCTGACCGCCCCGGTCGGTTTTTCCCAGACGGAGGTGGGGCTTCTGACCACCCTGTCCTCCACCGCCGCCATCCTGATCCCAATTTTCCTGCTTCTGCGCCTGACCCGTCTGCGGGCTGACGACCTGCGGCTGCTGTGGCCCATGCCATGGAGCCCGCTGTTCTGCCTGTCCCTGTTTCTGGGCGTCGCCAACGCAGCCAACCTGTTCGGCAGCCTGCTGGCTCGGCTGATCGGCACCGCCGGCGGCAGCATCGCCCTGCCGGCGGGGGGCAGCGCCCTGCTGGTCAGTTTCCTGAACCTTTGCCTGGTGCCGGCCCTGCTGGAGGAAATCTTTTTCCGCGGGGCGCTGCAGGGCCTTTTGCGCCCCTGCGGCAGCGCTGCCGCCATCTTTGGCCCTGCCCTGCTGTTTGCCCTGCTGCATCTGGACCTGGCCCAGGGGATCACCGCCTTTGTCTGCGGGGTCTTCCTCGGCTGGCTGACCGAGCGCACCGGCAGCATCCTGCCGGGGATGCTGCTCCACCTGATCAACAACACCATCGCTTTCAGCGTCGCCTATCTGCAGCTGTATGCCTCCCGGGAGGTCGCTCTCGGCGTCGAACTCTTCGTTCTGCTGTTCTTCCCTCTGTTCGGCCTGTGGATGCTCTGGCACGCCGTGCGGCAGGGGTTCCATTTTTCGGACGGGCTGCGCCCCGGCGTGGATGCCTGGGACGTGTTTTCCAGCCCGCTGTACACCGTCGCCGTCCTGCTGCTGGCCGCCTTCTGCGTTCAGCAGAGCCAGATTCTGTGAGGGAACGCCATGACCGATGAAGAACTGATGCGCGCTGCGCTGGCCGAAGCCCGGATCGCCGCCGAGGCCGGCGAAGTCCCCGTCGGCGCCGTGGTGGCCCGGGACGGCGAGATCGTTGCCCGGGCGCACAATCTGCGCGAGACCGGCAAGAACGCCGTCTACCATGCCGAACTGCTGGCCATCGACGCCGCTTGCCGGGCGCTGGGCGGGTGGCGGCTGTGGCAATGCGAACTCTTTGTCACGCTGGAACCCTGCCCCATGTGCAGCGGCGCCATCATCAACAGCCGCATCCGGCGGGTCGTCTACGGCGCCCCCGACCCCAAGGCAGGTTGCTGCGGTTCCCTGACCGATCTGTTCGCCCTGCCCTTCAACCATCACCCCAAACTGGAAAGCGGCCTGCTGGCTGAAGAGTCCCAGGCGCTGCTGCAGGACTTTTTTGCCCGCCTCCGCGCCAAACGGCTGGCCGCCAAACAGGCCCGGGCCACCGGTCCGGGCGATCAGGAAGGAGCTCCCCAATGAATTTTCCCACACCGCCCCGTCCCCACCACGCCCTGATCGTCGGCGGCAGCCGCGGCATCGGTGCCGCCGCCGTGCTGGCGTTTGCGGCGGCCGGGTACGAGGTTGCTTTCACCTGGCACCGCCATGGCGAAGCCGCCGAAGCCGTTCTGCAGCAGGCGGAGACTCTGTACCCGGGCCGGCGGTTTCTGGCCCTGCAGGCGGACGCCGCCGACCCCGTCGCCGCCCGGCAGGCCGTGGCGGCGGCTGAGGACGCCTTCGGCCGGCTGGAAGTGCTGGTCTGCAACGCCGGTATCGCCCAACAGAAACTCTTCACCGATCTGAGCGACAAGGACTGGCGGATGATGATGGCCAATGACCTGGACAGCGTCTTCTATGCATGCCGCGCAGTCCTGCCCGGCATGATCCGCCAAAAGTACGGGCGCATCCTCTGTGTCAGCAGCATGTGGGGCCAGGTCGGCGGCAGCTGCGAAGTCCACTACTCCGCCGCCAAGGCCGGCGTGATCGGACTGTGCCGCGCCCTGGCCAAGGAAGAAGGCCCCTCTGGCATCACGGTCAACTGCATCGCCCCCGGTGTGATCGACACCGATATGATGGCCGCTTTCTCGGCGCAGGACAAAGCCGACCTGGCCGAGGAGACCCCGGTGGGACGGCTGGGTTCGCCCGAGGAGATTGCCCGCACCCTCGTATTTCTCGCCGCGCCGGAGGCCGGATATATCACCGGCCAGGTGATCGGCCAGAACGGCGGGCTGGTCATCTGACCCGTCAGCGGCGCACCCCTCCCCCTCTTTCTGCATAGGATACGGCAGGAAGAGGGGGATTCGTTATGGCATTGTTTCAGAATGGGATCGACGTATCCCGCTACCAGGGCAGCATCAACTGGCCGCAGGTGGCCGCCGGCGGCCAGCAGTTTGCGATCATTCGGCTGGGTTCCAGCAACAATGGCGGGCTGTATGTGGATCCTTACTTTTTGCAAAATGTCAACGGCGCCCACGCGGCCGGTCTGCGCGTGGGCGCCTATTACTACACCTATGCGCGCAGCCAGAGCGCCGTTGCCGATGAGTTGAGCCTGTTTTTGAATGTGCTGGAGGGTCTGCAGCTGGAATATCCCGTCTTTGTGGATGTGGAAGACAGCAGCCTGACCTCGGTCGGGCGTGCCCAGCTGACAAACCTCGTGCGGTATGCCATGGATATTTTGTACCAGCGCGGCTGGTACGCCGGCTGGTACAGCTACACCAACTTCATCCTCAGTTATCTCAACGCCGCCGAACTGGCCGAGTATCCCCTTTGGCTGGCCGACTACCGCTCGCAGCCCGGCTACACCGGCACATACAGCATGTGGCAGTACAGCGCCACCGGAAATGTGAGCGGCGTGACCGGTGCCTGTGACCTGAACTACAGCTACCAGGATTTTCTGCCTGCGATCCGCGCCGGCAACTTCAACGGATACGGCTCATCCGGACCGGACATGGAACCGGTAGACGGAACGCAGCTGATTGTGTTCGGCGCCCAGACCGAGTATTTTTACACCGCCAATTTCAACGATGTCGTGGGTTACCTGCCGGTAGGCCGCTACCCGGTCCTGCAAAAAAGCACCGCCAAGTTCAACGGATACGACTGGGTCATCTTCCGGTATCAGGGCGGCGAGTATTGGACGGCGATTCTGGGGGACCGCAATCGGCTGGAAACCACAGGCACCTGCCAGGTCGAGCTGGCCGAGGCCCGTGCCAAGATCGACGCAGCCAAGGCCGCGCTGGAATAAGGATCACGGGGTCTGCTTGTCGGCACGACCCTTGTGCTCCCGGCGGCAGAACGCCAGGACCCGGTCTTTGCAGGTGATCCCCACAATGCCCAGGACGGCTGTGACAAGGAAGACCAGCAGCGTCATTTTCCAGTCCCCGTGCCGCAGCGACGCGCCGATCATGGTGGAGGACAGCACCGAAGGGATGCGGGCAAAGGTGGACAGCAGCAGGAATTTCCCCAGCCGCATTTCGGTCACCCCCACCACATAGGTCAGCATGTCCTTGGGGGTTCCCGGGATCAGAAACAGCAGAAAGACCACCAGGTCCAGCCGTTGGCTGTTGTACAGCCATTTCCAGTCTTTGACCTTATCTGCGCCGAACAGGGTGTCCAGAATGGATTTGCCCAGCCGTTTGGAAAGCAGAAAGATCAGGCTGGAAGCCAAAACGCACCCGACCAGGCAGAGCCCCAGTCCGCCTGCCGAGCCGTACAGCGCCCCGGCGATCAGTTCCACCGGTTCCCCGGGGATAAAGGCGATAACGACCTGCAGCATCTGGGCGCCGAGCATCGCCAGCCATCCCCAAACGCCCACCTGGCGCACCCATTCTTCCACCACCTGCTGCACCTGCGGGTCGCTCAGCTTCTGCACATACGGCAGCAAAAAGGCGGTAAGGCCCGCCACCACCAGAATGAACAACGCCCCCAGCAACAACACACGCTTGTTTTTCATGAACTGTTCTCCTGCTTTGTCGGTCTTTGATTCTTCATTGGGATATTGGTATGGCTTCTATTATAGAATGTCCCCTCCCCGTTCGCAATGCCCTGCCGCGCATTTTACAATTTGGTCATATCCCCGGCAGCGGACTTGCATTTATCCGGCAAAGACGGTATAATAGTTGCCGCAGATTGAGTTGCCACCACCCATTGCCCACTTGATTTCTACACATCCCCTGCCTTTCGGCCCGTGGGCTCAGGGTTGGTCGCGGCTCAAAAATGAAACTGTCCCTGTTTGTCTCAGTAGCTCAGCTGGATAGAGCACGCGCCTCCTAAAAATCGAATCGTTCGAATCCTGGAGTCCTGTAAAATTGAATATTTTCTGTATAAGCCCCCGTAGCTCAGTTGGATAGAGCGGTCGCCTCCTAAAAATCGAATCGTTCGAATCCTGGAGCCCTGCAAAATTGAATATTTTCTGTATAAGCCCCCGTAGCTCAGTTGGATAGAGCGGTCGCCTCCTAAGCGACAGGCCACTGGTTCGAACCCAGCCGGGGGTGCCAAAAATGACCGCTGTAAGCCGTTTTTTGATGGTTTACAGCGGTTTTTTGTTATCGTTTTCTCGGAGCATTTTTGCCGCTCCGCCGGAACGATTTTATACATTTTCCGCTGTATGCCTGCTAATTGGCTTCGAACTATTTTTCCGGCCTTGCTAATAAAAAACGCCGATTTGCTAATACGATTTTCCCGCCCTATTTTTCGGATGGGGCCGACGCCAGCAATGCAGCCAGTGTGTTGGCTAGTTCCGGCGACTTGCGAAGCTGTTCCACCAGGGACTCCAAATCCAATGTGGCGGGCGCCGGTTCCTTTGGTTCCTCCGGGGGACGAACCGAGCGCAGGTCGGGATTGGCATAGAAGGCGCTCTCGAACTTCTGTGCGTTGATCTTGCGGTCCTCGTCCAGAATGTGCGCATACACGCTGGTGATCATGTCAATCTGAGCGTGGCCCGTATCACCCTGGGTGGCCTTCAGGTCGCCGTGGTTCAGCTTCAGCTTATAGGTCGTGCTGGAATGACGGAGGGAGTGAAAGACCACTTTAGGCAGCCCTGCTTTTTCCCGCAACTTCTCAAACGACTTCAGGATGATACGGTCCTCACAGGGGCGGCCATTGGCCAGCGCCACCACCAGATCGTAATCCTGATACTCGTCACGGAGCAGTGCCCGCAGTTCGTCTTGCGCGGATTTCCATTCCCGCAGGATGTAAGCCAGAGTCTTGGGTAGCCATACCTTGCGGATGCTGGAATCGGTCTTGGGCTTCTTCAGGATGATCCTGGTGCTGGTGTTGGGAAACAGCGGCGTGAACACATGGTAGATGTCCTTTTGCCCCAGCATCTCAATGGCTCGCTTGGAGGCCCGCGCCAGCTCCTTATCGATGTAGACATAGGCGTTGTCATCGGCAATATCTTCATCGGAGATGTGGACATTGCTCCAGGTCAGCCCCAGAATCTCACCCATGCGCAGCGAACAGGCAAAGGCCAGATTTATCGCTACATAGAGCTTGCTGTCCGTACACTGATCCAGGGCGGTGCGGATCATATCGGCGGTCCAGATGTCCCGCTTCTTGTATTCCACTTTGGGCAGCACCACATTGTCAAAGGGGTTCTTGGCAACCAGCTCCCACCGAACCGCCTGCTTGAAGGCACAGCGGAGAAGTTTTATGATCTTCTCGATGGTAGCGTTGGTCACGAACTCCGTTTTGGCGTGGTGCGTCCTAGTGTTCACCGCAGGGGTTTTCTGCAAGGTCTGGATGTACTTGTCCACAACCCGCGTGGTGATGTCCTGCACCTTCATGTCCCCGATAATGGGGTTGATGTAGTTGGCAATTAGCGAGTTTTGGCTGTCATACATGGACACACCCCACCGCTTTTCGCCGTAGAGGGAAACGAAGTCAGACAGGAACTCCGCAATATTCTGATTGGTGGGCGGAAGGAAGGAGTTGGAGCTTTTCTGGCTCTCGATCTCCGCCTTTCGCTTCAATGCCTCCTGATAGGAAGTGCGGGTTTCCCACTTCTGCTTGGTCTCGCCATTCTCGTCCACATAGGTATAAACAATAGAATAGTTTTTCTTTCTTTTGATAATGGATGCCATAACGAACCTTCCTTTCTTGTGTCACAGGTCAAGTGACTCCAGCCAATGGTCGAACGACCGCTTGGAAATTCGTATGGCGTTGCCAATTCGTACGCTTTTGAAAAGGCCCTCCTGCACAAGTCTATATGCCCGTGCCTGGCTGACGCCTAATATGCGGGCAATCTCGTTGACCGTATAGGTGCGGCACTCCAAAGGCCTTTTCTCCGTACCGTTCTGAATCTCTGACACAGCAGCCTCCTTTCCAGTCAGAAACGGCACGCAAAAGGGTGTTCATTCATAACTTCCACCCTTATTGTACCGCGCCGTTTCGGGTTTGTCTGCTGCTAATGGAAAGTTTACGAATTATCCGTAAACAGAAAAGCAGAAGATTTATCTGAAAATAAAAGAGGCAAAAAACGGATGGCTGCTGGCCGCAGCTCCACGGGAATCTCACCCCGGCCCATGCTGATGGGTGCGCCGCGCAATGCTTTGAGGGCGTTCAACGCGGGAGTCTCATTATCCTGTCTGTGCATCCTCGCCCACAGGCTGCCACACCTGTTTCGCGGCCTGGTTTTGTCGCTCACCTGTTTGGTAGGGGTCCCGTCCTGCGGACTTGCAACAGGGTCATGGCGCACCGGCCGACCGGCTCCACACAGACAGATCGTATCCGTCTGCCTTATGCTGCCCGAAGGCTTTCTTTGTCAAGGTGGG